>Ga0209530_1000095_pt1 | contig 74926 bp, 49 predicted proteins | sample BlaSpr_A8_Ref_O1_FD_187987 | JGI IMG/M metagenome (GOLD analysis project Ga0209530, IMG submission 187987) | Forest soil microbial communities from Thunder Bay, Ontario, Canada - Black Spruce, Ontario site 2_A8_Ref_O1 (SPAdes) (version 2) | ecosystem: Environmental > Terrestrial > Soil > Boreal...
TTTGGATCGGATCACGATCTTGCGGAAAGTATCGTCGGGTAAAGGGTTCGTGGGATAGTAGGCCAGTTCGTAGGACGTGCGCAGTTCCTCTGCGATTTGCTGAAAGTAAGTCTTTGGGTCTGTGGTCGCGGCGTCGATTGCATCGCCACCAGTTTCTTTCGCGATGCGGTCCATAACCCGTATGCCGTACTGGTTGCGCGCCGTCAGATCCCCGTGTTTTTTCTCGGTGTAGCGAATCGTATAGACGAGCACGTTGGCGGCCTGCGCGGCCTCGATTGCAGTCATCATGTCGTGCGAACTGGAGTTATCTTCTCCGTCGCTAAAAACAAGCAGCGCACGCCGGCCACTCTCGCTCGCGAGCTTTTCGGTGACCGAGTAATAAATGGAATCATAGAAAGCGGTGCCCAACTCGCGCTCCTGCCGCGGCCCCAGTTCCGGAAAGTGCTTGTCGCTATGCTGATACACCTTCAGCCGGTCCATGATCTCCGGGCCAGACTGCGAAAAGTCACTGACCAGCCGGAGATGGTTGCCAAAACAGATCAGAAACGCCCGATCTTTCGGCCCGAGAACGTCCTTGAGAAAGACTTCCAGATCGTGCTGATGCTGCTTCGAAAAATGATCCTGGCTGCCGCTGAAATCGACAATCAATCCGAGCGTCAGTGGGACATCGACACTGTGCGCAAAGAAAGAAATCTTCTGCGGGACCGCATCCTCGAAAACTTCGACATCGTCCTTCGAGAGACTGTTTACGAGCGCGCCGCGAGAATCGCGCGCAGAGAAAGCCACGTTCACCAGCTTGACGTTCACCCGGATGGGCTCTTCGCCGAAACTGAGTGCACCGGCAAAGACAAGCAGCACAAGCATCAATCTGGGCATAAGGGCATCCGTCGACGAGGCACAGCCGTTATTCCGAGGTACGCGCGATAGGGCGGAATTGTTCCGCTGAAATTGCGCAGCTCGAACCTTACGTGGGATGGCACGGGAAGTTAGCCTTCCAGTTTGAAGCGCGTCCCAGCCAGACGATAGAGCCGCCTCCAGAGCAAGCGGTTGGTGGTAACTACGACAGCCGCCAATGCAATCGTGCTGGCGAGAAGGAGATTGAAATCCTTATTGTCGGTAGCGGCGGAAATCAGGGCTCCGACTCCCACGGTCGAATAGATCTGTCCTTTGAAGTGGAAATATTCGGCGACGATGCTGGCATTCCAGGCGCCGCCGGAGGCCGTGATCATGCCGGTGACTAGAAAGGGGAAGATCCCGGGCAGGATCAGTTTGCGCCAACGCTCCCAGCCGTGTATGCCGAAAACGCTGGCCGCCTCTTTCAGGTCGGTGGGGATTGCGATGGCGCCAGCGATCACGTTGAACAGAATGTACCACTGCGTTCCCAGCAGCAGCAGGACGATCGAACCTAACCCCAGACCTCCGCCGAGGCGGATCAAGACCAACAACACGACGGGAAATAACGCCGTGGCCGGCACCGACGCTGCAATCTGCGCCAGCGGCTGCGCGATGCGGGCCATTCGCGGATTGAAACCGATGGCAACCCCCACCGGAATCGTCCAGAGCGCACCGAGCACGAGCGTGAGATTCACGCGCAGAAAAGTCGCCGCTAAGCCGATGCCGATTTGGCGGAATTCGGAGCTGTGGAGTCCGGTCAAGATCATGACAACGCGCACAACGGCATAGCCGATCGCACCGAGCACCGCAGTCCCGACGATTCGCCAGAGCCACAAAATTGGCGCGTTCTCGCCTGCCGATTCGGCACGAACCTTCTGCTTGCGGGCAAAATAGTGAATCATCTGCTCGCGCAGAGGGCGGATTGCCCGCTTGCGAAAGAGCGCAACCCCGCGCGAGCGCTGCAGAAACTCGAGGACCCACGAAGTGGGAAGGCTTGAGCTCTCAACTTGCTCGATTTTGAATTTTTCTGCCCAGGCAATCACCGGACGCCACACAAACTGATCAATCAAAACAATCACCGCGACCATGGTGATGATGCCAAGCAAAATAGAGCGCGTATCGCCATTATCGGCAGCGGCCTGAAGATACGAGCCCAGTCCGGGCAGGCGGAAGTCGCCGAACTGCTCGCAGGCCATTAAAAAGAACCAGGCTCCGGCAACCGACATCATCGAATTCCAAACCAGGCCGATGGTTGCAAACGGCAGTTCGATCTGAATAAAGCGCTGCCACCAATTGAAGCGGTAGATTGTGGCCGCTTCCCGCATCTCGCGCGGAATACTTTTCAGTGACGCATAAAAACTAAAGGCCATGTTCCAGACCTGCCCGGTAAAAATGAGCAAGACTGCGCCCATCTCGACGCCTAATTGCCGTCCCGGAAAGAGCGCGGCCATGGCGAGCATCACGCCGGGAAGAAAACTCAATACCGGGATGGATTGCAGAACGTCGAGAAGCGGAATCATGAACCGTTCCGCGCGCGGACGGTAGGCCGCAATGTATCCATAGGTAACGGCGAAGAGCAGACTCAGCACATAAGCCAGCGCGATGCGGAGCAATGAGTACCCGGCATAGACGGGCAGCGCGCCCAGGCTGCGACTGATCTCAACATGCGGGGTGAAGGGGCCGAGCCAGTTGCGTCCAACCTGAATGACGCCATAAAAGAGCGCGAGCCCAGCGGAAAACATGAAGAGGTCGGGCAAACTTGCGCCGGGGCGGGGCAATACCGACCAGATGCGAACCAGTGGCCGGAACCCGATTCCCTCGGAACGCTTCACAACGGCACCGGGGTCGTAGTTGGCGGATGCGGCTCCCCGACGGGTTCGGCAAGGATCAGCCGGTGCGATTCGCGATCGAAATCAAAGATCTCAGCGTAACGGCCCCAGTTCATGGCAGTATCGAATTGCCGTTCTACTTCATCTTGGCTGAAGTGCTCGTCGAGGATATCGTAGAAAAATTCTTCTGAAATCGAGTGATCTGTCTTGGCGTGCAGGACGCTGTCGATCTGCTGCAGGATCACGATGTGTTTGAGCGCAGCCTGGCGAAAAAGGGTCTTGCGACTGAGGATGTCGGCTTCGGCAAAATGAATACCCTCAGCGCTAATTTCGACGTCGCCTTCCTGCAGCACGGCAAAACCGAGTAACACCGAAGCCTCGACGATGGGCAGAAGGTCTTCCGCGTCCATAATGAGGTCTGCCGCGAGACGATACAGGTCTTCTTTCCCGCCGCGATCTTGCAGCAATTCGAGCAATCCGGCGATCCCCCCCACCCGCGCGTGTGGAATCATCTGATATTTCTGGCGAGCGGGCTTCTGTGCGGTGGCATGAGCGCCGGGAGCGGCCAATGCCAAGTCGGGCTGGGTCATGATCTTGTAGATGTAGTCCACCAGTTCGACAAAGCGCGGCGACTTGCGATCGCGGAGGTGAGGCAGTTCGATGGGAAAATCGGCACGCACCCGCGCGGGATTTCTTCCCAGCACGATGACTCGGTCTGCCAGCAGTACCGCCTCTTCGATATTGTGCGTGACGATGAAAATGGCGCTGGTCGGCATCTTCTTGCTAATCCAGAGCTCGAGCAATTCGTTGCGCAGATTTTCCGCGGTCAGCACGTCGAGTGCAGAAAAAGGCTCATCCATGAATAAGACTTCAGGCTCTACCACGAGGGCGCGCGCGAAGCCGACACGCTGTTTCATGCCACCGGAGAGCTCTTTCGGATAGGCGCTCTCGAATCCATCGAGGCCGACAGTATCGAGAATGCGTAATGCTCGTTTGTGGCGCTCCATGGCGGGCACTCCCTGGGCCTCGAGAGGGGCTTCAACGTTGTCGAGCACGGTCAGCCAGGGGAACAGCGCAAAGCTCTGGAAGACGATGGCCACGCCTGCATTTTGCGACGTGATGGGCTGCCCGTGCCACAGAACCTCGCCCGAGGAAGGTTTACTGAGTCCGGTGAGAATCCGCAACAGCGTTGATTTGCCACAGCCCGACGGACCGAGCAGAGTAATAATCTTTCCAGGTTCTACATCGAGATCGACGGGCGCGATAACTTCAATGCGATTCCCATCCGGCTGCAGGTAGAACTTTTCGACAGCCTGGGCGCGAATGATGGGCTCGGTCACGGAATCGTACTCCAGAATATTGGGTCACTTTGCTTCGAAAACGAGAATACACTACTCAGGCCGCCCACTCTGCACTGTCGTTGGCATGGTCTGTCCCGGACAAGGGCTGCGGTAAACGGTCGGAGACTTCGGCAAGCAGAGCGAGTTTTTTTGCCAACTCGGGACGTAGCAACTCGGCGTCGAAGCGCCAACGCCAGTTTCCCCGTTCGCGGCTCGGGATATTCATGCGCGCATCGCTGCCCAAACCGAGCGCATCCTGCATCGGCACTACGCAGAGACTGGCGACAGAAGTAGAAGCGGCGCGAATCATGGCCCAGTTCATGCCGTCTTCGCATCGGCCCAAGTAGGCTTGCACTTGCTGGCGTTCAAATTCCGTGGCTCCCGAGGCCCACCAGCCGAAGAGCGTGTCGTTGTCGTGCGTGCCGGTGTAAACGACCTTGTCGGCCGTGAAAGTGTGGGGCAGGTGGGCGTGGGCGCCGACATCGCCAAAGCCGAATTGCAGCACCGCCATGCCCGGAATCTTAAGGCGTTCACGGAGGGCGTGCACGTCGGGAGTAATGTGTCCAAGATCTTCGGCAAAAAATGGTAAGCCGCCCAGTGCTTCGCGCAGCTTGGCGAATAAATCATCCTTCGGACCATCGACCCAGCGGCCATGAATCGCGGTCGGTTCGTGAGCCGGAATTTCCCAAAACTGCGAGAACCCGCGGAAGTGATCGAGGCGCACGTAGTCAAAATTCGACGTGACCCAGCGCATGCGATTGATCCACCAGGAATATCCCTGCTCTTTCATTACGTCCCAGCGATAAAGAGGATTGCCCCAGCGTTGTCCGTCCTTGCTGAAAAAATCTGGAGGCACGCCTGCGATGACCTCCGGATCGAGTTCGGGGTTCAGGTGAAACAGATCGGGACAAGTCCAAACATCGGCGCTATCGAGATTAACGAAGATTGCGATGTCGCCAATCATTCGAATCGAGTTTCCCGCACAATAGGCGCGAAGCGCCTGCCACTGTTCGAAAAAGAAAAACTGTACGGTGCGCCGCAGCTCGAGCTCATCGAGCAATTCCGCGCGCGCTTTTTCGAGCGCCGACGGCGCGCGATGCGCCAGCTCACGGGGCCAGCGGTTCCAACTTTCGAGCTTGAAGCGTGCTCGCAAGCCGTCAAAGAGAACAAAGTCATCCAGCCACCATTGATTTTTGTGGCAAAAAGCCTCATAGCGAGAACGGGCGTTCGGTGCGGCGGAGCGTACGAAATTGCGTGCCGCCTCGAACAGCAAGGGTAGTTTCTGATGGAAAACCGTTGCGTAGTCGACGGCTGCGACCTCGTCCGTTAGCCTGCGTACCCGAGCGCGGTCAATCCAGCCACGATCGGCGAGCCGCTCCAGGCTTATCAGCAGCGGATTTCCAGCAAAGGCCGAAGTCGAAGAATACGGCGAATCTCCGTGACCGAGCGGCCCAAGAGGCAACACCTGCCATAGACCTTGCTTGGCAGCGGCGAGAAAATCGGCGAAAGCATATGCCGCCGGACCAAAATCTCCGACCCCGCCGTGCGAAGGCAGCGAGCTCGGATGAAGCAGAATTCCGCTGGCGCGCGGGAATGGCATTCCAAATCAGTTCTCTGTCGTCAGTCCTCGGTGTCAGTGGTTTATTAGCTCGCAGCCCGACCGGAACCCGGCACGGAAGACTGCATTTCGCTACGAACCTTCTTGTCCAGCTTGCCGAGTCAGGTTTTTCATCTCTTCCTCGTTGACCTTAAGCCGCTTCGACTTTTCCATGTCCTTGCGCAGGTTCGTAACAAAGAGAGCAAACAAATCGTTCTGTTTGGCTTCGAGGAGCGACTGGCGGATCTCGTCTTTCTTGGCAGCGAATTCCGCATCCGTGGGTGCCTGTTTTTCGAGAAGTTGTGCGACCACCCCATTACCATTCGCGGTGATCGGCCCGCTAATGTCGCCGGGGTTTAGCGAGAAGATCGCACTCGCGCTCGTCATTGAGCCTATGTCCGGGACCTGTCCATCGGGCAGAACCAGATCGCTCGTCTTCACCGTCGCCCCCAGCTCCTGGGCGGCTTTTTTCAAATCGTGTCCCGCCTTGGCGCGATCGGAGAGTTCCTGTGTCTTCTGGTGCAGCAGGAAACCGGCGCGCTCGTTCTTGAACTCACTCTCGACCTTTGCGCGAACCTCCTCGAAGGTGGGCGTAGCTGGAGGTTTTATCCCAAGCAGCTGGAAAACCACATAACCCTGCGGAATCTGTACCTCATCAGGCGGAGCCTTCTCGGCTTCGTTGAACACGGCGTCCATGAATTGCGGATTCGCGGCCAATCCGGGCAAAGCATCCGTTCGGCTAAAGAATTCCGTATTGATCGGTGTTTGCCCCTTGGCAGCAGCCGCCGCGTCCAATCCCTCGGTTCGAGCCTGGCTGAGAAGCGCATTCGCTGCCGCTTCGGCCGCACGCGCCGCTTTTTCCTGCTTCACTTTCTCTTCGATCTCACTCTTCACCTCGGCGAGGGTCTTGAGATGAGCCTCCTGCTTGTCTTCGACGCGGATGATATGGAAGCCATAACTGCTCTTGACCAAGTCACTGGTCTGTCCTTTGCCCAGTGAAAAAGCAGCTTTCTCAAATTCCGGGACGGTGCGGCCACGACCGATCCAGCCCAGTTCGCCTCCGCTCTTGGCGCTGCCGGGATCGTCGGAATACTTTTCGGCGAGTTTGGCAAAGTCGCCACCCGCCTTGACCTGTTTCAATACATCTTCGGCTTTTGCCCGGGCATCGGCGACGGCTTTCTCATCTTCCTTCGCGCCCGGTGTAGGCAAGGGAGTCTTGATCAGTATGTGGCTGACCTTTACCTGTTCCGCCACACGGAACTCGTCGCGATGTTCATCGTAATAAGCCTGCAGGTCTTGGTCGCTTACCGTTGTCGCAGCCGCAATTTTCGCGCTGTCAACCACAACGTACTTGATCTGTCGCTTCTCGGGAATGGAGTTGTTGTAAGTCGCTTTGTTGCGCTCGTAATAAGCCTTGAGTTCCTCGTCGGTAGGATGTAGTCCCCGGAGGATGTCGGCTTGCGTGATCACGGCGTATTCGAATTTCACTTTGGTATTGCGGCGATTGAATTCGTCGCGAACTTCGGGGTTGCCCACGAAGGCACTGCTTGAAACCAAGGCACGTAATTTGCGGACAAGAATATAGTCTTTTTCCAGGGCTTCAAACTGAGGAACGGTCATGTCGTTGCGCTGAACGAAGTCTTCATACTGTTCCTGCCCGACAAACTTTCCATCGGGAAAGAGCATAGAACCCAGCTGCCCGTGCTGGAGTTCATCCCGGAGCTCGTCGTCGCTCACCCGCAAGCCCATCTGATGCGCCTCGGCCACCAGCGTCTTCTCGCTGATGAGTTGCTCGGCAGCCTGACTCTCAAAATAAGGAAGCAACATGCTGGCCTGCGGTCCGCCGCGCGGAAACTGCTGCCGGATCATGGCCCGGGCCTCACGCTGCACCTCCGGCACAGTCACGGATTGGTCGCCGATCGTGGCCAGAACGCCAGCCGGGGGGCCACCAATACCGACGTTCGATCCGAAACCTGGAATCAACGTAATTGCCATCGAAGCGCAGATGATGACGAGCAAGGCGCCGAGGACAATTTTCAAGGTTGGCCCGGCATTTTGAAGCGTTCGGATCATAATTTTTATAACTCCAAAGAGGTTAAATCAGATGATTCCACGCTGGATGCGAGAATCTTTGATTATAAACTAGCAAGCGAGATGGCTGAGCGAGCGAAAAAAGACTGAACTCCACCCAACCGGAAAGCCGATAAGAAAGTCGCATAAATGAGCCATTGAAACGAATTAATGAAAGTGCTATGAACAGTAGGGCAACTCGGCGGAACGAGTTGTCAGCTTTTCAATTTTCATTCTGTTTAGTATCGAAGGATACTTTCATGAAGACAATTCGCCTCCTGCTCCCGTTTTTTTCGTTCGCCATTGCATTCGCTCAGCCCAGCTCCCAGCCAACCGCGGCGGTGACGTTGCCCTTGCGGGAAGGGTGGGTGCTCCAGTCTTCGACGAAAATATCAGGAACCGGTGAAGATATTTCCGGAGGAGCATTTAAGGCCAGTGACTGGATCGCGGCCGACGTCCCCACAACGGTCGTAGCGGCGCAAATCAAGAGTGGACTGCTTCCCGATCCTTTTTATGCCATGAACCTGCGCCAGTACCCGGGGTTGAGCTATCCGATTGGCTCCAATTTTTCGAATATTCCGATGCCGCCCGATAGCCCCTACGCGGTTTCGTGGTGGTACCGCAAGGAATTCGCGCTGCCCAATGTCTTCAGCGGAAAAACTGTCTGGCTCAACTTTCGTGGCATCAACTATCGCGCCAACATTTTTCTGAATGGAAAACGGATTGCCGATTCGAACGATGTCGCGGGCGCGTGGCGGACCTACGAATTCAATGTTACTTCTGCGGTTAAGCAAGGCACGAACGTGCTCGCCGTTCAGGTCTGGGCTCCTAGCGAGAATAGCCTGGCGATCACTTTCGTGGACTGGAATCCTGCGCCGCCGGACAAGAATATGGGGCTGTGGCGGGAAGTGTATTTGACCACCAGCGGACCGGTTGCACTTCGTCATCCCGCGATCTTCTCGAAAGTGGATTCTCCCGCGAACCAGGTCTCTCACTTGACGGTGACCGCGCAGTTGAAAAATGCCAGCGATCAACCGGTAAAAGGGACACTGCAGGGCAGAATCGAAAACATCGAGTTCACGCAACCGGTGGAATTAGGCGCCGGAGAGTCGAAAGACATTGTCTTCTCACCCGCTCAGTATCCACAACTCAACCTGAACAACCCGCGGCTGTGGTGGCCGGCGCAGATGGGGACTCCGAACCTGTACGATCTGACTCTTTCGTTCGACATGGACGGAGCGATTTCTGATTCGTCCCACACTAAGTTCGGCATCCGCGAAATCACCTCCGAAGTCACCGAACAAGCGCCAGATCGGCTCAAGCGCCTGTTCAAGATCAACGGCAAGAACATCCTGATTCGCGGCGGCGGCTGGACGCCCGACATGATGATGCGCCAGAGTTCGGAGCGGCTTGCGGATGAGTTTCGTTACGTGCGTGATATGGGACTCAACACCGTTCGTCTGGAAGGCAAACTCGAGACGGATGAATTTTTTGAGACGGCCGACCGTGAGGGCATCTTAGTGATGGCCGGCTGGTGCTGCTGCGATTTCTGGGAACACTGGGGGAGTTGGACCGACCAGGACTTTGAGATCGCAAAGGCCTCCTTACGCGACCAGATGCTTCGCCTGAGGAGCCATCCCAGCATGGTGATGTGGCTGAACGGCAGCGACAATCCTCCTCCGCCGGACGTTGAAGAAATGTATCTGAAGATCGAGTCTGACCTGCAATGGCCGAATCCCATCGTGTCTTCGGCCACGGCCAAGCCGACCACGGTAACCAATGGCAGCGGCGTGAAGATGAGCGGGCCTTATGAATATGTCGCGCCTTCGTATTGGGAGACAGACCCCCATCGTCCGGCGGACGAGCAACACTGCAATGCCGGCGGTTGTGGGGGTGCTTACGGGTTCAACTCCGAAACCAGCATGGGACCGGCAGTTCCGCCCATCGAGAGCGTTGCGCGCATGATTCCCAAGGACCATCTCTGGACGGCACATGGACCGACGGGCGAGTATTGGAATTTTCACGCGGGCGGTGGGGCGTTCAAGAACATACACGTGTTTGCCGATGCGCTGAACGCGCGCTACGGAAAGGCGGTCAGCGCCGAGGACTTCACATACAAGTCGCAGCTCATGACTTACGAAGGCGTCCGCGCCATGTATGAGGCATATAGCCGCAATAAATACAATTCGACGGGCGTGATCCAGTGGATGCTGAATAATGCGTGGCCCTCGATGATCTGGCATCTTTACGACTATTATTTGCGGCCGGGTGGCGGATATTTCGGCGCGAAGAAAGCGCTGCAGGCGTTTGACCCCATTTATGGATATGACGATCACTCGGTGTGGCTGGTGAGCAGCCAGTATGTCGATGCCAAGGAGCTGAAGCTTGCGGCACGGGTATTTAATCTCGATGGAACGCAGAAGCTTTCAAAAGAAGTGTCTCTCGATGCGCTCGCCGACAGCACGGCGAAAGTTTTTGAGATCCCGCAGATCGCAGGCCTGTCTACAACGTATTTCCTCGATCTTCGTGTTACTGACGGCGATGGCAAGCTGGTTGGATCAAACTTCTACTGGCTGTCAACCAAAGCGGAGACGCTCGACTGGGCAAAATCGAATTGGTATACGACACCGACCGCGTCCTACGCGGATTACACCGGACTCACGCAGTTGCCGAAGGTAAAGCTGAATGTCTCGAGCCGCAGCGAAGCGCAGGGTGAAGAGGCTGTAACACACGTAACGATCGAAAATTCTAGTAAGACTCTGGCGTTTTTCGTTCGGCTGAAGCTCGAAAAGGGCAAAGGAGGCGATGAAATTCTGCCGGTTGTCTGGCAGGACAACTATGTTTCGCTGCTGCCCGGCGAAAAGCGCGAGATCACGGCTACCTATCGAGCGAGCGCCTTGGGCAAGGCGAAACCCGATGTCGAGGTCAGCGGTTGGAACGTGGAATAGCTCTTACTCTTCGGCGGGCAGGTCGAAGTTCACCAGATCTCCGCGGAAGCCTCGCGTCTTCCAGAAACCGAAGGCGACTCCAACTGCCATCCAGATCGTGCCTGCGATCATCGCTTTGCGGCTAAGACTCAGCCAGAGCAGGAAGCAGATCAAAAAGCCCAGGACGGGTGGCAGGACAAATGATGGGGTCCATTTTTTGTCGCGCATGACGTAGCGTACAAAAGCAGCCGCGTTCACACCCATGAAAGCGATGAGTGCGCCGAAATTGAGCATCTCGGCACCCAGGCCGTAACTCATCACGAAGGCACCGATCAGCGCGACGGCGCCGACAAACAGCACATTATTGCGCGGCACTCGATGCTCCGCGTCGACGACCCCAAAGAAGGATTTCGGTAGCGCGTTACTTCGTCCCATGCCGTAGAGAAGGCGCGCGGCGCCGATCTGCGCCCCCATGCCAGATCCGAAGTTGGCGACCAGCAGGGTGAATCCGATAATGCCAAACATCGGCTTCCAGGCCCGGCCAGCAACGTGAACGAAGGCGGTATCGACATCGGGAAAAGGCTGCGACGCCGGCCAGATCAATTGCGCTGCATAGACCTCAAAGGCCGACAGAATGCCGATAGCCAGGCAGGTGAACACCGTGGCAAGCAAAATATTGCGGCGCGGATTTTCTGCTTCTTCGGAGAGCGTGGAGATGCCGTCGAATCCGATGTAGGTGAGAACCGCAATCGACGTTCCGCCGAGAACGGCCTTCGTATTCCACAGGCTCGGGTCATAAAAGGGCCGGGTATAGAAGCCTGCGCTGTCGTGCGGATGTCCGAAAATATAACGTGCCGCAACCACAAAGAAAATCGCGATCACCACACCCATCCCCGCCGCCAGTGCCGAGTTCACATGCGCAGAAGTTTTGACTCCCTGAACGTTCAAGAGAGTGAATACCAGCGCAAAGAAGACGGCCCACGCCCAGTACGGCACGCCGGGAGCAAACACGTGCGCCTGCTGACTGCACCAGATCGTGCAAATAATCGGATTGAGCATGTAGTCCATCACCATGCTCCAGCCGGTGACGTAACCGAGAGCGGGATTAATTTCCTGGCCGACGTAAGTGAACGCCGAACCCGCGCTCGGATAGGCGCGCGCCATGCGGCCATAGCTGATGGCGGTAAATAGCATTGCCACCATAGCGATCAGGATGGTCGTAACCACGTGCCCGTGTCCGCGGTCGCTGAGCACGCCAAACACCGACATCGGCGCAACCGGCTGAATCACGATGATGCCGTACAGAATCAGGTCCCAGAGTGTGAGCGAGCGCCTCAGGCGCGGGGCGTTAGCGGGCGGGTTCGAAGCAGAACTCATTCACACCTCAAAAACAAAACCCCATTATCCTGCAAAGATAACGGGGCTCGGGAAAGGGCAATCGTACGCAGGTCGCAGATAGAGCGCCCCTGCCGCAGTTTCACAAAATTCCTCTCGAATTCTATACGGAAGGGATATTCTGTCAATGAAAAAACACTCTCATTAAAACGATTCTTGCCGAGTGTTGGCGAAACTCTGAAATTCGGCAAAATTAGGCGCGATTTCACAATTGGATGGAACGGGAATACAGCTCATGAACCGCAAAATTCGTCTTCTACTTTTGTTTCCTCTCGTTACTTTGCTGCCGAGCCTGGCGCAAGACGCTGGAAAAACGGCTGGGCAAGCGAAACCCGCAACCGAAAAGACGGTGCAGGAGCGGCTAGGGTATCCTGCCTCTGCCCGCCTGCTGGTGATTCACGCCGACGACTTGGGCATGAACCATTCGGTTAACCGGGCCATCTTTGAAGCCCTCGAAAACAGGTGGGTCACTTCGGCCAGCATCCTCGTTCCCTGCCCTTGGTTCCCTGAGGTTGTGAAGTGGGCGAAAGAGCACCCCGACGCCGATGTCGGTATTCACCAAGACCTCAATAGCGAATGGACAGGCCTTCGCTGGGGACCGGTGAGCTCGAAAGATCAGGTGCCCACTCTGCTCGATTCCGACGGTTATCTTCCACTCGAGACACCGGCCGTTACGCAAAATGCGAAACTCTCTCAGGTTGAAATCGAATTGCGCGCACAAATCGATCGCGCCCAATCTGCGGGCATTCACCTGACCCACCTGGACACTCATATGGGCGCACTGTTTGGTTCGACGGATTTGTACAAGCTCTACCAGAAGATGGGCCATGCGTATGGTCTGCCGATCCTCGAGGCGCGCACGGGAACTCATGCTCCCGAGGGAGTTTCACCCCCCGCGGAAGAAGTTCTGGTTGAGAAGGTAATCGAGATCGATCCCGGGGTCAGTCCCGGGGACTGGGACTCGTGGTATCGAAAACAACTCGAACCTCTTGGTCCAGGCGTTTACCAGATCATTGTGCACTTGGCTTACGACGACGACGAGATGCGAGGCGCGACTTATGATCATCCCGATTGGGGCGCTACCTGGCGGCAGCGCGATCTGGATATGGTAAAGAGTCCGGCGTTCGGCCAGTTTCTAAAAGAGCAAGGATTTGTGCTGGTGGGCTGGAAAGAGCTAGCGAAGGCGTTGCCGAACAACTACAGCTCAAAACAGAGTACGAACTGAAGCTTTGAACGAAAACCCTGAACTAATGCAACGGTGCGGGGAGATCACTGAACAGCGCGGAATCTTTGATTCCCTGTTCTTCCACGATCGTGTAGATCTTGTCGGCAGCCACGTCTTTGAAGGTTTCCGTCTTGCCGGTCGGCCATCGCACTTCGAGCACATCGATCGTCGTCGCCGATCCTAAACCGAAATGAAGCCGCAGATCGTTCTGCGAAAGATAACTGCCACCGCCGCGTACCTCGTCGAACTGCATCACCCCTCCAGCGTGAATGGTGACGCGAGCGCCGATCGCAGCGCGGTTGCTTTTTGTTCCCACCAAATGAAGGAGCACGCGGTGGTTCGAGGTCTTGTTTGTGTTGAGCAGCAGTGAGGGCGGCTCTCCAACATTGAGGACAACGATGTCGATATTGCCATTGTTGGCGATGTCGCCAAAAGCCGCGCCCCGCCTGGATCGCAGCGGCATGTCTGCCAAACCGACGGCCTTCGAAACCTCTTCGAATGTTCCATTATGCAAGTTGCGATGAAGGAGCATCGGCTCGGCGTAGGCCGCGCTTCCCTTCACCGTATCCATTTGGGGGTAGGTATGGCCATTGGCCACGAACAGATCGAGCCAGCCATCATTGTCCATATCGAAAAATGTTGTGCCCCAGCCGACCAGCGGCAAACTGGGCTGGCCGAGACGCGACTGCATGGCAACATCCTCGAATCCGTGCGGCCCTAGATTGTGATAAAGCGTGTTGGGCTGATCGGCAAACTCGGTGATGAACATCGAGAGACGTCCGCTGTGATCGTAGTCGCCCCAGGTCACGCCCATCGAACCGAGCGCCTGACCTTCGCTATTCATTGCGATACCGCCAACCATCGCGTCATCGGTGAACGTGCCGTCGTGATTATTGTGATAGAGATGATTGGGAGTGGCGTCATCGGCAACGAACAAATCGGGCCAGCCGTCGTTGTCGTAGTCGCCCCAGGTCACGCCCAGTCCGTAATATTTTTCGGGATCGTTAACTCCCGCTTTTTTGGATACTTCTTCAAATGTGCCGTCGCCGCGGTTGTGGTAGAGCAGGTCGGTTTCGCCCTCCATGCCCCACGGGCCGCACTGGACTGGCGCGCCTTTGAACTGGCAGAACTTGGTCGAACCAAAAACCGGCAAGTCGTTCATGTCCACGTGCACATATCGTGAGACGAACAAATCGACTTTGCCGTCGCGGTCGTAGTCGGCCCACGCCGCGCCCGTGGAAAAGCCGCCGCCGCGCACTCCGGCTTTGTCGGTTACATCTTCGAAAGTGCAATTGCCTTTGTTGCGGTAGAGCGCGTTACCGCCATATCCGGTCACGAAGAGATCGAGGTTGCCATCGTTGTCGAAGTCGGCGACTGCGACACCCATGCCCCAACCTTTGCGCGTGAGTCCGGCCTTCGCGGTGATGTCGGTGAACTTGAGATCAGCATCCTGATGCCACAGCGTTACCAGAAGATCGCCTCCCTGCTTGTAGCGCTCCACGGTGGATCCATTCACCATCACGATATCGAGTTTGCCGTCATTGTCGCAGTCGAACAGACCGATGCCACCGCTCATGGATTCGATGACATAGTGTTTTTCGGCGGAGGAAATGTGGGAGGCAGTCAGGCCCGCTTCGGCGGCAATGTCGCGAAAAACGGGAACGGGACCCGTGGATCTAGTTACAGCGGGTTCGCCCGAGACTGATTTTTTCCCGACGCCCTGCGCCAAGAGCACCGTTACGGCAAGCAAGATCAGGCTTAGGGTCCGCGCGGCCAGCATGAGATCCGATTGTAACGCGAGCCATCGCAACCTCTCTCGGCCCGGGGTTACGCCCTCATAAGCGCTATCTAAGGTAGGTCTTCACCATATCGATAACCTCATCAGCCGCGTGCGTCTGCTCCGAATTCGGTCTCCGCTTTGGGTCAAGCACGTGATGCCGGATGTGGCCTTCCAGGAGCTCAGTCATTAGGCTATTGACTGCACCCCTTGCTGCGCTGATGATCTGCAACACTTCCGAGCAATCGCGTCCCTCGTCCAAGAGCCGCTCAAGAGCTTCAAACTGCCCGCGGATGCGTTTGCTCCGCAAAATCAGCTTCTGTTTGTTCTTGATTGTATGAGCACTGGCGGCCAGTAAACACAAAACATCGGCAGGCTGTGTGTACCTACTTGGCTAGGCAGGCTAGGCATCTCATCGTTGCGTTTGTTTGGCACTTTGGTATAAATTGAAACGAACTTTCCATCGGGCAGCCGTGATGCGGTCGATTTCGAAGCGGATAGCGTGTCTATGCCTGCTGCTGACCATCTGGTCAGCAGTCGCATTTGCTACGCATCAGCATTCGAGTGCTGACGATTCGGCAACGTGCACGGTCTGTATCGCCGCCCATTCAGCTTCGCCTGAAACCATCACCACCACCTTGTCAAGCGTGAGGCTCGTCTCCGTGTCTGTCTTTCGGCCGGAGCCGGTAGCGACCAAACAACGCCTGATAGCCTTCGCCCTCTCTGTCCGCCCGCCTCCTAGCGTCTAAAGATCAAATTCCCAGCCCTGTGCAGGCCCGGTTCGTTTCGACGAATCGTTTCTTTGATCTTTTTCGACCAATTCTATGGAGGAATCATGCTGGCTTCTTGCGAGAAGTCGCTTCGTGCGACTTTTGTGGCGGTTTTCCTTTTAGCGCTCGGCGTTCAGGCTTACGCGCAGTCGAGTAGCAATTCCGGCTCCGTCAACGGCACCGTGCTGGACCCCTCAGGGGCCGTGGTTCCCGATGCCACGGTTGAAATCCACAACCCGGTGAGTCACTTCGACCGCTCAACCACCACGGACAAGTCCGGAAATTTCAACATCCCGAATGTGCCCTTCAATAACTATCACATGACCGTGACGGCGACCGCGTTCGCCCAGAGTGGGCAGGACTTGGACGTTCGCTCGATTGTGCCTCTTAGCCTCCAGGTCAGTCTGCAAGTTTCGGGTTCAAGAACCTCGGTGACAGTCGAGGCTCCGGCGGCTGATTTGCTGGAGAATGATCCGACCTTCCACTCCGATATTGACAAGAACTTGTTCGACAAACTTCCTCTCGAAAGCACGACGTCGTCACTGAGTTCGCTGGTTACTCTCTCCACGCCGGGAATCGCGGCCGATTCCAATGGTCTCTTCCACGGGATCGGAGACCACGCCTCGAATTCGTTCAGCATCGACGGCCAGCCGATTACTGACCAGCAAAGTAAAGTCTTTTCCAACCAGCTTCCCGTCGATGCGATCGAATCTATGGAAGTGATCTCGGGTGCGCCCCCGGCGGAATATGGAGGCAAGACCAGTGTTGTGATTGTAGCGACCACGCGCTCGGGACAGGGCGTGACCACACCCCATGGTAGCGCGACCGCTACGTATGGTTCATTTGGAACATCGAATGTGGAAGCCGAACTGGCTTACGGGGGCAAGAACTGGGGGAACTTCATCTCCGCAAACGGTTTGGACACTGGCCGCTTCCTCGATCCGCCGGAATTTGCGGTATACCACGACAAGGGCAACGAGCAGAACCTGTTCGACCGTGTGGACTATCAACTCACGCCCGGCGACTCCATTCACCTGAACTTGGGCTACAGCCGGAGTTGGTTCCAGACGCCGAATTCGCTCGACGCTCAGAATACGACACCCTGGTATGGACTGGACGGGATTATGCCGCAAATGGCACTCAATGGCATTGGCCCGGATGGGAATGTCGTGGGAAAGACGGATCAGCGCTCCAAGATTGGCTCGTTCAACATTGCTCCTTCCTGGACCCATGTGCTCAACACGAACGCCGTATACACTTTGGGCGCTTTCGTGCGCCGCGACGATTACAACTACTACGGCAGCAGCGATCCTTTCGCCGATCTTGGACCGCCAAGTCTTCAAAGACAGTCCGTAGGACAGAACCGCACCCTTACGAACACGGGACTGCGGACCGATCTCTCCTATGTGAAAGGGATTCACCAAATCAAGGCTGGAGCCACCTACCAGCAAACCTTTCTCGATGAATCCGAGCCTATCGGGATCGTCGATCCCACTTACAACGCACCCTGCATCACGAACGTTTATGGAACGTCTGCGGTGAACATATACCCGTGGGTTGCGGTACCGGGGCTCACTCCTGCGGCCTGCCCCGGCGTTACCGGGCCGTTACAGGCAAACATTGCAACCAATCCCAACGCGCCAGGCAACGCTCTATACCCTTATTACAGTACGACCCTGGCTCCGTACGACTTGACCCGTGGCGGAGTCTCGTACGTTTTCAGTGGCCACACCGATATCAAGGAACTCGCCTTGTACGTCCGCGACAACATCACGAAAGGAAACTGGTCCTTGAACCTCGGTTTACGCGGCGATCTCTACAACGGGATCACCAGCGGGAACCAAGTCGAGCCTCGGGTTGGGGTGGCTTACAACGTCAAGAAGACCAATACGATTCTGCGGGTTTCCTACGCCCGCACCCTGGAATCTCCCTTCAACGAGAACCTGATCCTCTCCAGCCTCGGATGCGCCAACGCTGTCCTAAACCCTCTGCTTCTTTGTTCTTCGTCGGCCACAAATCCTTTGAGCGTTGGCTTTCGCAACGAATTCCATGCTGGCCTGGAGCAAGCTTTCGGGAAGTACCTGGTCTTTTCCGGCGAGTGGATCTCGAAGTACACGCACAACGGCTTCGACTTCAGCGTGCTTGGCAACACGCCGATCACTTACCCCATTGAGTGGCACAACTCGAAAATCCCCGGGTATGCCGGCCGCATAAGCGTGCCTGAGGTCCACGGATTCTCGGCACTCATGGTCTTCTCCAGCGTGGCGGCACGTTTCTTCCCCCCGCAAATCGCCGGTGCGGGCGCGACTGTGGGAGCGCCAGGCACTCCCTTCCGTATTGACCACGATGAGAGGTTCAACCAGACGACTCACTTTCAGTACCAACCCTGGAAACGCGGACCTTGGATGGGCTTCAACTGGCGGTATGATACCGGACTGGTGGCAGGCGCAACCCCGTGCTACGGGGTCAGTGCGAGCAACGATTGCCCGCAATCAGTCCTCATCGGGGGCGTGCCGAACGTGAGCATGATGGCTGCCAACGTGGGCCAGGTGCCACTTTCAGCCGATCAAGAGGCTGAAGCCGGGTTCACGTGTAGCGGAGTCCGCGCGACCCCGACGGTCCCACTGCCTTACAACTGCCCCGCATCAGCGTTCGGATCTGCGCTCATAAACGTACCTCCACCAGGCACTGAGAACGACGACCATAAGCCGCCGCGCATCGCACACCGGAGCCTCTTCGATCTGTCGGTGGGCCATGACAACATCTTTCACGGCGACAAATATAAGTGGAGTGTGCAATTGACAGCCATCAACCTGGCGAACAAGTTCGCGCTCTACAACTTCCTTTCAACCTTCAGCGGCACGCATTATGTCACACCACGGGCGTTGACAGCGGGGATCGGTTTTCACTTCTAGAATGATTCCCCGTCGTTAAGGGCGGTACGGTCGAAACCGTACTGCCCTTCTTGAACCCTTGGAAATCGCTGGCCTGACCCACCCGAAGCATCGGCATCGTTTCGTCCGCAAGTCGCGCATCGTTACTTTATGGGAAAGTCAACTCTTGAAGAGATGCGTCGCCTCGCCAAGCGGCGAGGTGGCAAGTGCGTTTCGACGCGATACACCAACTTGAGAGTGGCATTGTGGTGGAGGTGCGAGTACCGACATCTGTGGAAAGCACTGCCGACGAATGTTCGCAAAGGCAGCTGGTGTCCAATTTGCGCGAACACACAACCACTAACGCTCACTGAAATGCGAGCATTGGCTGCTCGTCGTGGAGGCGAGTGCGTCTCTGACCAGTACGTGAGCAACGAGACGAAGCTGCGCTGGAGATGTGCGGCAGGACATCAGTGGGAAGCCGCTCCAGGATTGGTAAAGGCAGGACGTTGGTGTCCACACTGTGCCCGTGTAGCCCGCCTGTCTCTGAACGCAATGACAGCCATCGCCACGTCGCGAGGTGGAAGGCGCTTGTCGACCGAGTACATCAACGTGGAGACGCCTCTACTGTGGAAATGTGGGGCAGGGCATCGGTGGATCGCGACACCCGCTTCCGTTAGGGCCCGAAGTTGGTGTCCTTATTGCGTTCGGAATCAGAAGCTCGAACTCAAAGAGATGCACGCGCTTGCCCGGAAGCGCGGAGGCAGATGTCTCTCGAATAGGTATATCAACAATCGCTCTCCATTGTTATGGGAATGCGGGCGCAGTCACAGGTGGAAAGCCGCGCCCTGCAATGTGAGAGGCGGAGCACGCAAACGAGGGACATGGTGTCAGAAGTGTTATGACTTGCGGAGGCGGTTTCGTCCAAGAGATACCATCGAGAGAATGAAAATTATCGCCCGCGCGCGAGGGGGACATTGCCTCTCAGCGAAGTACCTGAACTCAAAGAGCAAGCTCCTATGGCAATGTGAGAAAGGGCATCAGTGGCGCGCTGTGCCCGTTGCGGTTACGAGCGGCACTTGGTGTCCCGTTTGTGCGCAGAATCGGAGACTCACTTTGCAAGAATTACGCTCGTTAGCGGCCGGTAGGGGCGGTAGGTGCTTATCCCGGCGATATACGAACAAGGCGACCACCTTGGAGTGGCAGTGCGCCGAAGGACATCGATGGCGTGCTCAGCCTGGTAGGGTTAAACGTGGTTCATGGTGCCCAAAGTGCGCAAATCTGAAGAGAAGGAGTCCCTGGAAATTGATTGCCTAGCCTGCAGTAGGCTTCTGCTTCGTTTCTGCGTTGGCAATCCTCCATGCGTGCATGATTGCGTCCGGGATCGACGAAGCTCGCAGGCTCAACAGGAACGTTCGAAACGCCTGCTTCCGAGGAACTCAAGCTAAATTTCGAGGGGTCTTCGTCGTCGGGGTTTGTTCGTTCGTGATCGTCCTTCCCGCGGCACTGATCAGAGCCAGGTCTGGAGCCCCAGCCCGATTCGCCACTGTCATGTTAGGTGGTATGGGGTTTTCCCACTATCGCAGCGTTGACTGTGCTGCCTGTCTCAGCTTGGCTTTTCCGTGCCTTTAGCGCGGATGCTGGAACGCATAACTCACTCTGGAGACATCAATGCGTCTATACGTGTTCACACTCACTGGAGCGTGGCTGTTTCTGTTTTTGTGTCAGTCTGCTCACGGCCAAACTTCCTCAAAGGCGTCCTGTGGCGATCCCCAAAAGGCCGCTGGGGACAAAGACCCCACAGCCATTGTTGAACTTGGCGCAGCAACTAGCTGGAACCTCAATGGAGGCGCAGCAACGTTCGCGCCGAATCTTGCAGCGGAGGTTACACCCATAGAGAACTGGCTGGAGCTTGAGGCAGGCGTGTCGCCCTTCTACACTCGTAAGTCAACGGAATGGGACACCGACCTACTTTTCAAGAAGCCGTGGACCATATCACGGAAGGCAGAGTTCATGCTGGGCGTCGGTCCCGAATGGGTCCACCTCAGACAGAACGGGAAAGTGACCAACTCCATCTCTGGGGAGATAGCGGGAGACTTCATGTTCTGGCCGACCGGCAAACACCGTTTCGGCTGGTTCCTGGAGCCGGCTTACGACTACAGTTTTGCCGGCAGCCACCAGCAATCCATCGGTATCAGCGGTGGCCTCCTCATTGGAATTCGGTGATAGTTACGGGCACGGGACCGCGCGCGTTATTCCAGACGACATTCCTCAAGATCTCCTCGATAAGGCCGACTGCGTGGTTGTTTTTCCATCGGTCCTCAAGGCCGCGTTTGTGGTCGGTGGCAGTTATGGCCGCGGTGCGATGAGCTGCCGAACGGGCGAATATTTCAACGGCTCCTGGGGCGCGCCCTCAATGATGGCCCTTGAGGGTGGGAGCGTAGGCTTTCAGATCGGCGGGCAAGCGACTGACTTCGTCCTTCTCGTGATGAATGATCGCGGCGCGAATGGAATCTTGAGTAGCAAAGTGAAGCTCGGAGGAGATGCATCGGTAGCGGCAGGACCAGTCGGTCGTGATGCGTCAGCAGAAACCGATGTCTCGATGCGCGCTGAAATATTGAGCTATTCCCGCGCGCGCGGCCTATTTGCAGGCATTTCGCTGGAAGGTTCGACCATCCGACCTGACAACGACGCCAACAAAAGAATCTACGGCGAGAAAATCTCGGCGAAGAATATTGTGATTGCTCACGAGACCCCTGTCCCTCCCGCGGCAGAGGGCCTTATCTCGACGCTTAACGCGAAAACGCCGAAGCACAAGTCGCCATAGCAGTTGCTCTGATACGGGTGGGAACTCGACACCAGTCCTGCATCGCGATCTCACGTCTTATGCCGCTCTTATGCCGCGCGTTTTCTTCGGCCGCCAGTTAAACCATCGAGGGGCATAAATAGAAAACGCAGGTCCAGCAAATGCTCGACGATCTGTACGAGGTTCGCGGGCGATTCGCTCTTGGACACAAACGCATCGACCCACTTCAGAGCGCTCTCTGGTAGCCCCTCATCTGCGGACAGCATAGCGATTGGAACATCGGGTTGGCCAGCTTTCATGTGTGCTGCGACGACATCCCCATTCATTCCAGGCATGTGATAGTCGAGGAGCACCAAATCTACAGAATGGGAGGCAAACAGCTGCAAAGCGTCTACGCCGCTGGTGGCGACCAGGACCCGGCACCTAGCTTCTTCCAGCAGCATCTTGCGACCTTCAAGGCCATTCCATTCATCATCGACACATAGGACTAAGGGTCTTCTCGGCACGAGTCTCCTCCGATTCATCGCCGCGCGAGCACATGAAGAACTTGCCTTCGCGTCGTTTTTCCGGAGCAGCGCGTTTATGGATCGAGCACGATCCGTACCAAACTCGCAAAACACAGCAGAGCAGGCCCTTAGATCTAGGAAAGAACGTGGGAGTGTAAACACTACCTAGTAACGGCGGACATCGAACAGTAAGAATATCGCCTTGGCGAGTGACAGAAGCGAATTGCGGGACCGGAAGTGGGGATGCTGACATTCTGGATAAACATTTGCGGGACAGTGCGCATCTGAAAGCCAGCATCTATCGCGTGCTCGTGGTTAGAAACCCGGGGGGGATTCGTATGCCTGTCAGGTCGGTACTAGTCGTTGACGACAACTCGAGTTCGCAATTCATGGGCCTTCGCGAGCACTATGCCGCCTTTTTCGGTTAATTCACTTTGTCGTGTGCGGCCATGAGTAGGGTGGGGCTTTATGCGTAGCACACAGATTCTCTCTAAGTTGGCGACGATTCCTCGCCTGCTTTGGTCAGTGACGAATGCGCATCGCGCCAGCGCCATTTGAAATGCCGGGTTGACGTTGCACAGATGAAAGATGAAAGATGAAAGAACGTTGTACTAGGTACTAGGGCACAGTGAGGCCGATTGGTTCCGACAACTTGTCCATACTCATCCTCTCCAGGAACTCCCCGTCCGAAACTCTCGGTCGTCGTTTTAAGCCGCGTCAGCAACTTCGATGATTTCCAACCCTAGCTGAGCCGCTTTTCGCTTGAGATAGATGACCGTTTTTTTGCGGTGTTGGGCCTCATATTGATCGGCAGTCAATGATCGGCAGTCAGCCCGTTTCCGTACTGGAACGAATATCCGCTCGCCTCGTTGCCCAACATGAATCTGGTGTTGTACTCGAGCAAATAGTTCATGTGCTCCGCATCGGCTGGGAATGACTTGCCGGGGTACGGATACGTTTCCATGTCGCGAAAGGGCAGTGGATCGACCGCATCTCCGCGGTAGGCGTAGAAGTCCATATCTTTTTCGTATCCGTTGGCCACAAAGAAATAGTCACGCACCCAACCCTGCGGCAATGCGGGTAGCTTCGCGGGATCGAAATCAAGTGCAACATCATCGCCGGATCCGAAGACGACGAACATATCGTCGGTGGCAGCGAGCAATGGCCGAACGTCGCCATAACGTGTGTACGCGCCCGCGGGCCGCGTGTAGGGGCCGGTGGCGCTGGTTTTTTCGTAAATGTATTTCACATTGCCCGGCGGCTGGTCTTCAATCTTCAGTGGAAATCCGTGGAAATTCAATTCGGCACGCGCGAGCGGAACCGGTGTCAGGCGGGCGGTCTGATTTTGATTGGTGCGGCTGATGAGGATGTCGTCCCAATAGATCTGGAGATTGGTAGTGAGGCGAATGCGTCGGGTTCCCGGCGGAAGCTTGCCGGTAAGATCGGCGGTCATCGTGCGCGCGCCACCGGCGGGAAATCCCATGTCATCGACGACGCGGACCCACTTTTGTTTTCCGCCGTTTTCGGCCGCGCTGCTTTCGATCGAGTTGCCCGTCGATACGAGTGCTTCGACGTAAGGCGCGAACGGACGCAGGTGCGCTTGATCGGCAGCGTACATGCTCGTCGCCGAGTAGTACTCGATCTCGCCGTGCAGGAGTAGCCACAGCGGACCGCCCTCATAGGGCGTACCTAGATCAAGCTCCAGGCTATGCGGCGCGGCGAATCCCATGAATGGGAGCACTTTGAAATCGCCAAAGTATCGATGCGCGAGTAAATCTGGGAGCACGTTGTGTCCGTGCTCATCCCACGCACCGGCCGGTCGATGCGCATCATGATTGTCGCTGAACACAACTTTGAACGGCGGATACGGAGGATTACTGGCGAAATATTCGTTGGGATAAACGTCAACATCGGAAGGATGATCGACCGCCAGCAATTTCACCTGATCGAGGTAGACCGATTCCTCGAGCGGTTCCATAAAGCGGAAGCTTAGCCTGCCATCTTTTTCGCGTAGGGAGCTACGATCGAGCTTGATGGACTCGGTCGGACGAGCAATGTCGCGTTCGATTTTGTTTCCGCTGGACCCGATCCAGTGTCCAACTACTCCTGCACCCAGCATGTCGCCGACGAGTTGGTAGCGGTGACCATCCCACGCAAAAAGCGTAGGACAGGAACTGCCGCGGCGATCGAGTTCAGTGATGTTCTGTAGCTTATCGGCGGCGACTTCAATTTCATCCTGTAGAACGCCGGTCGGCCACAGCATGCGGACGACGTCGGCTTCTTTCGCCTGTCCGAGACCGATGGTCAGGTAGGGGGAGTTCTGTCCGAGGTAGCCAGAAGATCCGTACACCTCAAACTTCTGCCGGATTCCGCCCGAAAAAACCTCAACCTTGGTACCGATGGCGCTCTTGTTATCGTTGAGCCCTTTGAGCGCGAGGCGGAGCGAGTTGTTTTTGTTTCCACCCTGGTTGTGGAGAAGCACGGCGGGGCCCTGATTTTGCGTGATCAAAAGATCGGTCGCTCCATCATTGTCGTAATCGCCCGTGATGATCGAGCGCGGCTCTTTGAGTTGAATTTTGTCGAGTCCGGTCTCGACAGTAACATCTTTGAAGCCATCGGGGCCGAGGTTGCGGAAGAGACGAACTTCGCCCTTGCCTTCTTTGGTTTCACCGACGGCGACTAGATCGACCCATCCGTCGTTGTCGTAGTCAATGGCGGCGATGCCAAAGGCGCGAACCCAGTTTGTTTCGGGCAGTGCAACTCGATCGAAGGTTTTGCCTTGATTGTTACGCCAAAGTGTAATGCCAGGCTCGCCCGAGTGCGTGAAGGCAAGGTCCATCCAGCCGTCGTGATTGAAGTCGAGAACTGCGAGTCCAATGGTTGGTGCTGGCAGCGCTGAGGACCATGGCTGCCGCACAAGAAATTTTCCTTCGCGTTGGTTTTCAAAGATTGTAGGCGTCTCGGCTGAGCTGGTTACTGCGAGGTCAACGGCCCGGTCATTGTTGTAGTCGGTACCTAGGCTGCTGCTCGCAATGGCTTGCGATAACCCGAGATCGCCGGTCACGTTCGTGAAAGTGCTATTCCCGTTGTTACGCCACATCTCCGCGGGCAGCGGCGAGACCTGTGACTCTCCGCCGAGAATTGGGAGCGAAGCTTCCCTGATGCCCAGCAAATCCAAGTCTCCATCATGATCGTAGTCGACAAAGTTCAGACCTCTCCAGACGACTCCGCTGCTGCCGGCGGTTCTGTCGCTCACGATCCCGGCAGCCTGCGTTACGTCGACAAACTTCATCGCTTTATCATTGCGCAACAAATGGATCCCGTTCGATGTGCTAATTGCAAGATCAGGGAAACCGTCATTGTCATAATCGCCCGCCGTACATCCCGCAGCACGCTCCGTCGCACCAAGGCCGAGCTTCTGCGTAACGTCCTCGAATTTCCCCTCTCCGAGGTTGTGGAAAAGAGCCGGCCCGCCGCTCGCTCCACCACCTCCCAAGAACAGATCGATTCTGCCGTCATTGTCATAATCGATGAAACAAACGGCGGAAGTTCCCCTCCGGGGCAGCCCCGCGCTTTGCGTCACATCCACGAATTTCACTGAAATCGCCGCCCCCACGTTCTCCACCAGCAGTGGTGATTGTTCTGCGCGCGAATATTTTCCCTGCTCGCCATACGCCAGGCTGATGGGCGAGCCCAACTTGTTCTGCGTGATGTACTGGAATTTTTTCATTGCCTCGTGGGCAGCGTCGGCTTGTCCGGATTGCTGGTAGGCACGGGCCAGTCCAAACTGGGCGGAGGCATGGTGCGGGTCTAGCTTCAACGCACGCTCAAAGGCAGCGATCGCTTCCGGAAATCGTTTGAGTTGCGCGTAGGTCGATCCCAGGAAATACCAGGAATCGGCATCGTTCGGGTCAATTTCTGTAACCCGACGGAACGCGTCGATGGCAGCACCCGCATCCGTGGAATTCTTGTAATAGAGGCCGAGGTTGTACCAGGCGTGTGCATCTTTCGGATTGTCCCGGGCAGCCTTTTCGAGCAGTGCTTTTGCCTCCTCAACGCGCTGCAGGTTGAGCAGCGCAACACCACGGTTGACCGTCGTTACCTGCAACGTTGGATCGGCGGCAGCCGCTGCTTCGAACTCCTTCAACGCTTTTTCAAAGAGTTGCTGGTTCATGTAAGCGACGCCGATGTTGTTAAGACGGGTCGCTTCCCGGGGATTGTTGGCCGGACGGTCTGCGCCGAGCAGCGCGACGAGGAATGCGAGAAAAAAGATGGAGACGAAGGCAATACTGAGTTGCTTGGTCATGGTGAGTTCGAAGCGCGAGCCAGGCACCAATTCTATCCGAGTGCGTAAATGGGTGAGAACCGTGAATTACTGCCGTATGGCCACGAGGCGAACTTCCGAGAGGGCAGCTTCATCCACAAACAGGCCGCATCGGGCCAATTAAGGTTGACGTTAGGATGGGATCAGACAAAGATATTCTTCGTGCGCACCGCCTTTTCCGCAATCGCAAAAACGCTGGTTTTTACCGTATTCGTGCCCGGAACTGTGGCTGGCTATGTGCCATCGCGGTTAAGGCAGAATGCGGCACCGGTGACTGGCGCGGAAGAATGGATGGCGAGCACCGTCATCGCCATGGGGGTTGCGATCTATTTCTATACTGCTTTCTGGGGTTTCGCTGTGATTGGCGGCGGAACGCCGGCGCCGATCGCGCCGACTAAAATCCTCGTCGTCAAGGGCTTGCACCGCTTCGTGCGCAATCCGATGTATATTGGAGTCGCGCTCGTCATTGCAGGACAGGCGTGGTTGTTTCACTCACCGCACATCGCAATCTACCTGGCCTGCGTTTTGCTCATTGTGCACGGGTTCGTTCTCTTTTACGAGGAGCCAACGCTGCTTAGGCAGTTCGGCGATGAATACGAGCGCTATCGCGCCTCGGTACCGCGGTGGATCCCGAAATTCAGACGTTAGTACGCTGCGAAAGAGCTTCGCCTCATATAGTGGTTCTGATTTTGCAAAAGCTGCCGATCTCGCAAAAGCGATATCCCGATACAAAGCCCGGCCCCACATTGCTGACTTGATGCCGCTCTGCTACTTTGAATAGTTTGCTGTTCGCTGTCTGCTGACTGAGTGGGGTGACACTTAAATGCCGGCCATTAAATTTCGCGGTGTGGACTTCATTGACTTCGACACGTTGCTGAATGACGACGAGCGTCTGGTGCGCGACACAACGCGCAAGTTTATCGAAGACAACCTCGTGCCTATCATTGAAGAATGCAACCGCGCCGGCCGCTTCCCGCGCGAACTGGTGAAGCCCATGGCCGATCTGGGATTCTTCGGCGCCTCGCTCAACGGGTATGGCTGTGCCGGCATGTCGAACGTGGAATACGGCCTGGTCACGCAGGAACTCGAACGCGGAGATTCGGGCGTACGCTCATTCGTAAGCGTGCAATCGGCGCTGGTGATGTATCCAATTTATACATTCGGCAGCGACGAACAGAAAAACACCTGGTTGCCCGCGATGCAGAAGGGCGAGAAGCTCGGCTGCTTTGGCTTGACTGAACCAGATTTCGGATCGAATCCAGGGGGCATGAGGACGCGAGCAAGAAAAGTCGGCAAAGAGTATGTGCTGAACGGCGAAAAGATGTGGATCACCTCGGGGAGCATCGCCGATGTGGCGGTGATCTGGGCGAAGGTTGAAGATGAAGGCGACAAAGTACGCGGATTTCTGGTGGAAACGGATCGTCCTGGATTCAAGGCCGATGACATTCACGGAAAGTGGTCGCTGCGCGCGTCGGTAACATCGGGATTGTCGCTACAGGATGTGCGCATCCCCGAATCGAATCTGCTGCCGGGATCGGGCGGACTAAAAGCTCCGCTGATGTGCCTGAATCAGGCACGCTATGGAATTTCATGGGGAGCGATCGGCGCGGCGATGGCGTGTTACGACTGCGCCCTGCAGTATTCGTTGTTGCGAAAACAATTCCGCGATCAACCCATCGCCTCGCATCAGCTCGTGCAGGAGAAACTAGCCTGGATGATTAATGAGATCACGAAGGCGCAGTTGCTCGTGCTGCAAGTAGGACGATTGAAGGATGCCGGAAAGGTGCAGCACCAGCACATCTCGATGGCGAAAAGAAATAACGTCTGGATGGCGCTCGAGTGCGCGCGGCTGTCGCGCGATATTTTGGGAGCGAATGGGGTGGCTGACGATTATCCCATCATGCGTCATCTGATGAACCTTGAGAGCGTGAAGACCTATGAGGGCACGCACGATATCCACACGCTGATTATCGGGGCAAGCGTTACGGGAATTGACGCGTTCTAGGCCTAATATGCTATCGAGGGCATTGAAAACTTAGCCGTAGAGTTCGCTCAGCAACTCATACGCGCGCCGCATGTGCGGAATCACGATGCTTCCTCCTACCACCAGCGCTATGTTGATCGCTTCTTCCTGTTCGGCACGGGTCACGCCCAAACGATAGGACTGAATCACGTGATACTTGATGCAGTCGTCGCAACGCAAACAGGCCGACGCAACCAGCCCCATCAACTCTTTGTATTTCGCAGGAACAGCACCTTCGAGATAGGCATTGTGATCCAAATTGTAGAGGCGTTTGACGAGGAGGTTATCGGCTTTGTCGACGTTTTCATTCTGCCGAGTGCGCTGGTCGATAAAATGCCGGGCGAGTGCACTCTTGTCAGCAGCCTGTTTCTCGGAAAACAGGTAGGCAGGTTCCTTGCGGTCTCTAGGCGCGTGTTCGGTGCTCATGAATTCAGATTAGCAGACAGCTTTAACCAGGGGTTACATCGTAACAGGCGTGTCCCTCCGGAAAAAATGATCAGGATCATGGCCGGGGCTGGCTTGGTCGCATGGATGAGATGGGTAGGAGTGTCCGACAAGAATAGGGTGAAAAACCCCGCTCCGCTGCGGTTTTTGTATCCTTACAGGGCCCAAGAGGCTTCGAGTCTTCTCTCAGTCAACTGAGACTGCGAAAGAATCGGAATAATGTGGAAGCAAAAGGTTGCTTGCGGCCGCCAGGCCTAGCAAACCTGCGAGGAGCGTCAGCAAAGAATCATACGAGCCCGTCGCATCAAATGCGCGCCCCAGTATCACCGGTCCGATGGCTCCGGCGGCGGCATAGAAGGTCCAGGTGAGGCCGTAAAGGGTGGAGAAAGCACGCAGCCCAAAATAACGCGTCAGCAGGTAAGGTGTTATGGCGGCTTCGCCGCCCGCCCCGACGCCAATGAGCGCTGCCGCAAGGCAGCCCGCCGGGAAACTGCTCGCCCGAGCCAGGAGAAAAATGCCCAGCGCGGTAATGAGGTTAATCACAAGCGCGACATGCGGACCGAAAAATCGGTCCAGCAGCCACCCCACTACGATTCTGCCAAGCAGGCTCGATCCACCGAGTATGGAAGCGCAGAGTGCCGCATTTCCGGCTGTGAGGCCGCGATCGGTCAGCAATGCGGAAAGATGAGTGATCGCCCCATTCATGCTGATCGAACTCACGAAAAGAATGGCGGTGATAATCCAGAAGGCAAAAGAGCGCAGCCCTTGCTGCCATGTCATTCCAGAATGAGCAACGGCAGCGGACTCGTGCCCGATTGACTCGCGCTCGCGGATGTAGCGCCAGCTGAGAGGCAAGCCGAGTAGGAATGCTAAACCGCCGAGTGACGCATACGCTGCGCGCCAGCCAGACCGGCTGATGATGAACTGGGCGACAACCGGTAAAATCATGGCGCCCAAACCGGCTCCCACCATCACAAACGCCAACGCCATCCCCAAACGGCGGTGAAACCATGTGGAAATGGATCGCGAATAAGCCAGATGAGCTGCACCGTTTCCCACGACACCCAACACGAAGCAAGTCACGTAAAACTGCCACAATCCGGAGCGCAACAGCGACAATGAGGCAACAGCACACCCATACACTGTCATGCAAATAAGAATGATGCGGCGAGGGCCAAAGCGATCGATCCACTGGCCTAGCGCCGGGGAGACCAGGCCCAGCGTGACAGCGGCGATTGCGAAACCACTTGAAATCGCTTCGCGACTCCAGCCGAATTCCGCGGCCAGCGGCTTTACAAAAACGGAGAAAGTGTACACAAACAGCGAGCCGAATCCCGCCATCACACCGAGACACGCAGCCAATACCACACGCCAGCCGTAATAGCCGAGATCGAATTCACTCGGGCCGGACGCCGTCTCGGTCGATCGCACTGTAGCGATGCCCGATCCGACACTCCCGGGAACAGACTCGTCGCTCATTCGCTTGATCTCGCCCCACTCACCAGGAGTCGAATCATACATAAAGCGCTCGACAACCATCTCTAGCCTTTTTCTAGTATTGCCGCGATTTAGCGATCGTTGGTAAGGTTTCCCTCGTTTAGCATCGCCTCTCAGATTGAAGAGGAAGGCGTGTCTCCGGGCGGGAAGAGTGCAACAGATTCAGATTCCGCCGCGAAGAATTTCTAGTTCAAGTCTTTCTAGTTCAAGTCAAAGAGCCGTACACCATGGCGATCCCGACCGAACCGATTGGCAGCATTCCCCGTCCGCCGGAGTTGTTGGAAGCGATGCGTGCTCATGCTGCGCGACAGATCTCGGACGAGCAGTTCCATGCCGCAGAGCAAACAGCACTCCGCGATACGATCCGCCACTTGGAAGCAACGGGATCGCCCGTCATCACGGATGGTGAGCAGACCAAGCCTAGTTTCGCAACCTATCCCCTTAGCGGCCTGGAGAATCTCGCGTCGGATGGCGTCACCATTGCTTTTGCGGATGGTCACACTCGGCAGTTGCCGCGATTGACAAAAGGCCCGTTCCTCTACGGCGTCCATGCCGTGACCTACCTTAAGGCGGCTCAGCGGTACGCCAACCGGCCAGTGAAACAGCCCGTGATTTCGGCATCAGCGTTGAGCTTGCTTTATCCACAGAATGGTCTGAACGGCTATACGCGCGCAGCATTTCTGGAAGACCTTGTGCAAGGGGCAGCGGAAGATATTCGTGAGTGTTTGGAAGCCAACGCCGCGTGTGTACAGATGGATTTCACGGAAGGGCGCCTGGCGCTTAAGCTCGATCCCTCCGGCGGCCTGTTGCATACATTCGTTGAGCTGAACAACCGTGTGCTGGACGGGTTTTCCGATGCTGAGCGGAAGAAGATTGGGGTGCACACCTGCCCCGGCGGCGATCACGACTCCACGCACAGCGCCGATGTGGACTACACGGGTCTACTGCCAGAGTTGTTCCGCTTGAAGGTCGGACGATTCTATGTGCAGTTGGCCAGCGAAGCGGACCGCCATCATGTGCTGGCCACGATTCGAAAGCTGCTCAAGCCCGGTCAGATGCTCTTCGTGGGCGTCACGAACCCCATCGATCCGAAGGTCGAGAGTCCGGAAGTGGTACGTGATCGCGTGCTTGAGGCGGCAGAATTCATTCCCCTAGCGTCGCTCGGAACCACCGATGACTGCGGCTTCTCGCCCTTTGCCGACGATACTTCCACCTCGCGCGAAACTGCCTTCGCCAAGGTAAAGAGCCGCGTCGCGGGAACGGAAATGGCAGGAAAGATTCTTGGAGTTTAGATATTAGGAAGGAACAACCTCATGGCCCACATTCAAGTCCCCGAGGGCGCGCCAGGCATTCTCGGCCCGATGGCGATCAGTCCTGAAAGCACCAAGGCGTTGCGCGAACTCGTCGAGGTCCTCTTACGCGGCCCCAACACCTTGACTGCGGCCGAACGCGAAATAATCGCCATGTACGTCTCTTCGCAGAATGATTGCTGTTTCTGCCAACTTTCTCACGGCGCCGCGGCGGCCGAACACCTGGGCGGAGACTACGACCTGATTGATCGCGTCAAGCGCAACTACGCTACCGCCGAAATCTCGGGCAAACTGAAGTCGCTGCTTGCGATCGCGGGCAAGGTTCAGCAAGGGGGCAAGCACGTTACGTCCGAAGACGTCATGCGGGCACGCGAGCAAGGCGCGACCGACAAAGAGATTCACGATACCGTTCTGATCGCGGCTGCCTTTTGCATGTTCAACCGCTACGTGGATGGCCTGGACACTTGGCAACCCACCGACCCGAACGACTATCGCGAGATGGGACAAATCATGGCCAACGTCGGCTACGTCAGACCGAACTGGGAAAAGACAGGCGAGGCGGCGTAGTTTGGCTAAATTGGAGGATCGTTCATGGCTCACATTCAACTTCCGGAAGTTTGCCGGGCATTCGCGGCCCCATGGTATTTAGCCCCGAAACCCCCAAACCGTTGTGCGACCTCGTCCAAGTTTTGCTCACTGGTCCACACAGTCTGACACCCGCCGAACGAGAAATGATCGCGACGTATGTTTCGTCCCAGAATGACTGTATGTATTGCCAGAGTTGCCACGGTTCAACCGCAGCACAACATCTGGGCGGCAGCGATGCCGATTATGAGCTCATCGCTGGCATCAAGCAGAACTATGAAGCAACTGCGATTTCATCGAGGATGAAGGCGTTGCTGGCGATTGCAGGTAAGGTTCAGAAAGGCAGCAAACATTTGACCGGCAAGGACGTCGCGCACGCCCGGCAAGAAGGCGCAACCGACAAGGAAATCCACGATACTGTCCTGATTGCTGCCGCCTTTTGCATGTTCAACCGCTACGTCGACGACCTCGCAACGTGGCAACCGCGCGATCCCGAGATCTATCGTGAAATCGGAATGATGACAGCACAACTCGGATATGTGGGCAGGGATTACAAGAAGCCGCTTAAGGCGAACGCGGCGAAACCAGACAAAGTGGAAGTTTAAAGGAGATCTTTATGGCGCACATTCGACTCCCGGAAGGCATCCCTGGAATTTTGGGGCCGATGGCCTTTAGCCCTGAGACCGCGAAACCTCTTAATGCGCTTGCCGAGGTGCTTCTCCGCGCCCCGAATTCGTTGTCCGCGGCCGACCGAGAGATGATCGCAACCTATGTGTCATCGCAGAACGATTGCTACTTCTGCCAACATGCGCACGGCGCCGTGGCTGCTTACCGGCTCGACGGAAATGAGAAGCTCGTGAATAGTGTGAAGACGAATTTCGAGGTGGCCGCAATCTCGGAGAAGCTGAAGGCGCTGCTTGCCATTGCTGGCAAAGTACAACTCGGCGGCAAGCAAGTCACGAGCGAGGACATCCTCCGCGCCCGGCAGCAAGGGGCCACGGACAAGGAGATCCACGACACGGTCCTGATCGCGGCTGCCTTCTGCATGTACAACCGATACGTGGATGGGCTGGCCACTTGGGCGCCGACTGACGCCGATCTGTATCGTGAAAACGGAAGGCGACTCGCCGAACAAGGATACGTCCATTCAACCGATCCATTGCCAAGAGGCGCGAAGGAGTGTGCGTAATTATTTCGTGCGGCTGAATCGGGATTGGTCAGAGAATGGCCACAACAAAGTGGCCCTCCACTCAAAATTGCCGGCGAGACTATAGCATCCTCTCGGTTGCTTTAGATTTTCTGCGCTATAATCGGTGGCGATTTTACGCACTCTGGTCGAGACGAGGTACTCCATGCGACAGAGACCTGGTTTTACAAGCGTTATTGCGTTTGTGCTGTTAATCACGATGGTGGCTCCGCAGGATTTCGGACCACTTCTCATGGCGCAACCCACTGTTCCTTCGCCGCAAGAATTGGATCAGTTGCTGGCGCCGGTCGCGCTTTATCCCGATTCTCTACTTTCGCAGATCACCACGGCTTCTACCAATCCTCAGGAAATTCTGGATGTGGATAACTGGCTGGCGCAGAATCCGTCGTTGACGGGCGCAGCATTGACGGATGCGGCGCAGCAACAGGGATTCGATCCGGCATTTATCGCGCTGGTCAATTTTCCGCAAGTGCTCGAGATGATGGCGGAGAATATCGACGATTATGCAGCCATCGGTGAGGCATTCACGGCGGATCAGGGAGCAGTCTCGGCTTCGATTCAACGCTTGCGAGATGAGGCTTATAGCGCGGGCACTCTGCGCAGCTCCCCGGAACAACAGGTGGAGGTGCAGCAAGCTGCGGGCCAGACAATTTATGTAATTCAGCCGGCGAATCCGCAGGTGGTGTATGTTCCGCAATACGATCCGACGGTGGTCTATGTCGGGCCAGGCGCCGGTGCAGTGGCCACCGCATCGCTGATCAGTTTTGGAGTAGGGATTGGAATTGGGGCATTGCTGGTCGACCATCCTTGGGGATGGGGCGGCTGGGGATGGAATTGGGGAGCGCGCCGCGCTTATTACAACCACGGGTACTGGGGAGGCTGGTCGAACCCTTATCGTCCGCCGCGGCCTTGGTACCGACCTCGGCCCATTGTTTGGGCGAATCGACCGGGTTATCGCGGCAACTGGCGATATCGTCCCCGGGGGTATCAGCCGCCTCGTCCCGGAAATCGGCCCGGGCCCAATCGTCCTCCGTGGGGACCTGGGAATCGACCCGGAACCCGACCGCCGAATCGCCCCGGGCGGCCTTCAACACAACCGGCGAAGCCGGGCACGCCGAATCGTCCTAATCGACCGCCCAATCAGCCGGGCACGCCGAAACCGAATCCGCCGAATCGGCCGGGAAATGGACCGGGAACTCCAAATCGTCCGGGGACCAATCCACCGGCACATACTCGACCAACGAAGCCAGGCGAGACCAAGCCGAATCAGCCGAACCAGCCATCGGTGCAACCGGCGCGGCCAGGGAATCCAAGCCGTCCGGGAACAAATCCACCGGCACATACTCGACCGACCAAGCCAGGCGAGACCAAGCCGAATCAGCCGGGTCAGCCATCGGCGCAACCGGCGCGGCCAGAGAATCCAAGCCGTCCGGGAACAAATCCGCCGGCGCACACCCGACCAGCGCCGACACGACCGAGCACGCCGGGGCAGACCAAACCGGCGCAGCCGAATCGTCCGGCAGCGCAGCCGACACGACCTGCGGCACATCCGAAGCCGGCACCGAAGCCGGCACAGCCAGCTCGGCCTCAAACGCAGAAAGCTGCACCGCAAGCGAAGCCGGAAGCTAAACCGGAGCCACAGGCCAAGGGGCTGGGAGGGTGAGCACTTACTAATTTAGTGCACTCAGGACTCTAAAATCAGTGCCTCGATGGAGAGATCAACTCTTCTTTTGCCGCTGCCCGCGCCGGCGCCGGACAGCAATGTGCGGGACAAATGTCGGGACGCGGGCCGAAGGCTCCCAAGGTAAGTCGCGGCTGGTTTTCGTCAATGCGCTCGCCGATTAATTCGCGAATCATGGCGATGAATCGGGGATGGGTACCTGCGGTATGGGCTCGCACCATGTTTAGGCCGAGATCGTCACACAACTCACGTGCCTGCGTGTCCAGATCGAAAACGACCTCCATATGGTCGGAGACGAAGCCGAGGGGCGCGATCACAATATCGGAGCTGGATCCACGCGCTTTGAGTTCGCGCAGACAGTCGAGAATGTCTGGCTCGAGCCAAGGTTGTGCGGGCGGCCCACTCCGACTCTGGTAAACCAGTCGCCACTGCTGGCGCTCCAACTGCCCCGCTACCAGCCTGCCCGTTTCCTGGAGCTGCTTTTCGTAGTCGCAGCCTTGCGCTAAGCCGAGCGGGATGCTGTGCGCGGTATAGATGAGACACGCCGCGTCCCGTCGGTCCGGCGGGATCTTTTCCAGAGCTTGCTGCACGCGATCGGTCACGGCTTCGATAAAACCTGGATGATTATGGAACGCCCGAATCTTATCGACGACTGGCGCTCCCTCGCCGATTGCTGCCCGCGCTCGGGCGATGTCGTCGCAATACTGCCGACAACTTGAATAGGAACTGTACGCAGACGTCACGAAAGCCAATGCGCGAGATATGCCATCCGCTTTCATCTGGAGCAGCGTGTCGGCAAGCATGGGATGCCAGTTGCGGTTTCCCCAATAGACGGGAAGGTGAGGACCTCGTTCGGCCAGTTCGGCCTCGAGTGCCGCGATGAGCTGGCGATTCTGATCGTTAATGGGACTCTTACCGCCGAAGTGGTAGTAATGTTCGGCGACTTCGAGCATACGCTCGCGGGGAACATTTTTTCCGCGCAAGACGTTTTCAAGAAATGGCATTACATCGTCGGGGCGTTCGGGGCCACCGAAGGACGTAATAAGGATTGCGTCATACTTCATGTGCTTGCTTATCGATCTGCTTTCCATATTCGCATGTTCCTTCCCCTCTTGCCAAAGCGCGCGAAAAGCTGAGAGCGGTTCGTAATCGGAAGCTTCCGATGGTGACCACTGTAGGCTCGGAAGAGAATGCCGATTGCGACTTTCGAGCAGCGGCTTGTCAGCGACAGGGGAGGCCGCGCATACCGCATCGGTCTATGCCAAATACCAATTTCGCAGTATGGTCAACGCTTCTGTTTTCGAGCTAACCTACAGGCCTTCTAACACTTGCTCTATCCGCAGGCGTCGTGCACGGGAGCATTGGCGCCTGCTCTTCACTGTTTCCCGTCCCTTTCTTTCAACTCTTTCCCTTTTCCCTAAAGCTCATTGTCATCATTATTTACCGGATTCCCGATCGCACCCTACAGCTTCAAGAGGATTCGTTCTGTTGTGAGTGCTGGCTAAGATGTCCCAGTAGTCGATCGGAGGATTGTCATGCTCAATTGGGCAATAACGTTCTTGGTGGTGGCATTGATCGCTGCGGTCTTGGGCTTTACCGGCGTGGCGGTTGCAGCTGCCGGTATTGCGAAGTTGTTGTTTGTGGTTTTTTTGATTTTGTTTTTGGTCTCTCTCCTCACTCATTTCGGTCGACGAGGCAGCAGAGTTTAACAGGCCAGTCTGGATTGTTTTGTAGCATTTTGTACAAAGAATCAAGAACAAGGAGCTTTATGAAAATCACTCGAATGATGAGTACCGCGTTTTTTTCTCTGCTTCTCGGAGCTACGACTCTGCTTTGCACACAGGGACAACTCTACGCTCAGGATCAGCGGGATGATGCCAAACCCGAGCAACAGGACGCTCGGCCGGAGCCGAACAAGGACGCCGACAAGCCTGCCACGGATAAAGCGAAGTCTCCCCAGCAGGATCAGGCTAAACCCGAGGGACAGGCGGGACAGGAAGATAAGCCAGCAAAGGCAGAAGATAAGCAAGCGAGACCAGCCGATGATAAGGCTGCGATGCAGGAGCATTCCGCGCAATCAAACCAGGCCGCCGGTCATGGTGGTCGTATTCCCGATGACAAGTTCCATGCCAGCTTCGGGCGTCAACATACCTTTGCCATCCAACGCACAACCATCCAAGGCCAGCCAGGCTTTCAGTATGGTGGATATTCATTCACCCTCATTGACGTATGGCCAGTCGGCTGGGCGTACACGGATCAATGCTACGTAGACTATATTGACGGAGAGTATTTCCTGTTTGACTTGGCTCATCCGGGCGTCCGCATCGCGATTGCGGTAGTGCTCTGATTGGGCCGAACAAAATAGCCCTTCCCCAGAAACAAGCGGCCTTCCGCCAGGCGAGTTTGGATCTCGCCACGCGGAAGGCCGCTCTGCGTTGGTCGCCGCTTGCACTTCTCTAAGCGGTGCCAGGTTCCGTCGTACTCGTGAGTGGGGTTGGCATCTCGATCTGAATGATGTTGTTTTTGATGGCGTAGACAACCAGATCGCGGATGGAGTGCAGGTTGAGTTTTCGCATGATATTGCTGCGATGCGTTTCGACAGTCTTGGTACTCAGATTAAGAAGTGAAGCGACTTCTTTGGAGCTCTTTCCCTCGGCCAGAAGCTGAGTCACCTCGCGTTCGCGGGCAGTTAGTACGGGTAGGTTCGGGGGCTGATTCCGGGGTATGGATTGCCCTTTGTCGAGAAAGCCCCGCAACAACAGATCGTTCACCCGAGGCGTGAAGAACATTTGCTTGCTCTGCAGCGCTTCGACAGCCGAAACCAGATCGCGCGCCGCGTCCGATTTGAGCACAAATCCACGCGCTCCGGCATCGATCGCTTCGCGGATGACCTGATCGGAATCCGTGATTGTCAGCACAATAATCTTGAATTGGGGATCATGCTGCAACAGCTGGCGCGTTGTGTCCAGGCCATTCAGTTGTGGCATTCCGATGTCCAGGATCACGACATCCGGCTTCAACTCCTTCGCCATTTCTAGCGCTTGGCGGCCGTCGCAGGCTTCCCCGCAGACCTCCCACCCCTCGCGCTTCTGAAGCAGCGCACATAAACCCCGGCGCACAATCTCATGGTCGTCGGCCAACAGGATACGCAGAGGCATGGCACACCCTTCTAGTGCGGATTCTTAGAGAGCCTCGAACTTACTAACTGCAAACCTTCGGGACGAAAGGTGCGGTTTCATGTCAAACGACCATCCGATGGCCAGAATACGAAAAGTAAAAATTAACACGTCACCAAGTTGAGTTCGAATACAGGGAACTCTGTATTCATCGATCACTTTTTAATTTATGCGGCGGTTCGAGTGAGGCGCGGCGATGGTTCTTGCCCCGTTTATTTTTGCACCTGGGCCTTGCTCTCGTCTTTATGACCAAAATCCACTCCGAAGTGAGGTTCTGATTTCGTACCGGTAATCTTGACTGGAATCTCCGTGCCGGCCCCGTCCTTACTGAAGAATCGGTCCACTGGTTTTAGCAATATCGACTTCCAGCCGGTGACCATTTGTGAAAGTTTCGCGTCCATGCGCGCTTTGCCGTGAAAATCGAATTGGTTTCCGTCCAGGCTGTAGGTGCCGGTGAGATCGACCTCGGTGCCGGGGATCTGGTATTGCAACTGCGAGAAGGAGAGGAGCCCGTCGCTGAGATTGAATGTGCCTTTCAGGTCCGAGTGTATGGGGTCTGTGGCCTGCGCTGGTTTGCCCTGGCTTCTCATGCTGAGCGCGTCGACTTTGGACTGGATCTTGTCGTTCGTGAAGTGCGCGCCCGACACCTGAAAATTGCTGGACAGTCGTAATCGATGGTCAACTTCGGGCGCGCCGGGCGGCAGATCAAACTTCGCCTTCATCCGAACCATGCCCGTGACGATCGGAGGATCTGTTCTTACTGCCAGTTCGAGCAGGTCTTCGATCTTTGCTTTTTCCATATCGACATCCAGCTCCACATGGTGCCCGGGGGGATCTTTTGTGCGGACCACGGAGCCATTCGCTTCCAGCCATGAATTTAGAATTCTTGCTTTCACCGGTTGAAGATAGGTGTCTCCGTTGGTTCCATCTACGATCGCATGAAAGTCAGTGTGCAGCGGTACCGCTCGACCGCTGGTTGCCAGGCGAAAATCCGGCGTGTCGGTCTTTCCATCGACGACAATCTTGTCGAGGACGCCGATATAGCTTCCCGTCGATGACAGAATTCCGCCCAACCCCTTGATCGTGCTCAAATCTGCATGATTGAAAGAATAAGTACCGCTTACTGGAGTATCGCGGGGGCTGTCCGCCTGCCAGGGGCCAAAAAGCCCACTGGAGAGGATGTGTCCTACGGGCTTCGGATTGGTGAGGTCTGCGTCAAAATGCAGCGGAGAGCCTGGACCGATTGTCGTCATCTTCAAGCTCTCGATGTCAAACTCGACCGGCAACTTCCCCGGCCTCAGGGTGTTGATGATCAGTTGTGCTTTATCAAAGAAGAGCCGATCCACGGTGATCTCTATCTTTCCATTCTTGGGGCCCATGTTACTCATCTCACCGCGTTGTTCCCGGGGTGGCAAATTCAATTGCAATCCTATTACATATACGGTGTCGACATGATGGGGCTCGCGAAAAAGCTCTAATATCCCCATGCGAAACCGGAATTCCGTCACACTGATGATCGGCTGAAATCCTGGCTCGTGATTGTTGGGATCCGAGGCTCCAAAAATTCTGAGCCCGTTGCCCGAGACTTGGAGTCCCTGGAACAACGAGACATGGAACCCGTCAAGCTCAACTTTGCTCTTGAATCGAGTGGACAAGGTCTCAATCACAGTGGCTCGCAGGGTGGGCTCGGCGCGGTAGATCGCAATGAGCGCAACGGCGGTCACTACCATTAGCAGTAATACGATCGCGCCAATCCACCGCCAAAGACTGCTCCGACCGCTGCCAGGAGCGTTTTGTTCATTTTTCGACATGGGGAGAATCCGACGCTAAACTATCTTGGCGAGAGAATATCAAGTCTACCTTACTGACGAGCGCCCTCTCTCCAGCAACAATGTTGCGGCAATCGTCGATGGATCCTGGGTTTCGCGTAAGTCGCGTCCAGCAGCAGGAAGAAGGAGGTTCAGCGATGATAGCGTTTTATCGATGCTTGAAATATTGAACGGCCCGCTCATGGGCTTCCGCAGCTTTTCTTGTACCGAAGGTTCCGAGATTGCGACGGCGTCCAGTTTTGGCATCTTTCTTGCGCGAATATAAGCGGTATTCACCGGATTTCAATTTCTTAACCATTTCTCTGTCTTCGCCCTTGATCCTGGCGCTTGGGGCGCATACAAGACCTGACCGGCGCGAAGACAGGAGCGAGTACACCATCCCGCCGCCCCTCTGCCCTTGGCCGGTGTGGTGTCTGCGCTATGCTGCTTTCCGTGGCCGTCGGGTATTGTCAAGAATCTCGGATTCAGCTTGGAGCCAGTCCTCTGCGGGAGAACCAGGCGCTCCCGCTCGCTGCTCATAAATTTCATAAGCGCGCTTTCTGACCTCTTGTTCCCGCACGTCAATCCCTTCCTGCACATCAATCCCTTGCTGCACGTCCGTCCTCCCTTGCTCTTGCAGGTTAATCGGAATTGGTCTCGACAGAGAGGATATTTCTGGTTCTAGGCGTTTCATTTTGCTCTTCTTTCCCCGAGAGTTCACTCCCAGATATCTTCTGAACTCAGCGCCTCTATCAGATGTAAAAGTGCCGAATTGTTTACTGCGATCTTTTTACTGCGATCTTAAGCCCAGCTTTACCTCAGTTCAGTTTTCTCCGAATTCAAATTTACACCGCTAACGATGTGCGGGCAGTACAGTAATCTCTGTATTCGAAATGTTCACCGCCAGACCGGCACGGCGATGTGTCTAGCTCACCATCGGGAATGTGTTCGTGCGATGCAGGCGGCTCGGGCGCGCGCAAGATAGGATGGAAAACTCACCACGGCGAAAAAATGCGGCGCACTGACTTGAAGAGTGGGCCGGGGTCGGCAAGGCGCGGATTCAGGTCCGGGATCACGGACGACGGCCAGCTGCGGTTCTTATCCGTTCACTGCGGCGGCCGCACCGCTACTCGAAACATCGTATTGGGCACTGGCCTGGAGCCATAATCCGAGGAATTCAAGGAGTTCGTCGGGAGGTTTAAGCCACAACTGTGCTGTGGTCTGCCGCCATTCGGGACGCACGAGCACGCTGATACCGCGATCTTGCATAGCCCGGAACGCCGATTCGTCGGTAGTGTCGTCGCCGAGATAAGCCACCGGCGTGTTGGGCCTCATCTCACTGAGCAAAACTCGAACCGCATCTCCCTTGTCAGCACCGGGAGCGCGAATTTCCATGCCACCATCGAATGCCAGGAGGTCCAATCCGCTTTCTTCCGCAATCGGACGCCAGCCAAGCAAGACGCGGGATCGAAGATTCTCCGCCTCGATATCGCTCATGCCGCGCCAATGAACCGCAATGCTTCCGGCTTTGAATTCCGCAGTCTGGCGCAGTTGCTGGCAGCCGAGCCAGCGGTCCGCATCCGACAAACCGTTAAGCGTGCGACCACCGAGTTGCGGCATTTCCAAACTTCCGTCTGTCTTTATGCGCTGCAGTCCATGGATTCCCCAAACTTCGGGACGAGGGTGGATATTGAGAAGAAAAAGCACTTCGCTCGCATCCCGGCCGGAGATGACAACCACACGCGTGCGACCATTACGCACGATTTCCTGCAACATGAGTTCCACTCCAGGATACATGCGCGCCTGATCGCGTTTAATTTGGAATGGTGCCAGGGTACCGTCGTAATCGAGCAGCAGCATAGCCTGGGAGGAACGGGCCACGTTCTTCAGAAACGGCGCAATCCCTGCTTCGGCATCAGACCTCAAGCTCTTGCTCCCTGATAGTTTTCTTCACCGTCATAATCATGAAATCCCAAGCCGTATCATGAGAAACAAAGCAGTCGGATCAAGCCGCGAACACGCTGGCGCTGGCACGGGCTTTTCCGTTAGCGTCCTTTGGCGCGTCTAGTCGAACCTCACAAAGTGCGGTTACCAAGTCTCCGGCCCAGCGATATATGTTGTGCTCCTTGATCAATTCGCGCATGCGATGCATGCGCATTTGCTTTTCCTCCGGCTCCATTTCGAGAGCAGCTCGAATCGCTTCGGCGGTCTGATCGATGTCGTAAGGGTTTACCAGCAATGCGTCACGCAACTCGCGAGCCGCACCAGTGAACTGGCTAAGGATCAGGACACCCCGCTCGTCGCGCCGTGCCGCGGCGAACTCTTTCGCCACAAGGTTCATGCCATCGTGCAAGGAAGTCACCAGGCAGAGAGCAGCCGCACGGTAATACGGTTCGATCTCCTCGTGGCTGTGCTGACGCTTAAGAAACACAATCGGCTTCCAGCTTCCGCTCTGGAAGCGCCAATTGATCCGCTCTGCTTCCGCTTCTACTTCGGCTAATAAATCGTGATAGCGCTTGATGTGCGTACGGCTGGGCGCCCCGATCTGGACAAAGGTGAACTTTCCCTGATAGCTGGGATATTTCTCAAGAAAGCGTTCGATGGCCAGGAAGCGCTCCAGAATTCCCTTGGTGTAATCGACGCGATCGACACCAATCCCCATAAAGGTGGCTTCTACGCCCAGACTGCGCAGCAGAGCTGAGCGTTCGAGATAATTGAAGCCATGATGATCACTTTCGGCTGCGTCATCGCCGACAAAATCGACACTGACGGGAAACGGACGGACGATGGTTCGATGGTCCTGGCGAAGCACGGAAAAATGCTCCCAGTCGACCCGTGACTCGACCACGCGGTCGACGGTCTCCAGAAAATTGTTGCAGTGCGACTGAATGTGAAACCCGATCAGATCCGCGCCCAGCAAACCATCCACCAGTTGACGTTGCCATGGGCAAATGCCAAAGGCTTCGGGATTCGGCCACGGAATATGCCAGAAAATTGCAACCCGCGCATCCGGCCGTTGCTCCTTGATGAGTCGAGGTAATAGGGCGAAGTGATAGTCCTGGACGAGCACAACGGGTTTACGAACGCTTTTGATTTCCTCAAGGACAGCGGCTGCGAATTTGCGGTTGACGTCCTGGTAGTACTGCCAGTCGGCGGCCCGAAAAAGCGGCCGGGTATGCGCGATGTGGCAAAGCGGCCAGAGTCCTTCATTGGCAAATCCGTAGTAGTAGCCTTCCTCTTCTTCCTTGCTGAGCCAAACGCGGCGCAGAGTGTAGCGAGGATCGTCGGGTGGAACGCGCAAACGGTCCGCCGCATCCACGACTTCGGCGTCAGCATTGCCATTGCCGTGAGCAATCCACGTACCATCGCAGGCGTTGAGTACGGGTTCGAGCGCGGTGACCAGACCGCTCGGAGGAACTACGACTTCGACTGTCCTCCCATTTCGCTGGTGCGCGTAAGGCTCACGATTGGAAACGACAAATAGGTGGCCATCTTGCAAACGCGCGCGCAGTTGCACGGAGAGACGATCCGCAGTCCACAGCGATTCCCCTGCTTCGCGCAGACGAGCTTCATTTTCGGCCGCATTGCGCGCATGGTTCAAACTCTCGGCCATGGTGGCGACTTCGCGGGCCAGTGGCCGAAACATGTCGAGGTCTGGTACATCCTGACGAAACGAAACCTTTCCCGTGCGCAGGGCGCGCATCCAAAGCGCCGCTCGCGCAATCGGACCCGCGATACTCCAGCGGACAATCAGCAGCGTGATAAGAACGATAAGGAAAACCTGGGCGAGGACACGAAAGAACGACCGGCGCCACACCAGAAGGATCTCCGCGCGGATGTAGCTCACGTCGTGTACCACGGCCAAGTCACCCAATACATCGTTTCCCCGATGAATCGGCAACGCGAGAATGTGAACCGGCACCTGCCCCAATCGCGTAAACGAACTTTCTTCCCGGTCTTGCGTGATCGACTGCGCTACCGGCGCCAGAGTGGCGGTGAGCGTTCTGGCAAGTTCAGGAGTAATGGCGATCGCTGCGCCCTGCCGGTCGTAGATAACGACTCCCAACAGATGTTCGCGGTTTGCGAACTGTTGCACAAGCTGCTGCAGTTCCTTGTCTGATTTCGCACTTTCGGAACTTGCAGTCCACGACCGCTCGACGTTGCCAACTAGACTCTCACCCAACATCTCCGCGCGATGCTCCATCTCGTTGCGCAGAGTGCGTTTTTGACCCAACACTTCGTAGTAAGAGAAACCGAACGAAACCAGGGTGATGCCGAGAATGAGAGACACAATAAGGCGGAAATTTAACAATCGCATGCATGGTCCTTGTTATCCGGGAGTTGGACGCGATCGTGCTCGGATAGGTTGTCTACCTTTACGGGGTCACAGATGCAAGTCCGCTGCCAAATAAACCTATCTTAAGTTGTTTATACCGCACCCAAGCCGGATGGAACAAGCGATTAACAGTGCAAGGATGACCAGCAGTGCGGAAATTGTTCCTTATCACGTCTTCCGATTCAAGTTTCACGCCCGGTGCGGTTCTGGGTTTCGGAACAGAGAAGGCGCATCCAGCAACGGATTTGAGTGAGCGGGCATCTTACGGCTTCGGTGCAACCCGCGAGCAATGCCGGGTTCATCGCATGTGAGGATGAGATTGAAGGATATTACGTATAGCATCGTCATTCCCGCCTACAACGAGGGCGCGCGTCTAAGGCCAACCATGGAGAACGTGCTCGTATTCCTCGAGCAACAGGGCTGGAATGCGGAAGTGATCGTGGTAAACGATGGATCGAGTGACAACACAGCGACCCTTGTCCAGGAATTTGCCGAGGAGAATCCGGCGGTCAGATTGATCGAGAACCCTGCGAACTGTGGCAAGGGCTATAGCGTGCGCAACGGCATGCTGCACGCTCGAGGGGATGTGCTCCTGTTTACCGACGCCGACCTGTCCTCACCCATTCAGGAAATGACCAAACTATTAGAAGCGCTCGCCGGGGGGGCGGATATTGCGATCGGTTCACGCTGGTTGTGTGCAGAATTGCAGACGCAGCGGCAATCCCTGCTTCGTCAGCTCTTTGGAAGGACCTTCAACCTCTTGCTGCAGATTGTCTTGGGTTTGCAGTTTAAGGATACGCAGTGCGGTTTCAAGGCTTTCACTCGCCGCGCTGCACAAGCGATTTTTCCCATGCTGCGCATCGAACGCTGGGGCTTCGATCCTGAGATTCTTTTTCTGGCGCGTAAGTTTGGATTGCGCGTTGACGAGGTTCCGGTGCTCTGGGGGCATAAGGATGGGACACGCATCAATCCGCTCACCGACGGCATGCGCATGTTTCAGGAAATGTTGCGAATTCGCTACTACGACTTGGTTGGTAACTATGACGGTCGCCCGGCGGCCGTCTTACATCCGGTTACGCCCGGAGAACCCGTCTCGCGGGCATAAGCGATCGGGCACCGAGATTGAACCCGGAGCCCGCCGACACCACAATGAATCGTTACGGCCCACTCTCACTGCTCAGCTTTCACGGACTTTAGATAGGCAACAACAGCTGCGGCGTCATTGGCGTCCATGCGGAATTGCGGCATTGGAGACCGCAGAGGACTGCCCGTAGTCCAGATGCCCGTCGTCAGTAGCTTGATCATGTCAGCATCATTGGCCGGCGGCGTACCGCCGATCCGTGGCGCGTTGATCGGCCAGTTCACATCGTGAGTTGGCGATAGCCAGATAATGGGCGCCCCTTGCAGCCAACGCCTGCGATCGGGATTCCCATCGCTATCGACGGGTGTGTGGCATTGGCCGCACCTTGCCACTCCTTCGACGAGATACTTTCCGCGCGCCACCTTTGCATCGCCGCTGCCTTCTCCGCCCGCGCCCGCGGACTTTTTGCTCTGCCCGAGAGCGGGCTTATCAGCAGCAGAAATCAGCCCGACAGTAAGAACCGCAGCCGCGAAGAAAATTGCGAACCGGAATGCAAGACTCTGCCGGCCCGGCTTGCCGAATGGAATGGAAATATTTCGGAACACTGACGATTCCTCCTTAGTGACAGGCACGGTATCCAGTTTAATCCGGGGACTACATTTTGTGCATGGGGCGGCGACTTCGAGCCAACAGAGTTTTCCCGTCCTACTGCTGGATCGTCGTGTCCGCCTTGTCCGGCTTTTGGGTGACCTGCCTTGGGGTCGGCAATTGCGAACGATCCCACCCACCGCCGAGCGCCTGCACCAGCGCTACCGCGTAGGTCATCTCTTGCACTTGAAGTCCATTCAAAGTCTGCTCGTCCGCTAGCACCGTGGTCTGTGCCACCAGCACGTCAACATAAGGATCGATGCCGGTCTGGTACCGGGCTAATTCGAGCTTAAGGTAAGTCTGAGCGGAATTCACTGCCTCCTGCTCCTGCTGGATTTCCTTGGACAGAATGCGCACTTCCGCAAGACCGTCTTCCACCTGCTGAAAAGCCCCCAGCACCGTCTGGCGGTAACTGGCGAGGTCGGCATTGTAAGTCGCCACGTATTGCTGGACGGTAGCACGCCGCAGGCCAGCGTCGAAGATGGTCTCAGAGGCCGACGCGCCGACGGACCAGAAGCGACTGGGCCACGACAGCCATTGGGTAAATGCTGAACTCTCAAAGCCGCCCTCCGCGCTCAAACTCACATTCGGATAGTAGGCTGCATAGGCGATACCGATCGCTGCGTTGGCCTCGGCCATGGTGCGCTCGGCAGCAGCCACGTCCGGCCGACGCTCAAGCAATTCCGAAGGAACGCCAACCGGAATCGGAGGCGGAGCGACGGTCATTGGCTTCACTGGAATCGAAAAATTGGTTGCGACCTTGCCGATGAGTACCGCGATCGCATGCTCATACTGCGCCCGCGCGACTCCCACATTGGTCGCGCCCGCCTGCGCGCTCTGCAACGCCGTTTCGGCTTCGACCACGGAGATCTGGTCATCGATGCCGGTTTCATAGAGCCCGCGAGTCAGGTCAACAGTTTTTTGGTCCGCGTCGACAGTGTCGTCAAAGATCTTTTGCAGTTGGTCCTGACCGCGGATTTCAAAGAAATACTCCGCCAAGCTGGCCTGCTCGGTCAGGCGCTCATTTTCCAGATCGGCCGCGCTGACTTGCGCAGCGTACTGAGCTTCGCGTACGGTATTGCGCACCTTACCCCAAAGGTCGGGCGCCCATGACGCTTCGAGCGGAAGCGAATAGAGCGAGCTTTGCAGATTGGTGCTGGCAGGAGCGCTCGCGCCGAGGTTGGCCGAGGATCTCGAATGGGTGATCGAGGGCGCGGCGGACAGGGTGGGAAAATATTGCGAGCGCGCCTCGCGCACGATCGCGCGAGCCTCCATAAAATTCTCGAAGAACTCCTTGATGTTCTGATTGTTGATATCCAGTTGTTCTTCGAGAGCATTCAGCTCGGGATCGTTGAAAATTTCCCACCACTTGCCGCGGAGTTTGGCATCGGCAGGCTGAGCGACTGTCCAGCCTCCATTTTCTTTGAACTGCGTGGGGGATTCCTTGTAATCTGGGGCCGGCGCCTGCGCCGCGGGCGGGTGATATTTCGGCCCAACTACGCAACCTACCAGCAGCGCCATCAAAATGAACGCTGAGACCACTGCCAATAGCCGAGCTGTATTCGGTGCCAGTTTACGCCGAAAAATAATCATAACGATTTGTCCAACCAGCCTTCCTCTCGGTCCCACCCGCTAACTCGCCTCGGGAGCAGGAGACCGAAGCTCTCCATGCGGCTCTTTCTGGAACCGCAGCCGCAGGCGATCAAGATAGAGGTACACAACCGGAGTGGTATAGAGCGTAAGCATCTGGCTCATAATGAGCCCGCCTACAATGGTAATCCCGAGTGGCCTTCGTAGCTCGGAACCGGTGCCAGTCCCAAACGCCAATGGTAACGCCCCGAATAAAGCGGCCATTGTTGTCATCAGAATGGGACGAAAGCGCAACATGCAAGCTTCAAAAATCGCGTCTCTTGTACTCTTGCCCTCCTGCCGTTCCGCGACCAGGGCGAAGTCGATCATCATGATCGCGTTCTTCTTAACAATGCCGATCAACAGCACAATTCCAATGATGGAAATCACATTCAAATCGACTTTGAAAAGCATCAATGCCAGCATCGCCCCCACGCTAGCCGAGGGCAGTGTGGAAATGATGGTCAGAGGATGTATCAGACTTTCATAGAGCACGCCGAGAACGATATAGACCGCCAGCAACGCCGTAATAATCAGCACCGGCTCAGTGCTGAGCGACTGCTGGTAGGCCAAAAGCGTACCGGCAAAGAATCCGCGGATGGTTGAGGGTGTGCCGAGCTTCTGCTGCATCACCGCAATGCGTTGCGTGGCATCGCTCAAGGAAACTCCGTTCGCGAGATTGAATGACACCGTTACCGAGGGAAACAAGCCGGTGTGATTTACCGCAAGCGGTGTGGTACCCGATTGCGATTTCGCGACTGCCGCGAGCGGCACGTTACCGGCCCCGGCAGAATTCAGGTAGATGTACTTAAGCCCCTCTGGGCTCTGCCAGTATTGCGGCGCGACTTCGAGAACCACATAGTACTGATTGAGTTGGGTATAGATGATGGAGACTTCGGATTGACCGAAGGCGCTATAGAGACTGGAATCGAGCGCCTGCGCCGTAATCCCCAGTTTGGCCGAGGTCGTCCGATCGTAGTTGATCAACTCTTCCAGCCCGCCATTCTGCTGATCGGAGTTTACATCCTGGAGGCCGGGCAGTTTCTTCATCTCGTCCAGCAGAAGGGGCCCCCACTGCGACAGGTCCTGCACATTGTCGCACTGGATAGTGTACTGATAGAGCGCGTTGCTGCCTCTGCCTCCGATGCGCAAATCCTGGGCCGCCTGCAAAAATGCGGAGGCCACGGGTAAACGATTCATCTTGGGGCGCAATCGGTTGATGATGTCCGCGGCGCCAATCTTGCGCTCATTGAGCGGTTGGAGGCTGATGTAGATGAATCCTGTATTGGTGGCGCCACCACCGCCAGTAAAAGCAATCACATTGGCGACCGCGGGGTCGCTCTTGATTACGCCAACCAATTGCTTGATCGAATTGTCCATAAAGGGGAACGATGCGTCCTGCGGTCCTTGCAATCCCCCCACTATGGCACCCGTATCCTGCTGCGGGAAAAAGCCTTTCGGTATTCTAATGATGAGCACGACATTTAAGGCGACCGTAAGCAGTAAAACCACCAGCATCAGACCTGAATTGTCGAGTACCCAGAGCAAGCTGTGGCGATACGTGTCGAGCATCCAGGCGAAGAACTTTTCGCTCCACTGATACATCCTGCCGTGCTCTTCCTTGGTTTCCTTTAACAGATGCGCACACATGGTGGGTGTGGTGGTCAGTGAAACGACCATCGAAACGATAATGGCGGTAGAAAGCACGACGGCGAATTCACGGAAAAGACGGCCGACGATGCCTCCCATCATGAGGATGGGGATGAAAACTGCAATCAACGACATGCTGATGGAGAATACGGTGAATCCTATTTCTTTAGCACCTTGCAGCGCTGCCGCGAAAGGCTCCATCCCTGCTTCGAGATGACGCGAGATGTTCTCCATCACGACGATCGCGTCATCCACCACGAATCCGGTCGAAATCGTAAGTGCCATCAAGGAAAGATTGTCGAGACTGTAGCCGAGCAGATACATCACCGAGAAAGTTCCGATTAAGGAAACGGGAACGGCAACGGTCGGAATAAGGGTGGCGCGCGGGCTGCGCAGAAAAATGAAGACCACCAGAATAACTAGACCGATGGAAATCAGCAGCGTATGTTCCACGTCTTGAACCGAAGCCTTAATCGTGGTGGTGCGGTCGAGGACGATGGTGGTTTCGATGCCCTGAGGAATGGAAGCCTTCAGAAATGGCAGAGCATCACGGATATTCTGGTTGGTCTGAATGATATTCGCGCCGGGTTGGCGGAAGATGATCATCATGACCGCGGGTATACCGTTCAGAAATCCGCCGGAACGTATGTTCGAAACCGCATCAGTCACCTCGGCCACGTCCGAAAGCCGGACCGCCGTGCCATTGCTGTAGCCAATCACGATCGGTTTATAGTCGTCGGCCTGTGAAATCTGGTCATTGGCAACGATGTCGGCTGTAACCGCACCGTCGAACAACTGTCCTTTCGCCAAGTCAGCATTCTGGGTACTCAACACGGATTGAACATTGCCCATGGTCAAGCCGTAGTTGTTGAGTTGAGTAGGATTGACATCGACGCGCACCGAAGGCAGCGAACTGCCGCCGACCGATACCTGCCCGACTCCATTAATCTGCGAAAGCTTCTGCGACATTACGGTCGAAGCTTCGTCATACAATTTGCCGGTATCGTATTTGTTCGAGGTCAGTCCGATAATCATGATCGGAGCGTCGGCTGGATTCACTTTCCGATAGGTGGGATTGGCGGGCAGATTTGACGGCAGATAGGTGCGGGCCGCACTGATTGCCGCTTCGACATCGCGCGCCGCGCCGTCAATATTCCGGCTCAGATCGAACTGAATCGTGACCGAGGTGGTCCCCAGCGAACTGGCGGAGGTCATCTCCGAAACGCCGGCAATATGTCCGAACTGTCGCTCGAGCGGAGTGGCCACGGAGGACGCCATAATCTGGGCGCTCGCGCCGGGCAGCGAAGCGGCGACGGAGATGGTGGGAAAGTCAACTTGGGGCAGGGGTGAAACCGGCAACACCGTAAACGCGATCGCTCCAGCGATGAAGATGGCGATCGTCAACAACGTCGTCGCCACCGGCCGCTGGATAAAAAGGCTTGAAGGGTTCATGCCGGCTCCGCAGGTTGCGTCGGGCCTCCCGGATTTTCGGCCGATTTTTCTTTGGAGCGTGAGCCGGAGAATCTTTGCCCAAGGTTGTCAAAGAAAATGTAAATCACCGGCGTGGTGTAGAGCGTGAGCGCCTGGCTCAACAATAGTCCGCCGACCATGGCAATTCCCAGGGGTCGCCGAATCTCCGAGCCGATACCTCTGCCAAAGGCCAGCGGGATACCACCGAGCAATGCGGCCATGGTGGTCATCATGATGGGGCGGAAGCGCAAGAGGCTGGCCTCATAGATTGCGTCGGTTGCGTTCTTGCCGTGCTGCCGCTCCGCTTCCAGCGCAAAGTCCACCATCATGATTCCGTTCTTCTTCACAATTCCGATCAACAAGATAATGCCGATAATCGCGACGACGCTCAGATCCTGGCGGAATATCATCAGCGCCAGCAGGGCGCCGACCCCGGCGGATGGCAGTGTGGACAGAATGGTGACAGGGTGGATGAAGCTTTCGTAGAGCACTCCCAACACGATGTACACGGTGACCAGAGCGGCGAGAATGAGCAGAGCCTCGTTCGAGAGCGAATTCTTAAACGATGCCGCCGTGCCCTGGAAATCCGCCTGCAGGCTGGCCGGCATGTTCATGTCCTTTTGCACTTTGTCGATGGCGGTGATGGCGCTTCCCAGGGCGGCATTATTCGCCAGATTGAAGGAGACGGTAACCGAGGGAAACTGTCCTTGATGGTTGATGGAGAGTGCCTCGCTGGCGCGTTGGAAGTGTGTGAAGGCACTCAGCGGCACAGCGTTGCTCAGGACCGTGGCCGTCGTCGTGTTCGGAGAGCTAGAGTTTGAGGTAGTCGAACTGCTGGGTGCCAACGCGGTCGAAGCAGGAGTCAAGGTAGCGGCCGAAGGGGTATAAAGCACCGAAGTAGTCGTGGCATTCGAGCCGGCGGAAGCTGATCCGGAGGCCGCAAAAGAAGACGATGCTCCCGGCCCCGAAGTTCCACTCGAGGCGTTGGCCTGAATATACAAATGTTGCAGCGTGTTCGGATCCTGCTGGAACTGCGGTTGCGTTTCCAGGATCACATGGTACTGGTTGAGCTGCGTATACATCGTATTGATCTGGCGCTGCCCAAAAGCGTCATACAAAGTGTTGTCGATGGTGGAAGGAGCGATACCGAGCCGCGAGGCCGTCGCCCGATCAATCACCAGCGAAACTGCGAGGCCGCCGGTTTGCTGGTCCGTCGCCACATCCTCAAGCTGTGGCAAATTTTTCAATTTCGCCACGAAGCGGTTGGTCCAGTCGTTTAATTCATTCGAATCCGGATCTTCGAGCGTGTATTGATATTGGGTGCGGCTCACGCGATCGTCCACTGTGATGTTCTGTACGGGCTGCATGTAGAGTGCGATGCCCTGTACTTTTTGCAGGTTGGACTGGAGTCTACGGATGACATCGGACGCACTCAGGTCGCGATCCGAGAGCGGCTTCAGATTGATCGACATACGACCGCTGTTGAGAGTGGTATTGGTACCATCGGCACCGATGAACGAGGATAGACTCTGGACGGCCGGATCCTGGAGAATGACCTTGGCCAGCTCCTGCTGCTTTTCCGACATTGCGGTAAAGGAAATCGTTTGCGAAGCCTGCGAAATGCCCTGAATCACCCCGGTATCTTGCACCGGGAAAAATCCCTTGGGAATCACAATATAAAGAAAGACGGTAAGCACCAGTGTGCCGAGAGCCACGAAAAGTGTGATCGTCTGATACTCCAACACGACCTTCAGGGTTCGTCCGTAAAAGGCGATCATGCGTTCGAAGACGCGCTCGGATGCCTGATAAATGCGCCCTTGCTGCTCCTTAGGCTCATGCCGCAGAATACGCGCCGACATCATGGGAGTCAGGGTCAGCGATACCACGGCGGAGATGACGATCGTGACGGCGAGAGTCACCGCGAATTCGCGGAAGAGCCGTCCGACAACATCGCCCATGAACAACAGTGGGATGAGCACCGCAATCAGCGAGATGGTGAGCGACATGATCGTGAAACCGATCTGTTCCGCCCCCTTGAGAGCCGCCTCCATCGGCGCTTCGCCCTCCTCGATGTAGCGCGAGATATTTTCGATCATCACAATCGCATCGTCCACCACAAACCCGGTGGAGATGGTAAGCGCCATCAAGGAGAGGTTGTCGAGGCTATAGCCAAGGGCATACATCGCCGCCATGGTGCCTACGAGCGATAGAGGTACCGCCACACTGGGGATGATGGTGGCGTAAAGACTCCGCAAGAACAGAAAGATGACCATCACCACCAGCCCAATCGTCAGCATCAGCTCAAACTCGACGTCAGAAACCGAGGCCTGGATCGACGTGGTCAGATCGGTGAGGGTTGTAACCTGGACGGAGGCGGGGAGGTTCGCTTCGAGCTGCGGCAACAACCGCTTTATGCTCTGGACTACGCTGATGGTGTTGGCCCCAGGTTGGCGCTGGACATTCAGAATGACGGCAGGAGTTAGGTTCATCCAAGCCGCCTGGTAATTGTTCTCGATGCCATCGACGATTTCCGCGACGTCGGTGAGCATGACCGGCGAGCCGTTTCGGTAGGCAGCCACGACGCTACGATAGTCGAGGCTGCTAACGAGTTGATCGTTGGAGTCGATCTGATAGTCCTGCCTCGGTCCGTCGAAGTTACCCTTCGCGGCATTCACGCTCGCATCGGTAAGTGCCGTGCGCAGATCCTCGAGATCGATGCCATAGGAGGACAGTGCGGCAGGGTTCGCTCGAATACGGACTGCCGGCTTCTGACCGCCGCTGATGCTCACCAGACCGACTCCGTTCAGTTGCGAGACTTTCGGAGCCAGTCGCGTATCCACCAGGTCTTCTACTGACGACAAAGGTATGGTATCGGATGTGATGGCGAGCGTGAGTACGGGTGCGTCCGCAGGATTCGTCTTACTGTAAACCGGGGGTGCAGGAAGATTCGACGGCAGATAGCTCTGGGCTGCATTAATCGCCGACTGCACCTCTTCCTCGGCAACGTCAATGTTGAGATTTAAACTGAACTGCAGCACCACAACTGAGGTGCCTCCCGAACTGGTCGAGGTCATCTGGCTGAGTCCTTGCAGTTGGCCAAACTGACGCTCCAGTGGGGCGGTCACGGTCGTCGCCATTACGAGCGGGCTGGCGCCCGGATAAAACGTAAGCACTTGGATCGTCGGATAATCGACCTCAGGCAAGGCTGAGACGGGCAACTGAGTATAGGCAACGATGCCGACGAGCATGATCGCCGCCATGAGCAGCGACGTCGCGACCGGCCGCAAGATAAATGGTCGCGACGGGCTCACTGGGCCGGACCCTGGCTGGCACTGGCCGGAACCGGCGTGCTCGAAACTACGATCTTTGAATTGTTCTGGAGTCTCTCAAAGCTGCTGTTTGCAACCACATCTCCGGGATTGATGCCCTGGACAGCCGTCATACCACCATCCGTGACACCGGGCTTGACGTTGCGGATCTGGGCTGTGTTGTTTTGAATCAAATACACGAAAGCAGTTTGACCGTTGCGTTGAATCGCGGAGGCAGGAATGAGTGTGACCCCTTCCAGGGTCTTAATGAGCAGCCTTGCGTTGACGAACTGATTGGGGAACAAAGCACCATTCTTGTTATCAAAAGCGGCGCGCAATTTGACGGTCCCCGTGGTCGTGTCGACCAGGTTGTCGAGCGTCAGAAGTTTTCCACTGGCGATTTTGTTCTGTGATGCCCGATCATAGGCGTCAACCGCTAGTCGCTTCCCGTGCCGCATCTGCTCCTGCACCTGCCCGAGTTCATCTTCGGCAATCGTAAAGACCACAGTGATTGGCTGTTCCTGGGTAATCACGACCAGGGTCGTGGTGCCGGTTGACTGGACGACATTTCCCGGATCCACGAGCCGCAGCCCGACCCGCCCGCTAATCGGCGCCGTAATATGACAAAAGGCGACCTGGACTTTGTCAAAGTTCACAGTGCCCTGGTCATTTTTCACCGTGCCTTCGTCCTGCAGTACGATTTTTTCCTGATCGTCGAGGGTTTGCTTCGGAATGCCGTTCCGTGCCCACGCTTCGCGGTAGCGTTCCAAGTCCATCTTTGCTTGCTCGAGCACATAGGTGTCGCGTTCGAGCGCGCCTTCGGCCTGCATGAGCTGCGCTTCGTAGGGCCGCACATCGATATCGATCAACGCTTGGCCTTTGCGGACCAGTTGGCCTTCCTGATAGTGCACCTGGCTTATGAGGCCGGTAACTTCAGCAGTGATGTTATTGGTATAGACGGGCGTAACGGTCCCAATCGCCTCTAAATAGACTCCGATATTTCCCTTTTTTGCGGTGGCAGTGTTAATCGTGACCGTGCCACCCAGGGCGTGCCGCGATGTTGCAGCGGATTGGGTGGTATCGTGATGGCGCAATACAAGCACAAAAATAATGGCGAACGCCAGCAGGAGTGCCGCCCATATGAAAAGCCGCTTCCACTTGGACTTATGGGGATTACTTTCGGGCCCTTGCTGGTGCTCGGAATCACTGGGTGAAGCAGGAGGTTTCGTTTCCATCCGACCTTCTTGCATCCGTTGATTTAATCCTAATAGCGTGCCTAACCGGCGAGATTTTGTAAAGTCGTCCGACGCAGGACTGACCGCTCACGGTCAAGCATGAGGCGTTGTTTCCTCCGTTGTCGGTTGCCTATTGGCAATTCGCACACACAATTGCGAATCGAGAAGGTTTGGTATTTGGCCGTCTGCACTCGTCAAACCGGAATATCAAGTTCTGTCCGCCGTATCATATCCAGAATCCGCAATGCGTCTGTGATTTGTTGCCTTTCTCTTGTACTTTGTTGTTCGTCTGCTGCACTTTGTTGTTCGTTTGCGCTGGGTTGATCTGCCGAGCTGATTTCCTGCAGACAGCTCCGGAGAACCGCGCTTGCCGAATTGATCTTTTCCGTCAGTTTATGCTGATCCGTTTCGAGCACAGCCACGCGATACGCATGCCGCCAATCCCGGTCCATCGGGAGACCTCCCAGCGACCCCAATTTCCAACATCCAGAACCACTTACTGATCGAAACATCGTTTGGCCCTGGCTGCAGTAAAGAGTCGGTAACGAAACGTAAATATTCGTAAGCGCCACTGTTTGATTGTGCTTGTAGGACAACAAATTGTTGAGACCAGCGCCGGCGACTGGGCCATCAAGTCCGATCAGCCGGCGCGTCCCTCCTGGTCGATGGCCGCGGGGGTTCGGACCGAGGTTCGGGCCCGGGTCGAATCCCGAACGATCAGAGCTGGCGCCAGCCGGATCACAAAAGGTTTCTTAGTCAACTTGCCCTCAATACGGTCCATCAGCAGCGTAGCTCCAAGTGCGCCAATCTCATAACCAGGTTGGGAGACGACCGTAAGTCGGGGATGAAAGGCCCGATCTCCGGCAAGGTCATCGAAGGTGGCGATGGCAACGTCCTCGGGGCAACGCACTCCAAGTTCTTCGAAGGCCTGAAGCACCCCCAATGCCATCACCCCGTTCGAAACCAATATCGCGGAAGGTCTTACAAGCCGCAGCAGGAGTTCTTTGCCCAGCAGGTATCCGGATTTCTCCCGAAAATCGCCCTCTAGAATCAATTCTTTCGAGACCTCGATGCCCGCCTCTCGCAACCCCTCCTCGTATCCCCGAAGACGCTCGCGCGCAACTCCCAGTTCAAGAGATCCAGTAATGATGGCAATACTACGATAGCCAGTCCTTATTAGGTGGCGCACGCAGTCCTGAGCACCTCGAACGTTGTCCAGCATAACGGCATCAATTTTTATCCCCCCAGGGAGTCTGTCCAGACATACGATGGGAATTCCCGACTCGATTGCTCTGCGGACATGGTGGATGTCTTTCCCGCGGGTGGGTGCCAGCAGAATCCCGTCTACTCTGCGGGAGCGGAGGGCAGATAAGATTCGACACTCGCGCTCGATTTGTTCGTCGGTATTGGCTGCCACCAGAAGGAAGCCGCGTTCCAGGGCTTTGTCCTCCGCTCCGCGCAGGACTTGAGGAAAGAACGGATTCGTGATGTCGGGAAGCACCATGCCCAACATGTACGTCTGATTCACCTTCAGACTGCGAGCAATCTCATTGGGATGAAAATCAAGATCGCGAATCGCAGCTTCGACGCGCGCTCGCAAACCCGGGCTCACACGCACCGTCCCACGGATGACGTTCGAGACCGTCCCGGTGGATGCCCGAGCGCGTTTTGCGACTTCTACGATCGTTGCCATAAGTCTCTAGGAACCCTTACAAACCGTTCGGTCATGCGTTCGGTACATCACTCGTATTGCCACGCCCGCCCCATCCATACACCTCAAACGAGAGTCAGAGTTAGTTTCGTGACTGAAGCGGCCGGGATTTGAATCTTGACGATCTTCCCCGTCGCTCGTACTTCCTTCTCCTGCGGAATGACCTCGTTTGGTTGTTCGAAACTGTTATGGGCATGAAGATCGGAACCGGTGAGCACAGTCAGCGTCCCCGAGCTTACCTCTGCACCTCGAATTACAATTTCTGTCTCGCAGGCATGGCTGACGTCAGGGTTGACGACAGTGAGCACCAATTCCCTGTCCCGCAAAGATGCAGAACCCTGCAACCCCCAGAATGATGCAGGTTTGCCGTCCCGCACATAGTCGGCCGCAGGCGCCGAAACCACGGTCCGCAACGCCCGATTTCCCTGGTGTGCGCTATACATTCCGAAGACATGACCGACAGGAGTTGTACAGAACCTATCTTCATGGGCAAGGTAGAGACTATTCAAACAATTGATCAGCTGCGCTGGGCTTGCCATCGCGACCTTCTCCGGATGGCGGTTAAAGATGTCGAGGGTCATGGCACTGAATACAGCGTCTCGAAGGGTGGGAAGCTGCTCCAGAAAATTACCTGGAGTAAGTTGACTGCCCGGACGATACCAAGGCCCCCATTCGTCCACCACCAGCTTCACGTGGTGTTCCGGATCAAACTGGTCCATCACCTGCCAGTGCCCTTCAATGAGCGACTCCAAGCGAGCACCCTCGCGTAATATCTCGTACCAATCCTCAACATCGAACTTAAGAGCGTCGCCTTTACCTTCATCCCAGTCTTGTGTTCGCCCGCGGCTCAAGTTCCAAGAGTAGTAGTGGAGCGCCCAACCGAAGATTGAGCTGAACAATTCTTTATCTTTTCGGGCGATCTCGTCGAAAAATCCTTGCGTCCATTCCCAGTCATCCGAGTTCGGGCCGGATGCAATCAGAGAGAGCGGCTTGCCCTGCTGCGGCACCCAACTGGTATACCTTCGAAACTCGACGGCGTATTCTCGCGCGGTGAAATTTCCGCCGCATCCCCAAGACTCATTTCCTACTCCCCAATAGCGGACGTTATAGGGCTCCGCGGAGCCGGACGCCGCGCGTGCGTCCGCCAGGGTAGTACTGCCAGCGGGGGCGTTGCAGTATTCAACCCAGCGATCGAAGACCTCAGCCGGCAAGCTACGAACATTGGCCGACAGATAAGGCTGGCATCCAATTGCCCGGCAGAAGCGCATGAACTCGTCTGTCCCGAAACGATTCGACTCATAGCGATGGTTGACAGGAGCCGTCTTGCTATCGGCCTCGATCCAGAAATTGGTGCGTCGCGGACGCTGATCCACCGGACCAACTCCATCGCGCCAGTCGTAACTGTCGGCAAAGCAGCCGCCGGGGTAGCGCACCACTGGAGCTTGGATCTTCCGCATTTCGTCCACGAGCTCTTTGCGGATACCATTGATATTTGGGATCTTCGAATCTTCACCGACCCACACACCGTCATAGATCACGCCGCCGATGTGCTCCAGAAAATGTCCGTAAATGTTTGGAGAGATTGTGCCGAGAGCCTCTTCCAGCAAAACCTCAATGCGAGAGTCGTGCGCGCTTGATCCTATAGTGCTCGCTAACTTCGCAGGCCGGGTAAGTACGAGTGCAGCTGCACCGACTGCGCCGTTACGCACGAATTCCCTGCGTCCGATCATCACTGTGCCTGCCGTTTGGTTAATTAGGTGGCAAACTTGGAAAGCCCTTGCCAGCTCGGTTACCCGTTGGATTCCGTTCACAACTTATCTGTCGGACTGCCGGCCGAATTTTCCGAACTCTATGCTATGACGCGGCGTGGCAGCGGATCTATATCTGACATTACTCAGAAGATGAACTTCAAACCGAATTCTCCGATCCGTCCGTTATGAGCTCCACTGGGGTGTAGGAAATTGCTAGGAACCTCTCCATCAGCAGGGTTTCCATTTACGCAATCTTGAGAGCCCGAGCTCGTCGAGCCAAACTCCGTCACATAACCACAACTAGTATTGTTGAGTCCATTCCATTGCGGATGGTTGAACACGTTGAAAGCCTCGGCGCGGAACTCCCAAGCCATCGTCTCTCTCATTTTGAAGTGCTTGAATAATCCCATATCAAAGTTAAAACGGCCGGGTCCAGCAAGAGAATTACGACCTGAGTTGCCAAAGGTTAGGGCGGTAGGTTGCTCGTACGCTCCAGGGTTGTCGAGCAACGGACCATAAGGAATACCGGGTACGGGGACGAAGTGAGGTATGCGGCCATGTGGATCTCCTACAAGCTCAGCAAAGGATCCCGCACCTGATACGTTATTGCCCACGCCGGCGTTATCATAGGTACCGCCATTCGCAATCGTGACCGGCTCGCCGGACTGAGCAGTAGTAATACCAGACAACTGCCAGCCTCCCAGCAGCGATTCTTTTAAACCGCTTGCATGCTGGAAAACAGGAAGATTGTAGATATAGCTGACCGTAAAAATGTGGCGCTGATCATAACTAGAACTGGCACGATAGGAAGACAGGTTGTAGGAATCGACAAACGAGCTGTCATAACGATCGGAAGAATTGTCGATCGAGTGGCTATAAGTGTACGCCAAGGTGAGTTGGAGCCCGCGTGCATTGCGCCTAGCTGAAACTTGCAGAGCGTTATAGTTCGAGTTCGCTCCGCCGATAATGCCGTAGATCGAGTCATACCCTATGTAGGGGCGAAACATATCTGCATCGGCATTGCCGCAAGCGATATTGAGATTAATCAGTGCCTGTCCGGTGACAGGCGTTCCATTCGGCAACGCGTCATTATTACAGATGTTACCGGTAATGTACTCTCCCTTTGAAAACGGGTTTTCAGAGGCCGGAGTGGAATGGACCTGATTGCGATCAAGTTGTTGCGACAGATGTGTTCCCTTGCTTCCGACATAGGCAACCGTAACAATCGTATTGCGAGCCAATTCCCGCTGCACGTCCAAGTGGAATTGCTGAACGTAAGGCCATTGCGTCAGGGTGGTAATAGAAGTCAACTGGCTCACGCCGCCGCCCAGCGGAAATATCTCGGGTCCGCCGCCTTGCGATGCCCCTCCAATCGCGGTATATCCCGAGATGAACGATTGCACGGGCGCAATGATGCCAGGAGGATTTCCCTCGAGCGACTCGGTGTTGGCGTCATTTCCGTTGGCGTGTTCAAAAAAGATACCGTAACCGCCGCGAATCGCCATTTTCCCGTCGCCCTTCGGATCAAACGCGAAACCAATGCGTGGCGCCGGATTGAACAAATGATCGGACATGCAACTCTTGTGCACCCCGTTGTAGCCGCAGCGCACCATTCCCGTGATGGTGTAGACGCTTTGTCCGGGAGGGAAAACTAATGACCCGTCACCACTAGGGTTGAATGTGGGAGCTATCGCCGGGTTGTAGGTGGTAGGATCGAAGTTATAAGCGTTAAGATACTTTTCGTGATAACTGCCATATAAGCTCACTCTCACACCCAGGTTTAACGTCAGCCGCGGAGTGACACGCCAATCATCTTGCAGGAAGGGCTCCAACACCTTGTAACGGTTGTAGTATTTTACGTTTTGGTTTGGTTGAGCGAACGTATTGATGTACCCCACTAACAAGTCGGCGAAACCATTACCCGTGCTGGAATAAGAACCTCCCGAAGGGCTTTGCTCCTGATAGTAAGTATTGGGATCAGAATAAAAGCCCAGGCTTCCATTCGGCTCTTCTTCCGCATCCTCGTTCTTTTGAACATCCGCAAAATAAGCCCCAAATTGTATATTGTGCTTACCTAAAATCCTGGTGAAATTGTCATGGAAAGCGTAAGTAGGATTGGAGTTGTTGAAGGGCAAGTAACCGGGATCAACGTCAAAATTGAAATTACCCGGGCCCCCAATACCAAAGGACGGGATGGTTCCATTAAATCCGTTTTCAAAGATCCCGGTCATCGTCATGCTGGCGGGACGCTGCCAGGCGGTTCCCGTATTAAACAGATGCAAGTGATTGGCCCCGTAGCTGAAGATAAATTCATTCAGCAAGGTGGGTGAGATGGTGGCGGTCAGGCTCGTCACCACACTGATTCCCGGGCCTTGCAGGGTCCCGCCGATTGCCGGTACCGTGGAGCCAGACCAAGGCGAAATAGGATACTTCTGCGTCCACGAATCGTGGATAAAGCGAATGTTGGCGCGCCATTTGGAACTGATGTTATCGTCGACCTTGATCAATTCTTCATGCCAACTGATCGGTGAAGAGAACGTTCCAAAAAAGGTATTCCCATCATTTGGCAGTGGGATATTGGCAACAATCGGGTTCGTGTTGGCAGGATCTAAGAGATTGGCCGGAATGGTATTGTTGGGAAATCCAAGATAATAGGTATTGCCGTTTTGATCCACACCGCCGGTGTATGCCGGACAGTTAGGATTCACCACCTCGTTGCCGGTGGTAGCGGTTCCTTGTCTCACGAACGGGATGCCAGCCGGAGGACATACATCAGTGAAATTTCCCATTCTGTCTGCCGCGGTCGGAAGAAACATGGTGGAGCTGTTGTAAACAGCCGGAACGTTTTCCCGGCGAAATTCCTGTGACCAAAAGAAGAACAACTTGTCCTTCTTGATCGGCCCCCCCAAGATGTATCCAAAATCATTCTTGTTGTAATAGGCTTTTGGTTGCCCTACCAGATCGAAGTAGTTATGCGCATTGAAAGCAGCGTTGCGTATGAACTCAAAAGCCTCGCCGTGAAACTTGTTAGTGCCCGATTTAGTAACCGCCTCAATGGTTCCGGATCCATTGCGACCATACTGTGCCCCGTAAGTCGAGGTCAGCACTCGAACCTCGGAGAGTGCATCGATGTTGGGATAGACGTTAATATTGGCATTACTGCCAGAGTCTAAAACCTCGCCACCGTCGATTTCCCAATTGTTGAACTCGGTGCGGCCACCGTTGACAGCATAAGACACACTGCCGGAGGGCCCAACGGTTCCGTCGTCCTGCCCCGTCTGATCGCTAACTCCGGGAATGAGCTTGATGAGAGTGGTGAAATCGCGCCCGTTCAATTCCAACTGGCTGATCTGTTCTCCGCTGATCGTACCGGCTAGTTCAGAAGACTGCGTTTCCACCCTGCCGACCGAGCTTCCTTCCACAACAATTTCACTTGTTACCTTGCCGACCACCAGCTTCGTGTCCACTCGCAGCTTCTCTCCAACTCGGAGAACCACTTTCCTAGCCTCGTATTTCTCGAAACCAGGCGCCGTGATGGTGATGTTGTAACTTCCAGCACCAAGGCCCGCAATCAGATAATTGCCTTCGCCATTCGAAGTAGTCTTGCGGCGAAAACCGGTAGATGGATCGCTGACCGAAACCTCTGCCCCGGAGACGGCCGCGCCGGTGTTATCGAGTATCGTTCCTGTAAATGACCCAGAAGACTGCGCAAAGACTGGCACGCCACCGAACAAAATGCACAGCAAACCCCACACTGACCAGGACTTTAAATGCATGAACCCGTCCCCCCTTAAATAGCCCGCACTCTTGATCCGCTGACGCGGACCTCGCCTTGCTGACTCCGAAGTCTCCGAATTCTGGCGTTTCGTATGCGCCCACAGATTCTCGGGATACGTTTCATGCAAAACATTCCAGGGAAATTCAGGCAAAATTGAATCGCTTCAAATGAGTCCCGCCATGGTGCGGCAAATCGACTCTCAGTGTCAAGTTAAAAAATGGCGGGACAGGCACGCCCCTTTCGAATAGGACTATTCTCCCCATTTATTGGGCATATATATCACCGCGCTGGTAGGGATGGACGGATTGGGGCGAATCCCTCTGTTGTAACCGGATGGGTTCAACATGGAGGATTGCCTTATCGCTCAGAGGGACCACTTGAAAGCTTCCAAGACTTTGCCCCGACTTCCACAATTTCGCTTCATCGGGCTATACTTCGGAGGACAAGGCGAACTTCGATCAAAAATTATGAATTGGCTTCGTTGCCTTCTGCGGCCAACGTCGCGCTCTCGGGCGGGGGCCGTCTTACTCGGCAGTGCGCTCTCTCTCTGCTCCCTCGCTTTCGCTGCCGAGCCTGGGCAACCACAGCCGGGGCCATCCCTCGAACTCTCGCGACCCATTCGATCGTGGGAGTTTGTCTCCGCGGTTGGTACTCGCGCCGGACTATTCGGGACAGAACAGGGGAGATTCGAGGCGTGGGTGTATCCGCTGAAAATTCTGCGCGAGTTTCATCTGCGGTTCCATGTCGAAGGCACTGTGCTACCGGCGGAAGATCTCGCACGAACTTTGATTGTTCATCCTGAGTCCGCCACCATCGTCTATACGGGCGACTCTTTTTCGGTCCGAGAAACTTTGTTTGTTCCCGTTCATGAGTCGGGCGCTGTCATCGCCTTGGAGGTTGATACCACCCGATCTCTGGAGATCGAGGCCCTCTTCGATCGTGATTTTCAATTGGAATGGCCGGGCAACGTTGGAGACGTGAGCGCCGACTGGGACCCCGCCCAGCGTGCCTTCCGCTTCGGGGACGAGTCGGGAAAATTTGATGCGATGGTCGGCTCTCCAACCGCCGTCAAAACCTCCGAAGAATACTCCAGTAACTATTTCTCCTCGCGGCAGGATTCCTTTCTTCTCGGCCCCACCGAGAAAGGAACTGAGACCAAGCTGATCGTGATCGCCGCGTCTTTCACCGGCCGGGCGCCGTTGGCGAGTCTTTATCAGCACTTGTCGAAAGACTATCTGGAATTGCTGCGCGACTCTGCCGGATATTATCGGGATTATCTGGCGCGTACGGTAAGTCTTCAACTTCCCGACGCACAAATTGAAAAAGCATATCTGTGGGCCAAGGTGAGTATGTTGCAGGGTGTAGTGCAGAACCCTTTTTTGGGGGAAGGCCTGGTTGCGGGATTCGATACGTCCGCCGGTGACCAGCGCCCTGGTTTTGCCTGGTTCTTTGGTCGAGATTCGGAGTGGACTTCTTTGGCGCTGGATGCGGCCGGTGATTTCTCCACCGCCCGCAACGCACTGGAATTCCTCAGCAAGTACCAGAGGGCCGACGGTAAGATCGCTCACGAAATTTCTCAGAGCGCCAGCTTTTTGGACTGGTTCAAAGCCACGCCCTATGCCTTCGCCTCGGCCGACGCCACGCCTCTGTTTATTGTTACGGTGAACGATTACGTGACGCGCAGCGGCGACATTGAGTTCGCCCGGCAGAAATGGGATAGCCTGTGGCGAGCATATGGATTTCTCCAATCCACCTACGATGCTCAGGGACTAGCCCAGAACGTGGGAGTAGGCCACGGCTGGATCGAAGGCGGACCGCTCTATCCGGCAAGAGCTGAGATTTATCAAGCATCTCTCGGACTCGAAGCGGTGCGCGCACTTTCTCACCTTGCTCTTCTCTTGGGCAAGGACGATCTCAGTCAACAACTCGCGCAGACATTCGAACGAGAGAAGCCGCTGTTAGATAAAACATTCTGGTCCGCTGAAAAACAAATTTATACCTATGCCCTGCCTTTGCCTGGCAACGATACGAAAGGCATTGACGCAAGTCGCAAACGCGGTGACGCCGTAAGCGTACTGGCCACAGTGCCCATGTGGTTCACGCAACTTGACGGAGAGCGAGCTCGCAGCATGATTCGACAACTCGCGGGCCCGGACCATCAAACCGACTGGGGCATGCGAATTGTTTCTTCTCGCGACCTGAGCTACGATCCGGGCGGATACCATTTCGGGGTGGTGTGGCCACTGTTCACCGGCTGGGCTTCGGTTGGAGAGTATCGCTATCATCGCCCGCTGCCCGCCTATTCGAATTTGCGCGCCAACGCGTTGCTCACATTGGACGGATCGCTCGGCCATGTCGCCGAGGCTCTTTCCGGCAAGTACTATCAGACGTTGGCTACAGGATCACCGCACCAGATTTGGTCCGCGGCGATGGTGGTGAATCCTCTGCTGACCGGCCTGTTTGGCTTGCAAGCGGATGCCGTCAAATGTCATTTGGATTTCGCTCCTCACGTTCCAGCCGACTGGAATTCTTTTTCCGTCAATAACGTGCACCTCGGTGCCGTTTCATTGAATCTGCACTATAAGAAGGAGCCGGGTCATATTCAGTTGGAAGTGCAAACCTTGGGAACCGAGCCCTCGAACACCGCTCATTGTTCGCTTGAATTCTCGCCAGGCTTGAGTCTGCGCGCCAAGGTTACAGCAGTCCGACTCGACGGCCACTCTCTGCCGTTTCAAGTAGAAGAGAATTCAACCGATCAGCACGTCACCATGAACATCCCGATTACCAACGGTCTGAAGGTCGTTGAAATTCAGGTAAGAAACGATTTTGAACTGGGCGAGTCGTCGTCTCTTCCGAGCCTGGGGAGCACAAGTCGCGGGTTGCGCGTGCTCTCCGAATCGTGGACTCCCAGTCGGGACGCATTGAGCCTTCAGCTCTCCGGCGTAGCGGGAGAAAGTTATGAGCTCTCCGCCTGGAATCCACAACAGATTTCTTCCGTAGAAGGCGCGGAACTTGAAAAGACAAGCGGAGAGAAGGCTCAAATAAGATTGCAGTTCCCCGCAACCGCGCCCGGCATTGATCCACAAGCCAATGTCGTCGTTCATTTTGCGGCTCGGTAAACGACCATCGCTTGGGATTGGATGGAGCTTTCGAACTTTAGTGGAACCTTTGTAGTCGACCGACGGAGATCGGCAATGCCTCGAAACCTTAATTGGATCGCGTTCCTAATCGTGAGTGTCTGTATTTCGACATCTTTTTCACCGGCCGAGAGTCCCACTGTGGATGCCGAAGGGCATCAGTGGTGGCAAAATGCGGTCTTTTACGAACTCTATCCGCGCAGCTTCGCCGACAGCAATGGCGACGGCATCGGAGATCTCAACGGCATCGACTCGAGACTCGGCTATCTGAAGGATCTTGGCGTCGACGCGATTTGGATTTCGCCATGTTATCCCTCCCCGCAGGTTGATTTCGGGTACGACGTTTCCGACTACGAAAATATCGACCCCATGTACGGAACGCTAAAAGACTTCGATCATCTGGCGCACGACGCAAGAAAGCGTGATATCCGCATCGTCATGGATTTTGTTCTCAACCATACGTCCCCGCAGCATCAGTGGTTCATTGACTCGGCTTCATCGCGCACTTCCGCGCATCGTGATTGGTACATCTGGCGTGATGGCAAAGCGCCCGGCGTTCCTCCTAATAATTGGATCTCCGGCTTCGGGGGGTCCGCTTGGCAATTCGATCCGAAGACAGGCCAGTACTACTACCATTACTTTGCTGTCGGCCAACCCGATCTCAATTGGCGTAATCCAGCGGTCGAGAAAGCGATGTTTGACGTCACTCGTTTCTGGTACAAACACGGCGTGTCAGGGTTCAGGCTGGACGCCGTGGATCTATTATTCGAAGATCCTAATCTTCAAGACAACCCGGTCCTGCCCGGCAAGAATGACTTTGGCGATCCCAACATGGAGAATAAATACAACGACAAATTGCCGGAGGTTCACTCTGAGCTAAAGAAATTGCGAGCGGTCGCCGATCAATACAATGCAGTCTTGATTGGCGAAACCTACACTTCGAATCGGGACGAATTAAAAGAATATTACGGCGACCACAATGACGAAATCCAGATGCCAATGGATTTTATGTTTTGTGAGGTCAACAAACTTTCGCCGGCCGACTTTCGCACACAAATCGCAAATGCCGAGTCCACCGGGGGCTGGCCTGTTTACGTGATTAGCAATCACGACATGACACGCTCCTACAATCGCTACGGCGACGGAAAACACAATGACGAAATCGCCAAGCTCATGGCTGGAATGTATCTGACGCTCCGCGGCACGCCGATCATGTACTACGGTGAAGAGCTGGGGATGGAGAACAACGATCCGGTGCGTAAAGAGGACGTGAAAGACCCAATCGGAATCGCCGGATGGCCTACGGAAAAAGGGCGCGATGGCGAACGCACTCCCATGCAATGGAATGATTCGCCTTATGCCGGCTTCAGCCCCTCCAGCCCCTGGTTGCCGATTCCGGCAAGCTTCAAGACTCACAACGTGTCGAGCGAACTGGCAGATCCTGCCTCAGTTCTACAATTTTATCGCCACCTTCTGGCGCTGCGACATCAAGAGCGAGCTTTGCTGTATGGCGACTATGTGGCGCTAAATCCCGATAATCCCAAGGTCCTTTCTTATCTTCGCCGCTACAAGAATGAAGCGGTGCTGGTAGTCCTCAATATGTCGGCAACCGCGCAGCAGATCAGTTTTAATCTCTCCGAAGACGGCTTCGCTTCACCAAAAGCGACACCGCTGCTGACGACTTCCGCCGGCGCGCCAAACAGCCAGATCGATCAGATTGCCTTGGACCCATTCGCGGTTTACATCGCACGAGTCTCCAAATGAAACAGATTCGCGGGAACTCTGTTTCCGTTGGGACCGTGTTGGCTTGCCTGCTGATCGGCTTGGCGAGGTGCGCATCGGTCTCAGCCCAGACAGGGGGCGGCCCGAATGCGGCCCTCTCCGACCTCATCTCCCCTCACAACTATATTCAGAAGCGTGCTTCGAGTTATGACCGCAGCGGCGGAAATGACGACTTCGCTAAGATAGCACCTGGTAACACGATTACCTTGCTCGACGATACCGGTCCGGGAATCATTACTCACATTTGGATGACCATTGCTTCGCCGGAGAAGTATCACCTGAAAAAACTCGTCCTGCGCATGTATTGGGACGGTGAAGCGTCGGCAAGTGTCGAGGCTCCAGTCGGGGACTTTTTCGGACTCGGACTTGGCGATTACTTTCAATTTGAATCGACTCCGCTGGCCGTGGCCCCGGACAAGGCACTGAACTCCTTTTTCCTGATGCCTTTTCGCAAGCGGGCCCGCATCACCATCAGCAATGAAGGAAGCGCAGATGTCGATGCGTTTTATTTCAACATCGACTATCAGTCTTTAAAAACAGACCTTCTCCCAAACACCATGTATTTCCATGCGCAGTATCGTCAAGCCACGCCGGCCCGAGGTTGGACCACGCAGTGGGTATCAAACGGCGACCCAATCGTAAACACAAAGCGAAATGTTGACGGAGAAAATAACTACGTCTGGATGGAAGCGACCGGTCAAGGGCACTTCGTCGGAGTGACAATGTCCGTTCTTCAGAATCAAGACGGATGGTGGGGCGAAGGCGACGACATGTTCTTTGTTGACGGAGAAAAACACCCCTCCATTAACGGCACCGGATCGGAAGATTATTTTCTCGGAGCCTGGGATTTTGGCGACCATCCTTTCTCTTACGCTCTATTCGGAGCGCCGGTAAAAGGGACGGAGTTTGCGGGCAGCCGCTCTTCCGTATATCGCTTTCATCTGGATTCTCCGATCCCTTTCACCAAATCTCTGCGGGCAACCATTGAACACGGCCACGCCAATCATCGCTCTGACAACTTTTATTCTGTTGCCTATTGGTACCAGTTAGAACCGCATGCTGCATTTCCTCCCTTACCAGCGGTTGAGCAACGCCTTCCGCGAATCTATACCGTGGGAGGCCCCGGGAATGCCACGAAATAACCACTCAGATAGGAATGCCATGCAAGTTTTTCGATTTTTGTTAACCGTGAGTGTGCTCCTTTGCGCGTCGCTTTCCACCGCGCAGGAGAATGCTGCCGCGACGCACCCCGTCGTGGTCGGCTACTTTCCCGGAGACGGCATTTACAAGCAGTTCTTTGTCAAGAATCTGCTCTCGGAAGGGGCGGTCTCCGCGCTTGACCAAATCAATTACTCCCAGGGACACGTTGCCGCCAATCGCTGTGTAATCGCCGATCCGAATGCCGACCTCAACTACAGTTTCTCTGCGGAGGATAGCGTAGACGGCACGCCTGACACACTGGAGATGTCGCTGCGCGGGAACTTCCATCAATTGCAGGAGCTCAAACGTCTCAGCCCGCAAATTAAGATCGTGATATCGCTCGAGGGAAGTCAGGAGCTTTTTGCTGCAGCCGCACAGCCCGCAAATCGTCATGCCTTCGTGGCTTCGTGCATTCAAAGATTTATCAAGGGTAAGCTTGCTGACGGAATCGAAGCGCCCGGCTTATTCGATGGCATCGACCTCGATTGGGAGTATCCCAAAGAGATCGACAAACTCAACTTCATCGCATTGCTCGGAGAATTCCGCCGTCAGCTCAATACAGTCGACCCGAATCTCTTGTTAACGGTCGCCATGGGAGACAACCGCGTAACCTATCGCCATCTGGATATGGCAGCAGTTGCCCTCTACGTTGACGAAGTCGGTGTCATGAACTACGACTATAGCGGGCCTTGGAGCAAGCGAACCGGCTTGATTGCCCCCCTTTACAGTTCTCCGGGTGATCCGGAAAAGGGCGGAGACGTGGACTCGACCATTCGAGGCTACGAAAGAGCCGGCGTTCCGGCAGCAAAAATACTGCTCGGCCTTCCCTTTTACGCCTACTCGTGGAATCAGGTTGCGCAGGAGAATCATGGATTGTTTCAGTTGGGGGAGCCTTCTCGTCTCGACCTTCCTTATCACTACATTCTTTCGATCTTAGATAAATTCACTACCTATCGTGATCCCAAATCATTGGCCCCATGGCTGTTCGACGGCACCACCTTTTGGACCTATGACGACGAAATCTCCATCGGCGCCAAGCTTAAATATGCGCGCCAACAAGCTCTGGGCGGAGTAATGATCTGGGAACTTAGTGGGGATACTGCGGACGGGAAGTTGCTCAAACTCATTTCCGAGCAAGTCAAAGGTAACGACGACGATGATGACGACAATAGCGATGATGCAGCCCGCGAGATCCCCTAGTCATAAGGAGCCCTTTCTTGAGCAGAATGGTCCAGTTTGTCGCGTGCGTCTTTGCAGCTACGCTGTACATGACTCCTTCCCTGGCACAGACCATCCAGGTCGATATCACTCCAACGCACTCCACCAACCACTTCCGCCCCAATGAGGCCCTCGGCGCTGGTATCGATCGCATTCCTTCCGAGGCGATCGACAGTGGCTTGTCGCAACCGAATTTAGGACAAGCGATGGCTTCCGGATGGCACACCATCAGCTACCGCAACAATACTGAACTATCCATCGAAGCGTGGCATTGGAATCCCAAGGGCACATGGAGCGAACCGGGCGAGAAAGGATACTTTACAGGCTCGGCAACGCCCGCCGAACCGATCCGCTATTCCTATGGGTATTCTTTACCGCACCGCGGCTTCACGCGAAATGATGGCACGCCGAACGCCGGTTTTTCCCGAATTACGGATGGAGATGACAGCAGCTACTGGAAGAGCAATCCTTATCTTACGCAGCGCTTCACGGGCGAGAGCGACGCTTTGCATCCGCAATGGGTCGTGCTGGATCTGGCGCAGGCGCAACAAGTCGACAGCATCCGCATAAAATGGGCGGAGCCGTATGCCACGAAATTCGTGGTGCAGCATTGGATCGGCGATGATCCCATGCACGCCCCTACCCACGGAATTTGGCAAACCTATCCATTCGGTGTCGTTGAGCATGGCCACGGCCGATCTGAGATTGTTCGCCTCACCCCCAGTTCTTTTCCCGTGCGCTTCCTGCGCATTTGGATGACGGAATCCTCCAACACCTGCGAAGCTCACGCCTCTGCCGATCCACGCGCTTGTGTCGGTTACGCAATCGGCGAAATCTATCTCGGGACAACATCGGCAGACGGGGAATTTCACGACATTGTGCGCCACACGCCAGATCAGGAACAAACCACGACCTACTGCTCTTCGGTGGACCCGTGGCACGACGCTTCCGATCTCGGGACGACTCATCAAGCTCAGGTAGGCTTTGATTTGTTTTTCACCAGCGGTGTCACTCGCGGTCTGCCGGCTATGATTCCGATCGCTCTGGTTTACGACACTCCGGAGAACGCCGTCGCCGAAGTGGCTTATCTCAAAAATCGCAATTACCCCATTTCTTACCTCGAGATGGGCGAAGAAATGGACGGTCAATATTTGAGTCCAGAAGACTACGGCACGCTCTACCTGCAGTGGGCCACCGCGCTTCACCGTCTCGACCCCACGCTCAAACTCGGTGGACCGTCGTTCCAGGGGGTAACGCAAGACATCGAAACCTGGCCGGATGCAAATGGCAAGGTTTCGTGGACAGCCCGTTTCATCGACTATCTCCAACAACACGACCGCTTGCGCGATCTGGCATTTTTCTCGTTCGAACACTATCCGCTCGAAGGTTGCCGAATTCCCTGGGGCAGCCTCTATGAAGAGCCTGGACTCGTACGTCACATCATGGACGTCTGGCACAGCGACGGAGTGCCGAAAGATATTCCCATGTTCATTACGGAATCAAATCTCTCTGCCGCTGCGAGCGAAACTTCCATGGATATTTTCTCGGGACTTTGGCTCGCCGATTACATTGGTTCCTTCCTGACCGCGGGTGGGAACGGGGCCTACTACTTCCATTATCTGCCGCTGCTCATGGAGCACGGCTGCAACGATTCACCTGGGACCTTCGGGATGCTGAGCGTCGACGCCCATTACAAGATCCAGCAACCGCTGGCACAATTTTTCGTCTCGCAGCTGATTAATCTGGAGTGGGTCGGGCCCGGCGAGACAGCGAATGATGTATATCCTGCTCAAAGCGATGTTGACGACGGGGCGGGACATGCGCTCGTGACGGCCTATGCCGTGAAGCGCCCCGATGGCGAGTGGTCTCTGCTGGTGGTAAATCGTGACCAACACAATCCGCATCGGGTGCAGATCGAGTTTCAAAACCAGAGCGGCCAGAAGAGCAACACATTCGACGGACGCGTCGAAATCTCCACATTTGGCAAAGCTCAGTATCAATGGCATCCCGGACACACGCGTTATGTGGGACATGCTGAATATCCCGCGGAACCTTCGGTTGCAGCGGAGACCACCGGCATGGCGGATCCCGATGGACCCATTCTGCATAGCGAGCAGAGTGTCGGTGTCGATTCGATTTACGAGTTACCGGCAGCCTCGGTAGTTGTAATTCGCGGCAAGATTCGCGGGCGGTAGTCGACCGGACCCAAAACCCATGAAACTGACAATAAAACAACTTGGTATCGCGATGTTGCTGGTCTTTTCCAGCCTGGTGTACAGCCAGGACACAAATTTTGAACCGGACCATCAGCAGATTCCCGCGGCTGATTGCCTAACTACGAGACCAGTCTGGGAACCTGAAACAAGAGCCTGCACTCAGCAAGACCATGACACATGGCTTGCCGACATCAAGCATTGGCGCAGGGAGCGCTTGATTCGCATTGGCTACGATGGATCGCGTTATGAGCGACCTGAACTCAAGTGGACGCAGTCGAGTTTCTTGCAGCCACAAATGATGGTGCAAGACCGCTATTTCTACGATCCGGTCTCTCATCGTTATACGGTCGACCGCTATCTCGACGATCTGGACGAGCGCTATGGCGGCATCGATGCGGTCCTGATCTGGCCGACGTATCCGAACATGGGCATAGACGACCGGAATCAGCTTGACTTGATTCGCAGCATGCCGGGAGCAGTCGCAGGAGTAACGCAGATGATCGCAGATTTTCATAAACGCGGCGTGCGCGTTTTATTTCCCATGATGATGTGGGACCAAGGGACTCGCGATCCAGGCAAACCGTGGCCGCAGGCGATTGCTGAACTCATGGCAGAGATAGGAGCGGACGGCATCAACGGCGACACCCAAGATGGAGTCCCGCTGGCATTTTCGGCCGCTGCCGATAAGGTTGGACACAGTCTTGCCTTTCAGCCGGAAGACGGCCCCTCCGATGAAGCTCTGGCCTGGAATGTAATGACCTGGGGACAATACAGTTTTCCGTTTGCGCCCTTGGTCGATAAGTACAAGTGGCTGGAACCCCGTCACATGGTGAATATTTCCGATCGCTGGAATCGGGACAAGACCAGTGATCTGCAGTTCGCGTTCTTCAATGGAGTCGGTTGGGAGAGCTGGGAAAATATTTGGGGGATCTGGAACGGGATCACACCCCGTGACGCCGAAGCGACTCGCCGAGTTGCGACCATCGAACGTGCCGTAGCTCCGTTTCTCGTCAGCACGGAATGGGAGCCCGACACGCCGATGTTGCGCTACGGAGTTTTTGCCAGCCGCTGGCCGCTACATCAACAGACTCTCTGGACCATCGTGAACCGCAACGAATATGACGCAGACGGTCAGCAGATCGAACTTGAGCCCGAAGAAGGAATGCGCTATTTCGATCTCTATCATGGTATCGAACTAAGACCCGAGCGCAGTCCGGATGGCAAGATCGGGCTTAGCTTCCGTATCGAGGCGCACGGCTACGGCGCGGTACTCGCGACAAAGACATCCCCAGATTCGGCCATACAGGCTCTCATCGGGACGATGAAAGGAATGACCGCCAAACTGCTAGCCAGTTACTCGCATGAGTGGAGGGTACTACCGCAGGAGATGGTCCCCATCACTGCAACCAGGGCGTCGGCGGCGTCTCAGCCCGACATGGTAAAGATTGCCGCGGGCGACTTCGTCTTTCGGGTGCATGGAATTGAGATTGAAGGGTTCAATGACCTCGGGGTTGACGTGCAATATCCCTGGGAAGATTCTCCGCGGCGTTTCCACGAGCAGCCTATCCCGATGAAGTCGTTCTATATCGACAAATATCCAGTCACCAATGCGCAATTCAAAACGTTTATCGACAGGACTCATTATCATCCGCAGGATGACATCAATTTTCTGCGAGATTGGAAGGACCGAAACTTTCCTGCCGGCTGGGAAAACAAACCTGTAACTTGGGTTTCTCTAGAAGACGCGCGCGCTTATGCGGCATGGGCCGGCAAGCGCCTGCCACATGAGTGGGAGTGGCAATACGCCGCACAAGGCGGGGATGGCCGTATTTATCCGTGGGGAAATGACTGGAACGCAAGTGCGGTTCCAGTTCCGGACAACAGTCGCACCATGCGTGGACCCGATGCAGTGAATGCACACCCTCAAGGAGCGAGTCCGTTTGGCGTGATGGACTTAGTCGGTAATATCTGGCAGTGGACCGAAGAATTCACCGACGCCCACACGCGCGCTGCGATTCTGCGGGGAGGCGAATACTACCAGCCGCAAGGGTCGATGTGGTATTTTCCGCAAGCATACAAACTCACGGAACATGGCAAATTGCTATTGACCTCGCCAGGTTTAGATCGTTCTGGCGGAATTGGTTTCCGTTGTGTTCAGGATGAGAACGGAACTCCTTGATAAGAGTTCCTGTAAGTTCGTCCCGCCCTGCACTGAAGCGTAAGCGTTCGAGTAACGCACCTGTTCGATAGGTAGTGTTTTGTGTTCTAAATTTAGTTCATCCTGCTCCGCCGTCCTCGTGAGGACGCGATGGGGAGGCAATGTCATAGAAGCACTCAACTCGCGATCCTAGCCTCCAGAACGGCTCTCCTCACAGTGTTTCCCGGCAAGGAATGGAAGCCTCTAATTAACACACAATCCTGCGGAGAGATAGGAGCTGAGCGTATATTCCGCTCGACTGGAGGATCTGATGGGATTAATTACTTGGATTGTGGTTTGGCTGATCGCGGGCTGGCTCGCTGGTCAGGTAATGAAGGGCGGTGGCTACGGCGTGCTCACAGTGCATGACCGGGGAGAACAAAGTGATTGATCCTAGAAACAAGAAAGATCAATCCGAGCATCATCCGTTGAATAACAGCGATAACTTTAAAGGACGGTCCCGTCGTCGTCCGCGGCTTCCTGAAAATTTGATCCTGCCCCTGCTGTTCTGATTT
>Ga0209530_1000096_pt1 | contig 74564 bp, 58 predicted proteins | sample BlaSpr_A8_Ref_O1_FD_187987 | JGI IMG/M metagenome (GOLD analysis project Ga0209530, IMG submission 187987) | Forest soil microbial communities from Thunder Bay, Ontario, Canada - Black Spruce, Ontario site 2_A8_Ref_O1 (SPAdes) (version 2) | ecosystem: Environmental > Terrestrial > Soil > Boreal...
GAGCCGACCGGCGAGCGGTCGGATGAGGAGGCCGTGATGTGGGCCAACGCCGCGATCGCGAGGCCGCAATGGAGCCGACCGGCGAGCGGTCGGATGAGCCGGGCGGTGCCAACGAGATCCAGGTCAGGCCCGACCTGCCGCAATGGAGCCGACCGGCGAGCGGTCGGATGAGCACCTCACCCACGCCCAGAACCTCATCGCGACAGCAGCGCCGCAATGGAGCCGACCGGCGAGCGGTCGGATGAGCCGGATCCACAGGTTCCGGCTGCTGAGGTCATCGAGGCCGCAATGGAGCCGACCGGCGAGCGGTCGGATGAGCCGCGGACGCCGCGGCGGCGACCTCGGTGTCGAAGCTGCCGCAATGGAGCCGACCGGCGAGCGGTCGGATGAGGATGAGGGACCGGGAGTATGAGCCCCTCATCGCCGCGCCGCAATGGAGCCGACCGGCGAGCGGTCGGATGAGGCCGTCATCGTCGGCTACGCATGGATCAAGCACCGGCAGCCGCAATGGAGCCGACCGGCGAGCGGTCGGATGAGGATTTTACGCAACGCGACGCATCAATACACATAAGAGCCGCAATGGAGCCGACCGGCGAGCGGTCGGATGAGCTACGTACTGCCGATGGAGGACACCTTCTGGAAGTCCGGCCGCAATGGAGCCGACCGGCGAGCGGTCGGATGAGCTGGCCCTCCAACTCTGGTGACGCGCCCTGATCCTCGCCGCAATGGAGCCGACCGGCGAGCGGTCGGATGAGGCGTTCGCGAGCAAGATCAAGACCCTTCCCCTCGCGCCGCAATGGAGCCGACCGGCGAGCGGTCGGATGAGGCAGCAGCGTCCCGAATGCTGGCGCCCCCTGGTAGATGCCGCAATGGAGCCGACCGGCGAGCGGTCGGATGAGCAGAGATCATTGTCGTCCTTCTGGCCGTTCTTGTGGTGCCGCAATGGAGCCGACCGGCGAGCGGTCGGATGAGATCGGGACTCAGCTGCACATTCGTTCTCAAGCGCACCGCCGCAATGGAGCCGACCGGCGAGCGGTCGGATGAGTCGTCCCTGGCGAGCCTGTCTGTCATCCAGAGGTAGCCGCAATGGAGCCGACCGGCGAGCGGTCGGATGAGCGTGAAGCCGGTCAGTGAGCTGCTGTACATAAACAAGCCGCAATGGAGCCGACCGGCGAGCGGTCGGATGAGGGAACCTCGCTACGCGAGAACCCGCCGCTCCTCGAAGCCGCAATGGAGCCGACCGGCGAGCGGTCGGATGAGGGCTCGGTATTTTTGGGCCGTCTGACCTGGGACGATGCAAGGCCTTGCGAGCGACACGGAAAACAGGGCCTCGAGTCTCTCAATTTTGTCTTATCAAGTAGCGAAAAATACTGACTGACCTGGGTGCGAGCGACCACCGGGGTTTGACTCACCACCTCGTCGCTCGCAAGTCAGATGATGACCGCGGCCGACGTTGGCAGTTTCTCATGGTGACCGAGAAACAGGAAACGGGATGTGTCACCGGCCGCTCCCAGATCGATAATCATGACGCTGTCCTCAGACATCTTCATTAGGGTCTCGACATCGCCTCGCATCTCGACCTTCTCTCGGTCCGAAAGGTCGCAGACGAACACGGAGTACTGAACCCTGACTCCGTACCCTTCCATGCATACGGCTATCCGGCGAAGGCGCCGGTCGTCCCGGATGTCGTAGGCGACCAGGAAGCGTCGCCGTGCCATTACCTGGTCACCATCGGCTCGTACGACGGCAGTTCGCCTATCAGCTGGGCCGCCAGCATCCGCGCCTGAATCTCAACGCAGCGCCGGTAACTGAGCTTGTAGCCGAATACCGGGTGCTGCACCATCGTCGTCATCCGGCGTTCCCAGGCCCGGATGACAATCCTTCGTCCCTCGTCGGTCAAACTGACGGCCCCGGCCCTGACGACGAAGTCCGATGCAGAGACTTCCCGGTGATTGATGAGCGTGAGCACCGTGGAGTCGGCAAGCAGCGGGCGGAATTCCTCGGCGAGATCCAGCGCGAGTGCCGGACGCCCAAACCGCGGCCGGTGGAACAGCCCGATGTAGGGATCGAATCCGACAGCCAGGCATCCCGCCAGCATCTCCTTGGCGAGCAGTCCATAGCAGAACGACAGCAGGCAATTCACGGCATCGGCTGGCGGGCGCCTGTTCCGAAGACCGCTGAAGACCGGCCCTGGCAGGTCCGCCGCGCCGGGGAGCAGCGCCGGGAACGACTCGAAGTAGATTCGCGCCGCTGCCCCTTCAATACCCAGGAGCGACGGAGCGTCAGCTGCCTTCTCCGCCTGCGCCGCAAGGGCACTCAGCTGGGCCATGCGGCGTTCGACAGCATCCGGGGACACCGCATTGCGGCGCAGCAGCACCCGGCAGTTGCGAATCTTGCCGGCGATCATCTGCCGTGGCGCGTCCAGGTCCCACGTGCTGCCGCAGTTACCTGCCGGATACGGAGCATGACGTTCTTGCTGGGCAGACCGGTCGTCAGGCCAAGTAGCCAGCCTCCGCCAGTGAGATGGAAAATATCGACGTCGCGCGAGAGCAGGTCGCGCATCGCCTGTGCCGTGACCTGCACGTTTCCGTAGAGGCACAGGTGCTGTACATCCAGCAGCCGCACGCTGGCCAGGACCTCGCGATGCTTCGACACGGTCAACCGACCGCCATCGATACCGACGACTGTGCCAGGTTCAGTCACGTAGAGGGGAACCGAGTCAGAGTCGGGGGCGATCAGCCGCCGCGGCTTCGCATCCTGGCGCGCCGCGAGCAGGTTCATCTCGTCCGGCAGGCAGATGCCCACCAGTGAGCATCGTGCGCACTTCGGGCTCGACTGCAGCGGAGCGGGCGGGACCGGCCGGGTCGCCAGCGCCCGGGCAGAGCTGGCGATTTCCATAGTCCGCGCTACCAGCTCAGGTGTTATCGGCACGACTACCCGCTGCCGGGTCTCGGCGTAGAAGAGCTCCCCGCGATCCACCGCATAGCCCTGCTCGCGCAAGAGCAGCACCTGAGCGCAGACCTGGACTGCGTCGGCCTCCCAGGCCGTGCCGTCCGGAGACGGCCTGCCCTTCTTCGTGTCGATGGGAATGACGCTTTCGCCGGTGCCCTCCAGCAGATCGAGCACCGCGATGATGCCGAGCCGCTCGCTGGACAGCTCCACCGAACGCGCTGCTTTCACCTCGCCCTCGTCCGGCAGCGGTACCGCTCCTCCCCCGGCGTCTACACGCTGGTGTCGCCGGTCGCCCTCGGCAGTGTCGGCGCTCGCCGACCACAGCCTGTCCACCCACTCCAGGAAGAACAGCCGAGGACAGTAGACGTACTCATTGAGCATCCGCGCCGGTACCAGCTCAGGAAGCTGGTCGAGTGTTATGACAGGTATATCCATACTCACACCGTACGCTTCCCAGTTAATTCCAGCAAATTCCAGCATTTACCAGATAGCCGGGACGCCGAATCTGGAACCGGTGAGCCGCGGGCAAACGGCCGCTCAGCCTTGAATCACGAGCGCTCAGCAGCGAGAACGTCAGCCGGGCCGAAGCTGCCATAGCCTCCCTGGTCGGTGCGCCGGATCGGTGCCTCAAGGACCGAGAGAATGCCACGCGCCGCCAAGTCCCTCGGCCTCAGGCGGTCTCGATACCGGTGCGATACCAAAGTCTGGTCAGCTACCAGCGAGCCGAGAGCATCGCGGCAGCACGGCACAGACCACAGCGGCCAGCGGAATGCGCTGCGTTTCCATTCGTTGTCGCAGGCCGTCGTGCGCAGCGATCCACCGAGAGTTCGGGTGACGGGGTAGAAGATCAGGCCGCGGAAAGCCAGCCAGTCAGCGCCGGGTACGGCTTGGCGCTTGTCTTTGGACGGGTTGGTCGCGCGCACCGCGTAGATCCGCTCGCCGCGAGCGTCCCAGGACAGTGACGGCAGCGCACTATCGTAACGCCATGGACCGCACACAGCTTCCCTCAGTCGCTCACGGTCAACGCCCGACACTAGCGTTCGGACCATTTCGAGAAACCTCTGCTGACCAGCAGTGAAGTGCAGGTGTGTTGGCTTAGCGTTCCCGTTGCCATCGAACGCTCCCTCAGCCACGAGTGCGCATAGGAGCCCTGCGTCCGGACCAGAGCCGCCCGCGTGCGAAACCGCTTCCAGCCAGCCGCGCAGCAGTTCCGGGTCTGGCTTCGCGTCCGCCAGGGGCGAACCATGGGGAAACGCGAGTAGAGCACTCGTGCCCCATCGGTCCCGTTCCCGGTCGAGCATGTCCAAGAGTTCATCCACGTCCCCGGTGCCTCCCATGACCGCGCGCGGAACCAGTTCGTCCGTCCACCTGAGCGTTGCCCCAGGGACGATGCGTGACACGATGTCAAGTATCCCGAGCGCGGCAAGAAACCCGAGAGGGTTAGTCCCGGCTAGGGCAGGAAGTGTGACGTCGTTCATATCCAAGCGTCTCCTTCGGCTGAACTTGAGCTGAGCTGCTCCTGCTCACTTGCCCTGTGATCAGCCAGCCGCAGGATGCTCTCCATCCAGGCCAGGCCGAACCATCCGTAATGACGCACCAGGCGCCAGAACCGGTCAGCGACTCCCGAATCCAACCGGGCCATCCCGGTCAATGTCGAGTGCTCCAGCCGCAGATCGTCGAGATCGACGACGACCTGGCGCGGTTGCGTATCGTGGATTACCTGAGCAAACGGCCGGCACGCCCCATGGTGGCTGGAGACGAGGTACAGCACCAGGTCCCAGTCGGTGGCTTGCGCGGCTAGTTCCGCTGAATGCTGTGTGAGCGCCAGGCTCAACAGTTCATGACCACCACCGCGGGGATACCCGGCATCCCGTCGAGCACGCTCCCGCGCGGCTCTATCGCTGGCCATGACACCTGATTTGGCCAAGAGGCCGTCGCCAGTGATGCGTCCCCCGCGCAGCATCTCCTGGAATCGGGGGTCGGCCTTCCCGAGGTCATGCAGGCGCCCCGCCAGGGCGATGTCGCCGGCGAGAGCCTCCGGCACCTTGCAGGCGAGAGCAAGCGATTTCGCCCAGTCGGCGACGTCATCCAGATGGGTATACAACCCGGTCGGCGTGCCGGTAAAGGAGCTTGTCTGGGGCTCGTACTCGACTCGGTCCTCGATGGGCTGCCGCTGGGCCGACTGCCGTGGCAAAGGGCGCTTTGCCGTTACCACGAAAACCGCAGACCCAGCGTCCCCGGCCACGGTCGCCACCCGGGTGACGATTCGCCGTGGGTTCTCACGCAACGCCGCGATGATACGTTCGGTGGCTTCATCACCACTAAGCGTCGCCGTGGCCTCATCCAGCCACTCGCTGACCACAGTATCGTCGTCGGCGTAGATGTCTGCATCGACCACGCTGGGAAGGGGTAGCGGAGGCAGGTCACCCGGCAGTTGCGCCAGTACCGCCGGATGCAGCCGGAGGGTGGCGCGCAGCCGTTGCTCCGCTTCGACTCTGTGCCCGAGGTCCATAACTGGGTGACGATCACCTGGAGCCCAGTTAGACGCCTGGACTCCCCCGTAACTGGACGGTACCAGCAGCGTATCTCCAGGCACGATGTCACGCGGTTGCCTGGCAATCGAGCTGTCGTCACCGCGCCAGCGCAGGACTGGCCTCATGGACGCATCGCCATTCCTGTGCTCGTCCGCGCTGGCGTCCCGGGCAGTGCCTTCGACATCGGCAACCTCGATATCCTGCCGGTCCGCGCGGCCGTTCGCGAGCCAGGCACGTACCGCCTCCAGCGGAACCGGCATCGCCTCCCCCGAACCGGGCCTGCACGAACTGACCAGGTTCACGGCCAGCTGAAGAGCCTCCTGCGTCAGCTGGGAATCTGCTGGTGTCAGCAGAGCTTCGGCAAGATCAGCTCGCCAGATGAGGTTCACGTCGGCCGGCGAGCTCTCCTCCATGCCATGTAGCCACAGTGCCACCTCCGGATCGGCGTCCGGATAGGGATGCGTCTGCACCCACCGGTCAAGGTGACTCGGCAGCAGCAACGGCGCGGGACGAGTCGGCGCTACGAGCCCTTTTATCAGGCCCGGCTCCGGTTCCTCGTGCGCGAAATCAAACTCCCCGGCTGGCAGCCATGCCCACGTCCCGCGCAGTGCTTGACCGTACACCGGATCGTCTGGTGCGCCGTCCTTCACCTGCTCTGGAGTGGCAAGGATGACCGATCTCGACGGTTTGCCGCCAGAACTCAGTTTGCCGTCCCGGTCGACCCGCCCGAACCGCTGCTTCAGCGCGTCGTAACTGGCGCATTCGGTAACGAGCGCGTCAAAGTCAAAGTCGGCACCCGCTTCGATCGATTGCGTCGCGGCAATCACCAGTGGCCGGTCATCAGACCTGCGTACCCGACCTGTCTTGATGCGTGGCGTGATAGCCGAGAGCACGTCATCCTTATCGAACGGACGCATGCGTCCCGTGATCAGGTAGCAGTCGAATTCCGGATCGCCAGTCAGCGCTGCATAAGCGGCACGCGCGGTAGCCACCCTGTTCACAACGAGACCAACCACTCGATGCTGACCGGCGAGAAGGATCGACCGGGCGGCTTCAGCAGCAGCCTTCGCGATTGCCTCCCGCTGGCTCGCGCTATCCTTTCCGCGGCTTCTGACCTCACGCTTTACCGCGAGCTTGCGTGCCGACAATCGCCTGGCCAGCACAGGCGCTACCGCCTCATCGCGGTCACGATCGGTCAGCCTCTGAACCGACCGGTACCGTTCGGCTGAGCCGGGGGTCGCGGACAGTTCAGTGACCTGCCAGTGATCAGGCAGCCCGGCCGCGGCGGGAGGCCGGTACCGGTCGGCTAGCATGCCAAGCGTCTCAGCGAAGGACCTGGCCAGATGCACCTCATCCAGCAAGAAGAGGGCATCGTTCGCAAGCAGGCCAGCCTGGACTGGCCGCATACCCCGACTGACACCGTAACCGCGGAAGAGCAACCGCGAACCGACCTGGTCGACTGTCGAAACGAGAACCGCCGGGATGTCGGGACGAAGCGCCCACGACTCGTCCCGACAGATGCCGCCCCGTAGCTCGGCCCATAGTAGGGGCGCAGGACACGACCCATCCCTGTCAGCAGCAAGACGCCGCAGCCGCTCTGCTACCGCACGGACCACCGGATCGTCGCTGGTTACCAGCTGCTCAGCGAGACGCTTCGCCCGAACTGCGGCCTGCTGAACAACCACCCGCCGGTCGATGACGAAGACGAGCCGACGCGGAACATCGTCCCGCAAGGCCATGAGGAAGACGGCGATGTCGATAACGCTCGTCTTCCCGGATGCGGTTGGCAGGTCGAGCAGGTCAGGCCACTTCCCCGTCGCTGCCACGTCCTTGACCAGTTCCTCCTGCCACGGGAAAGGTGTGATCGAGTCAGGCGCCGACCCCCCTGGCGCAGCCTCATCGGGCGGGTTGACCGCAGCGAGAAATGCGGGGAAGTGAGAGGTATTCAGCTCCATAGTCACGAGGCTTCCTCTGCTGAGCGGGGTTCTCGCGGCAGGCAGAGACCATAACCGAGATATCGGCCCGCGCCTATCAGTACCGGTCCTCGCACCTTCTCGGAAAACACGATCTCGGCATGAACACACGCACGCGGAACGCCATCGCCTGTCTGGTATTTCGCGAAGTACCGTCCTCCGGAATGGCCTCGGTCCGACGGACTAGCGGGCATTCCCGTCAGCGGAGCGTCCAGCCGCACGTCGACCTGTACCTCGTCCGCCTTATCCACGAGCCCGGCGAAGACACAGGCACGGGCCACAGATGCCGCGGCCTCCGCCTCGGCGCGTTCCCGTGCTACCGAGTCCCGGCTTCGCAGATTGCCAGGGAAGCGGTCGAGCGCGATGGGTGTAACGGTCAGCCACCGCCGGGCCGGAAGACACCAGTGATCCCGTGTCACCGTCTTTCGCCGTGAGCTCAGCGCCGCGTCGAGCCAGGCGGACGTGCTGACCGCCCGGTCGAGGCCTAGGTCCTCCATCGTCAGCAACACCGGGCGCCCTCCCGGGCCGGCCGGGAGCCGGAGCGTGAATCCGGCGGCCGACCAGGTGCGCAGCGCACTCTCTACCGCGTGCCGATCTGAGTCGGGGCAATCGGCAGGTAGGACGAGTGCGACCCCGAACAAGGCGCCGTCGCTGTACGGGCTGCCAGCGTTCAGCAGCGGCACGACCGCCAGGTGCGGCTTATCCAGCGGAGTGGTCGAGCCAGCGCGATGACCGGAAAGAATTTCAGCTGGCGGCTGGTCCGCATGCGAGAGCAGCGCGTTCCGGGTAGCACGGGCAGCAGCAAGGGTCCGCACCGCGGACGGGAGAGCTCGTCCGGCAATGCCCAGCAGATACCAGTCGCCGCCGAGGAGCGGAGAGCGAAGGGGAGACTGCAAGGCCCCCGCGCGCTCATAGTCGAGCATCGCGGCGGGCAGCGTCCGCGGCTCCTCGCCACCGTGTACCGCGAACTCCTCCTCGAGCCTGTCGATGAGTCCGCGCCGCGGGACTCGCAAGCGCAGTCCCGTACTCCGCCGCGCCGGAACCCATGTTGCTGGCGGCACTTCCTCCACGGAGCGGCAAGCTACGAACGTTGACGAATGGCCGATACGGCCTACCCGGCTGAGCAAGCCGTCGAGCACGCGCACGTGCAGGGCATCGGCGTCCGCATCGGGCCAGCAGAAGTACACGGTAGTCTCGTCCGGGATGACCGTAGGATACGTCCTGGCCTGCTTGCCTCTGTTCTCAGGAAGCACTTCGAGGACTGCCGCGGTAACTGTCCCACTTTCGCGTCCGCTGGGCTGCCCGGCCCGGGCCGAGTCAGTGACTGCCGCGGCTTCGGCCTTGGCCAGAGCCGCACCAGCGCGCCGGATGGCTCGCTCCTCTCCAGACTCTTCCGCTTTCTGCAGCACGCCGATGGCTTCGGTTACCGCGTCGTACGAGCGAGATGTGTCGCGGGTAAGCGCGGTGGCATCGTTGACGGGGACGAAGTGCGTGACCACCTGGCGCGCATACGCCTGGCCGGAGCGAATGGCAGGCGGCGGCTGCCCCTCAAGCCAGCGCAGCGCACTCCGTTCGGCCGGGTCAGGGTCGTCACTGTCGGCCCAAGCGGCCACCATCGCCGAGAACAACCGGGCCGGGTGCGGCGGCCATTCCGGCTTGGCTCGGTCGTTGAAGTGGGTGGCCGTGTAGCGGTCGCACAGGAGGTCCACAGCGATCGCGAACATTATTTGCCCTCGGCTTCGCCAGTGAAGGCCAGCTGCTGGCTACGTCGAATGAGCTGCACAAGCCGGTCCGCCGGGCGCAGCAACAGCTCCTCGGCACGCCATGAGATACCGGCGACCGTCGCGTGATCAACCGCTTCAGCGACCAGCTTCAGCGCATCGGCACCACTGAGATCGAACGGGATCCGCTTCCCGTCACGGGTCACGTACTCGAAGGCGGCCGGCCCCGTCGCAACCAGCACGCAGCGGGACCGCAGATCGAATCCCTCCTCGAACGCGAGAACTGTAGCGGTCAGGCCAAGTGCCGCTAGCACGGTACGTGCCGCCAGCTCTGCCTCACGCCGTTCCCGCTCCTCGAATGGCGTCCGGTCCGGACGTGTCGGGAATCGCAGCCGACGGAGCTGGATGTACGACAGGACGGTCGTCCCGAAGATCTCGCGAGCCGTTACGCCGCCACTCTTCGTGTCGATGCTGGGGGTGACATTGCCCAGGTTTGCCTGTGACGGCCGGCCGGCCTCTCGTGTTGGCTGCCGCCCACTTTCCTTTTCCTTCGCACCTTCCTTCGCGCCGAGGAGCTTGGGCTTGCCTGCGCCATCCCGCACGGCCTCGCTTTCGTCGAGCGTCCAGGTCCCGTCCGCGGCCTGATAGAGCGGCCCTGCCCGGAGCTCGGTGCCGACGGCATCGATCCGGGATGCAGTCTTCACCCCCGGTTCGATTCCGATTGCCACGATCTCCGAGGTAATGGCGCGCTCGTACTTCGCTCCGAGCCCGCCCCGAGGGCCAGTCGAGTCCCAGCCGCCGAAAAGGAGGGTGTGCGGGCTGTGATGGTAGAGACCGGCGGCATCCCGGGGACGCGCCTCAGTGATCGCTCTTCCAGCCACCCCATTACGGAACAGGTTCTCGCCGTCGTAACTGTCTCGCAGCAACGCGTCGAAAATACGATGCGACGCTTCGTAGTCGCTGATCCGGTCGAACCCGGCAAGATCCGCGATCGGCCGGAAGTCCACTGAGGTAACCGGCGCAACGAGATCACCGCGCCGTATCGCATCGAGCAGCGTCAGCTCGAGCCGATTGGCCTGGGACGCCACCGAATCCAGCACGACCGACTGCGCTACTTCTCCGCCCCTCCCGTCTGGGGACGGAATATGGCGCTTCTCGATCGCATACTTGGTCTCGGCCGAATCCGCGACACTGTAGGTCGGCGGGAACACTTTATCCGCCCGCCCGCCGAGGGGCTCCAGGACAGTGCGGCACCGGACGCCGACGGCGTCACCTGCCACACCCGCCCGTAGTTCGTCATAGGTCATCGACATGTGAATGCTTCCTTTCGCATAGCGCCTAGAGAGGCTTGGAGGTAGATGAACATCAGGGGAGCAGAGAGCCAGTGATGTGGACATGCTGTCGAAGCGGTGACCGGGTATAGTCACTTCTGTGACTCACCCGGCTCCTTGTGGGCCGGGTCTTCTTTTTCACGGGGCCTTCACCTTCCACTGCTGGAGGTGCGCTAGCACCGCCTGGTTGGCGGCCCACCCGTCGGGGAACTTGACGGGGACGTTGAGGTGCACCGGCTCGACGGACGGATGCGCGTCGAGGAGTTCAGGGATGCCAGCCCGCGCGACCATCACGCACGCATGCCGATGCCGCGACGCCAGCACGCACAGCCGCCCTGCCTCAAGATGGAACGCCGTAGCGTCTCGACGTCCGGATAGCGGGTGTAGTACGATGACAATATCGAACTCACGGCCCTGCAGCCGGTTGGCGGTGTCGGCTACCACGTCCGGCACGCCGAGCGATGCGAGCGCCTCGCGGACTGCCAGCGCCTGGTCCCGGTGCGCCGTCCCGACCGCGATACGCGACGGGGTCAGTGAGGCACCAGCCACAGCCCGTTCTGAGTAGAGGGTTATCCCGCGGTGCAGGAAACGGGCGGCCAGGGCCGCGCACGCCAGCACCGCCTCGCCGTCGGTGCGGAGGGCGTGCCGGGGCGGGAGCTCATACAGGGCCCAGCCGGCGCGCGCCGCCGTTTCCACCGCGCGATCACAAGCATCGGGGCAGAACGCCGCTGTTGTTACCTCCATCCGCCGTTCCTCGGGTGCGGTGGCGGCGGTGAAGCCGGTGAACGGGTAGAAGGCGCTGGACACCACGGGTGCGGCGGAGGCGGGCAGCCGCCAGGACACCGGCAGGGTATGGACCTTTATGTCCGGGTTGTGGCGGAGCAGGACGGCGACGGCGCTCTGCATCGGATCCCAGGACAGGCCCGCCCAGCGTTCGGTGTCGATGGTGGAGAACGGGTCGAGCTGGCCGGGATCCCCGACGAACAGCGCCTTGCCGAACCGGCCCGCGACTCGCAGCAGCAGATCAGAACGCATCTGGTATGCCTCGTCCGCGATCGCCCACGGCCAGCGGGCATCGCCACCTACCATCGCCCACTTGTGTGCGGTGCTGAGCACTACCTGGCAGCCGGCCAGGTCCTCGGTCTTGGTGGCGATGGTCGCGCCGGCCACCCGGGGCGGCGGAATGTAGCTGCTTGCCGCCAGCCGGCCCACGGCGATATCCGGCCTGGCCTGAGTCAGCCGGCTGGTCAGGTCGTCTACCTGCTCGTTCGTCTGGGCGATGATCATGACCTGCTCACCGCCGTCGGTGAGGACGGCGGCAGCACCGACGACCAGCGTGGACTTGCCGGCGCCGGGCGGGGAGTCGACAACCACGCCACGGTCAGCGGTGCCCAGGTCGGCGAGGATCCGTGCCGTTACCTCTTCATTGGCGCTCATGACCAGACCTCACCGGCGTCGTCATCGGTCGGCACGTAAGGCGCGGGCGGGCCACCGTGCGTCCACGGAGTCTCCTCAGGCGCCGGGAACTCCGGCGGGCGCTGGAAACTGTCGCGGAAGGTCGCATAGCAGACCTGCTCGCCGACCGCGGGAACGGTGCCGGGCTCCGGGGTCAGCTTGCGGCCCATGCCGCTGGACAGTTCCAGCGTGACCTGCCAGCCCGGTGTGACGCTGATGAGGTGTGCCTCCTGCTTGGGGCGGGCCGGGGACGTGAGCTCCGCGCCGAGATCGATGGTGCGCGGGTCATCGGACGTGGCGATCGTGATGTGCGGGCGGAGCTTTGCTCGCTTCCCGCTGGTGTCCAGGCGGTCCGGCTCGGCCGCGACGACCGTGCCGGCGAAGGCCTGCCCGGCCAGCCGGTGCTCGGCCATGACCAGCGGGTCGTCGAACGCGCGCTGCGCGGCGACCATGTCCTGGACGCGTTCGAGGTTGGCGAGCCGGCGGGCGGCGGCTATCGCGCTGTCGCGGCGGGCCTGCGGCGGGCCGCCCTCGCGGATGTGGTTCGCGTGCCAGCCGAAGGCTTCTAGGTCAGTGCCCCAGCGGTCCTCGACGTGAGTGCCTTCTGGGAGCTGGCGGAGCAGGTCCAGGGCTCGCCACATCAAAGCCCAGGTGGGAACCAGCTGGCTGGCAAGGTCCGCGTCGAGGGCTGTCTTCGCACGGTCGTAGGCCCGGCCGTCGCCGGTGAGGCTCGCGGTACGGATACGGCTCATGTGGCCTGCGAGGATCTCGTTGTCGAAGGTGGGGTCGGTGGCGGGGCCAGCGGGCGGGGTGACCACCGGGTTCTCGGCTCGCGCGGCGGCCTGCGGGCCGGTCCGACCTGGAGGCGGGGCGATCCAGCCGACCAGGGCGGCGAGGTTCTCGTCCTCGACCGGGCTCTGGCCCGTTGCCCAGTGCTGAGTCAGAGCACCGGTCATGGGTAGCAGCAGCGATGAGCCTGGGTACTCGGTGCGTTCGGTGAAGAAGGTGAGCCAGCGACCCAGGATGGGGACCTGATCCGGGACCGCCCACTCCCCCGTGGTCCTTCTCAACCGGGTGGAGCGGCCGAGGAGCCTGACGAAGTTCGTGACGGCGTGATTGGGGACGAGGAGCTGGGGATCCGTCTCGGACTCGAGGTACGGCAAGATGATCGCGGCCAGCTCGGCGACGAAGGCGAAGCGGTGCGTGCGGTCGCGCGGCTCGGGGACGGTGAGCAGCCGCGGCGTCCGGCGGTCGGTGCCGACCATGGCGGCCAGTGGCGCGTTCGCTTCGCCTGCCAGGGCGAGCGGGATGATCACCAGCGGGTGCGCGCTCAGGTGCACGTGGCGGACGGTGGTCAGCCGCTGCGCCACCTGCTGCTCGGCCGCTAGCGCGCGAGCCAGGGCGGTTAAAGTGCTCATATCGCCTGCCGGAGGATGCCGGCCCGGATGCCGGCCGCGCTGCGCAGCAGGGTGGCGGCTTCGGCCAGGTCGCTGCCCGGCTCCGGCTGTATCGTGCCGCGGGCAAGGTGCAGGATCGTCGCTATGTGATCGACACCGCCGAGGTCCTCGCGTGCCTGCTTGCCCAGGGTGGCGGTCTGGCCCGCTGCCTCATCGCGGCAGAAGAAGCACATCTCGCAGGTGCTCAGGCACTCCGGCGCGTACCTGGCGTCCACGTGCCCGATGGCTTCGGTCAGGTCGGCGGGCTTGCGTCTCGGGACGCCCGCGCTGTCCGGGTCGAGGTCGAAGGTGAGGCCGTACGGGAGGACATCGAGCAGGTCGTCGATGCGCGTCAGCCTCGCCAGCTGGCGGGTCAGCACGGTGAGCTGCTTGCGTACATCCATCGAGGTAGCGACCGGGCGGTTAGCGAAGTTCTCCGGGCAGACCAGGATCACCTCGTCGGCTACTTCCCTTCTGGTTGCTTGCCGGAGGGCGAGCACGTAGACGGCGGACTGGATCGCCGCGGCCGCTACCTTGTCCGGGTCGGCCTGGCCGTCGATGACGGGGAAGGACTTGATCTCGATGACGTGGAACGTGCCGTTGAGCTGGAACGCGATCAGGTCCGGTTCCAGGTAGGCGCGGCGACCAGCGATCTCCAGGGTGAGCAGCGGGTGGTCGAACATCGTCCCGGCTCCGGCTGCCGCGTTCGCTAGGCGGTTCCTTGTCTCCGTGTGACGAAGAACGGGGCTGGTGTTGCCGCCGACGTCGTTCAGATCGTCATAGTGCGCCTGCGGGATGTCCAGGTTGAGGTGCTCGCGGAGCAGCGTGAGCAACTCGGCGGCTCCTTGGGCTTTGACCTGCGCTTCGAAGGCGTTGCCGCGGGCGATCGCGAAGCTGGACTGGCCGAACGGGGCCGGATGGCCGAGGTAGGCCGCGATCCGCTGCTTGTCGACGCCCGCGGCGTCCATGAGCGCGCGCCTTCCGCAGCCGGGGTTGGCGGCCAGGGCGGCGATGGTCCGCGCGTTGTGGCTGCGCGGCGGGATGTTCCGGCCGCGGATACCGTCCAGCCGAGCTTCGGTGCCCCCGGTCAACTACTCCTCCGCCGCATGTCCGCGTTGCATTTCGAGGCGCGCGCCGAACAGCTGCTGCACGTCGTCGAGCTGGTCCCGTGCGCGCCGCGCCGCCGTTGTGCGAGCCTGGCTGTCGGGTGTCTCGTGGACTGCCAGCTCCGCCTCGGCCGCCTGTATCACTGCGCGCGAGTCCAGTGTTGCAGCCGGTGTCTGCAGGCCGGGGATGTTTGCCGCAAACCGCCACAACAATCGGGTGGCTGTCTGGGTGTCACCCGGGAGCCGGTTCACGGCTTCGGCGATCCGGATCGCGCCGATCAGGTAATCGACCCGGGGGCTGAGCGAGCCGATGACCCGGCGCTCCATGGGCCAGGTCGACACCGCGAGCAGGCCGCGGCTGGGGGCCAGCCGGTCGGCGGTGAGCGCCGCGCAGATGTAGTACGGCCGTGCATACGGCGCGGTACGGAACGACCGCTCCTCGTCACGCTTGAGGCTGGTCAGCCTGCTGGTGGGAAAGGTGCCGGCGAAGAACGCCTCGTGCACGGTGGCGATAAGCCGCGGCGCCGCCGGGACGGTCAGCAGGCTCAGCGCCTGATGCACCTGCTCCCGCAACGGCAGAAGCGGGGCTGTGCGCTCTTGCTTTTCTGGCGGCCGCTTTTCCGGCGGCGGCGGTGCGTGCTCCGCGGCTTCGTCGAGAGCGTCGTCCCACGCGTTCTCCGCTGCCTTCAGCTCAGCACGGAGTGCACGAGCACGATCCCGGTCGCCCGCCAGGACAGCCTCACGCACCGCGGCACGTAGCTGCCCGATCTGTCGCTCAAGTCCTTCCGCTGCTTCACTCACAGCGCAGACTCTAGCGTCTCCGGTTAGTTCCAGCAAAATCCAGTATTTACCTAGAGCATGGCCAGATCTGCTTCGTCCCGGCTGCGCGCCTCGTGTTCACGGTCGAACAGGGCCTGGGTCTTGGTCAGGACCAGGGTGAAGGGGCTGCCCTGACGCCTGGTCTGGTGCTGGACCGGCAGTTCCGCCGTATCGATGCGGGAGTGAATATGCTGACGCCCCGCCTTGGCGAGTTTCCACTCAAGGGTGCGCCGCGCCGGATCCGCCAGGAACTTACCCAGCAGGACACACAGCTCGCACGCACAGCCGCCGGGCAGCTCGATTGACCAGTCATCGGCGGCACGCACCGGCCGCGCGAGCCGCCGCCGCAGCCGCTCCGTGCAGTCAGCCGTCAGGTCACCGAATCCGGGTGCGCCGGCGGCGGCCCGCAGCGCTGCCATCTCGCAGGGGATCATTTCATCGCCCTGCTCACGGCAGAACCCCACGATCTGATCCCGCAGCTCGCCAGCTTCCGCTACCGCGGCAGCCGCCAGGACCGCGGCCAGGGGCGGCCCCATCTCACGGAGCGCCTCGTCACGGTAGGTGGGCGACTGCTGCTCGGCACCCCCGCCGATCATGTTCCTGAGCCAGTCCCACGACAGGTCAAGCAGCAGGTGCGCCGTGGGGCTGGCTTGCAGCGCTCGGCACAGCCCGGGCAGCGACGCGATCCACTGCGGCCGGCCCTGGGCAACCGCATAGTAAGGCCGCGATCCCTCGCCGAACCACGATCGCAGCAGCTCAGCCGTCCATTGCTGACCATGCTGCCCGGCCAGGTACGCCAGCGGTGGCACGTCGGCGACGCTGAGGCGCTCGACCGCGAATGGACGCAGCAGCATTGCCGCGATGATCGGGTCACCGAGAGCAGCTGCCGCGCTGAGCGCCTTGCCCAGCAGCCCGGCTTGCTCCGTGACCCGCACCGTCATGTCCCAGAGCTCCGCGACCGTCGCCGCGGCGATCCGCGCGCCCGCCAGGTCGTCGCGGGCACGGGCGACGAGCTCGTCCAGAGCCCAGGCCGGGGAAGCCTCGGCGCGGTTCGCGAACTCCAGCTCGCTAGGCCACACCACCACGGCAGCGCGCTTGTACCAGCGGTCCAGCGTGTTGCCGTAATTGCCCATGTAACCCTCGTACTCCGAGGCAATGGGCCGCAGGTCGGCCGACCGGGTGGTCGCGCAGGCCTCAGTGTCGCGGACGCTCAGCAAGGTGCGCGCCGGGCCCGCGGTCCAGTGGGTGAGCGTGATCGAAGAGTCGATCAGCTCCTGTATCTCGTACCGCCCGTCGTCCTCGTCTTCGTCGTCTTCCTCATCCCAGTCGCGGTACCTGTCGCCGGCCTTGAAGGCGCTCCAGGTCTCCTTGACGTCGGCCAGGGCGAGGACCGCGGCGCAGCCCGCCTGTTCCGCGGCGGCGCGCACCAGCGGCATCCGGGCCGCGTCAGCCCCCTTCAGCCGGGACCAGCTCAGTCCTCGGGCGGTGTACTCGTGGTCGAGCAGGTAGACGAGCCTGCTCGGCGGCGCCGCCTCGGCCTGGCTGTACCGGTTGGTGATGGGCGTGGTGAAGTGCTCTTCGACCAAGCGCGCCAGCTCGGCGACGGTCGCGTCGTCACCGGTGGCCGATGCCGTGGCGTCACCGTGCAGCAGGAGGTTATAGGTCAGCGTGATCCGGCGGCCCGAGTTCAACGGGAGGATCTCATGACGGCAGTCCCCGTAGAAGGCGACCAAGGACAGCACATCTGGCTTGCCCTGGTAGCGCGTGCTCTGACCGCCGTGCTCGATGACCAGCTCCCCGCCCGTGTACGCCGAAGGCAGCGTCACCACCAGCGTCCCGATCATCGAGTCGTCTTTCTCGGAGTCCTGGTGCGAGGCGAAGAACTGGCCACGTTCGTACACCAGCATCGAGTGGAAGTCCGCCGCAAGCTCGCTGCCGTCCGGCAGGCCCAGCCGGTCGCGTATCGCGCCGAGAATAGTGCCGAACGCGTCGCTCCACTCGGCGTGCACCAGGTCCTTCGGGATCTCCCAGGTGTCACGGACACGAGAGTCGGTCAGCGTCTGCTCGCCAAGCCCGAACTGGGCCGGCTGGCCGAGCTGCGCAAGCTGCCGCGCCCTCGCCTGCGTCACCGGCAGCTTGATAGGCCCGAGTCCGTCCACAGCCAGCTGCAGGTCCGCCACTCCGGCCTCAAGCTGCACGCTGGATACGGCGTGCATCGCATGACCGCCCAGCAATGCGGCCAGCCGATCACGCGCCGCGTGCTCCATGGCTTTCCTCCTCGCGATGTCGCGACCGTAGTAGCTCTGGCGGCTGGCGGGTCCGGGTTTCCGCTCTCCGCTAGCTCCCCATATGTGCCCACCGCGTGCTCTCTCGACCGCGTTCTGCATATCTAGGATTTTTTTTCAAAACGACAGTGTGCCACCTCCTGCAACATCGTCACGCCTGCCTGCGAAAACGCCAGAATGTCCGAAAATATCAGGAAACTTTAACCGGCCGACAGGCGCCTGCTCCCACCCGGCTTTAGACGGAAGATTCACGCCCGGCGGAAGATTACTAGTCATTTTTGACTCCTTTTTCTCCGTCAAGCACGGATTTTCCGTCACATTAGCCACAAAGGCTGCACCTGCATCTCGGGTGTTGCCGCAGGACTAGAACGCCGCGCATTCAGGCGAGCTAGAATACGTTGGGTATTCAGTTGACCTCGTTACGTAGGGGTACGGTGGGTATCGACCGGTCCGACGAGCCAGAGCGCGGTGAGATAGCGCGCGGTGAGACGGATGCGGTACCCGAAGTCGATCGAGAAGGCGAGACACCCAGCGAGGCCTACGCGCTAGGTGAGGCGGAAGATCGGGCAGAGTACTTCGAGTCCCTGCGCGAGTCGGCATGGGGTGAGGCGATTGAACGGTTTCGGGCGCGGTGGGATGCGCATCGGGAGCGATGGCCCGAGGCAGATCGGGAGCCAGTCGACCGGTCGGGAGATCCGGAAGGATCCTGGCGCGGGGACAGCAACCGGTATCTGGACGCCGCGGCCAACAGCGAGGTAGATGCCCGGCATGAACGGATCGCGGAGGTGGAACGGAACGTCGTCTCCCCCGCCATGCGCGAGATCGAGAGCTGCGCCCCCGACCGGGCGCTCGTGGGATGGGACTACCGGCTCAAGTCCCCGGACCGACTGAAGGACAAGGTCGCTGAGGATGTGGCATTCAAGTCCCGGAGTGCAGAGGATGCGTTGGCTAATGTCAAAGATTGCATACGATATACATTTCGATATGAGGACGCTGAGTACGCGACGGGCGTTGTGGCCGATGTGGAGAGGCTCAAGGATCGCGGCTTCCAGGAAGTCGAGCTCAGGAACACATGGGCAACCGATCAGTATCGGGGCATCAACAGCAGGTGGCGCGATCTTGATAGCGGTCAACTCTTTGAAGTGCAGTTCCATACAGGAGTGAGTTTCGAAGCGAAGCAGCTCACGCACGGCGCGTATGAGCGGATGCGGAATCCGGTGACGACGGATGCGGAGCGGGATGAGATAGCAGAGTTGCAGCGCGGGCTTTGTGAACAGGTTGCAACTGCGCTGGGCGCGGCGGAGATTCCGGACTATCCAAGGAGGGGCCATGGCGGATGACACCACGTACTACGCCATCGTGGACGACTTCAGCAGCAGGGAGAATCCCGCGGGAGTACTCCGTCGGGTGAAGCACGAGGGGGGGCAGCGCGACGAGGCGTTTGGCCGAGACCTTCAGTGGAGCCACTCGTCTCTGCTCTACGCGGCTGAGCGAGGGAACCTGGATAACAACTTCTTTAAGATCACCGAAGAAGAGGCCGAGGGGATCGTGGAGAGGATCCGTCGGGGCTAGGAATCTTGGGTGGGGGGACGGGGGGCGGGTAAGGCCGAATGGGCCGTCGCGGTGATCATGTGGGTCTTGTTGCGGCCGGTCTGCTTGGCGTGGTACATCGCGCTGTCGGCCGCAGCCATCAGTTCGGTCAGGTTGCGGCTTGCGCCGTCTAGGGCGGCTACGCCGACGCTGATGGTCAGGTGGACGAAGATTGCGCAGTCGGGCTCGTCATCGACGGGGATCTCCAGGCCGGCGACGTGCGTGCGCAACCGCTCGGCAACGCGCCATGCATCCATCTCTTGCGCCTGCGGGAGCAGCAGGATGAACTCTTCGCCGCCAAACCGGCCGGCCAGGTCGTAGTTGCGCAGTTGGCCACGCAGAGAATCGCTAACGGCCCGGAGCACACGGTCTCCGACCAGGTGACCGTATGTGTCGTTGACCCGCTTGAAGTGGTCGATGTCAACCAGCGCGACCGCGAGCGGCGTATTTGTCCGCGTGGCACGGAGGACTTCGACGGAGGCCTCGCGTTCCCAGGTCGCCGCGTTCAGCAAGCCCGTCTTCGTATCGACTCGCGACTGCGCGACTAGCTGCGAATGCATCATGAAGCGGCGCGCCAGCATGGTCGTCGGGACAGCGAGGATAGAGAGCAGCGGATTGACCGCGACGGCGAGGGTAATGAGCACGCCTAGGTCAAACTCGGCGAAGTCGGCTACCAGCGACTCTCTGGTCAGTTCCTGCTTGGCCAGCCGCACCGAGGGATCGGCGAGCTTGATCGCTCCCCAGATGAGTATCTGATGTCCCCGCCTGCCAACCTGCTCACAGACGGCGACCGCCAGGACCCACCGCAATGCGTGGAGGCCCATGCCGATCGAACTCCCGGCGAACGATACGGGGAACGTGTGGAATACCAGCGAGGCCGCGCCGTAGCCAAGAGTGATCGCTGCGGCTGTGAAGACCTTGCGATATACGACCCCCTTGTGGACCCTCCACTGCGTCAGCAGGTACAGCGGGACGGGGACGGCCATCGCGTAGATCGGAGGGAGCAGGATCGCCACCGGAAGCACCCACACGGTGATGAAGTCCCTGGTGATCCCCCCCTGAAGGTAAGCGCTTCGTGGAGTGGCTGCCACCGAAACCAGGCCACAGCTCAGCAGCAGCAGATAGACAAGCAACTGTGCTAGGTGCCACGTGGTGTACGAGGCGGTGACGCTGGCTAGGGCGAGGCCGCCTAGGGCGACGGTGCCGACGTAGATGCGCAGGCCCCAGGGGAGATGCCACCAAGCCCAATCTCTAACGTCTGCCCGCGCCAGTATGCGAGGAGTGACGGACGAGGCTTCCATGTGCCACCGCTCCGGGTGAGATACAACGGTTTGGCTGTCTAGTCGGCAGCTCACCGTAAATGACTAGCTCCGTATAGCTACCATAACCCATCTTGGCCGACTTGTGTACTATTCGCGTCCGTTTGCTTCCATCGGCCGTTTTCATGGCGCTAAATGGTGTTTGACGAGCAACGATTACCCGGAGTGCATGCTCTCGGGAACCACCACTACCGCATCCTGCTGCGTGAGGGAGGGGCAGACAATGCGTATGGCATGGGTCTGAAGCACCACCACCACCACCGCCGTTCTGAAATCTGAATCTTAAAGAGAGGCATCTGCGATGCGTGACACGTGGACCTGAGCGAAGTCACAAGCGCACCGCCGCTATGAACCGCGTAGCGGCACCTTACTTCCAGTAGCAGCGGCCGGGATGGGACGCCTTCCCGCCGCATGACGTCCGCCTGGTGGCGACACGTGGCGCCACTGAGCGGTCAGTACGATGGCCACCAGCATTCCCACCGCACCCGCGACACCGATGACGAGCGTCGGCGAGAAGTACTCCGCCGCCGCCCCGGCCGCGATGAACGTCGCGCCCTGACCGACGATAACGCCCATGTTGGCGATGCCGAAGGCCTGCGCACGTCGTTCGTTCGGCACCCGGACGACAAACGCCGTGTTCGCGGCAATCTGATAGCAGCCGAAACCGCTCGACACCGTCAAGATCACGAGCGAGACGATCAAGTTCGGGCGCAAGACAAACAGCACAAGGCTGGCGTTAGTGAGTATCGCCAGGGGCCCCATCCAGTTGGAGCGCCTCCTGGGACTCAGCATCCGGCTGAAAACTGGAGTGACGATCGTGGTTGCCAGGGCCACGGACGCCAGGATCCAGCCGGTCGCGACGTTGCCGCCATGGAGGGCATGCGCGTAGGGCGCGGCGATGCCTTCGGGGATGGTGTAGAAGATGACCAGCCAGCCGAACAGCACGAGGGTACGCAGACCTGTGTCGCCGAACACCAGCCTGAACCCGGCGGCTATGTTCGCCAGCGGGCTCTGCCTCGGGGTTTCCGCGGTGACCCTCCGCGCCGGCGGCCGCTTGCGGGTGCCGAACTGGATGAACAGGCCGCTGACAAAGAACGTCGCGCAGTCGATGGCCAGGCACGGCCGCACATGAATGTACTCGACCAGCAGTCCCCCGCCGCCGGCGCCGATCACCTGGCCCGCCAGGAATGTGGTCTGAATAATCGCGGTGCCCAGGACGTACTGCTCTCCCTGCAGGATGTCGGGAGAGATGCTCGCCCGCGCCGACTCGAACGGCGGGTTGAACATCGTCGTCGCGAACAGCAGCACCACCAGGACGAGCAGCGATACGTGCGGGAGCAGCATCGCGGCGACCAGGACCGTGCGGGCCACGTCGCACGTCACCATCACCGCCCGGCGCGGGCGGCTGTCGCCGATGCCGGCCAGGAAGAAGCCGCCTATTACCCACGGGACGTAGCCGGCCGCGTAGGTCGCCGCGGTGAGCAGAGGGGACCCGGTCCGGTCATAGACGAGCAGGGTCAGCGCGACAAGGGCCAGGCGGTCGCCGAAAACGGACAGCATCTCGGAAAACCACAGGCTGCGGAACTCGGCGACGGCAAAGACATCGCGAAAAGTCGCACGCGGTATTGCACCAGCGCTCACGTGCGACCTTTCTGTCCAGGCCCCGTTCGTGGCGTCACTCCACGGTTTATGATGCGGCCTTACACGGCCAAAAGGCAACAACCTGTGTGTAATTAGTAACTGTGCGGTCATTACTCTCGGTAAAACGCGCAGGCCGGGGCCAGTATCGGGTTTCGCGGGGGCGGCCGGTCGACTACGCTGCGACGCCGTGCACCCATGCGCGACCCCGGATGCACTTGCGTCCGGATCGCCCGGTGAAGCGACGGCTGGGAGCCGTGACAACCAGCGTGATCCTGACGCAACCATCTGGACTGGCTCTGCGTCTGAGTAGAGAGATACCACAGTTCGTTCTGATATTTAGGCCTGACACTGTGCCAGCTACCTGGGAGTATTACGTCTTGTGATCTAGTTGTGACTAATTGACCACTTCAAAACCAGGGCGGGCGAAGTGTTTGCAGATGTACCGTTGAACTGCATATAAAGAGAGCGTGCGCAGACAGTCCATGCAAGAGCCCACCTTCCTGATCCTCACCGCGCTGGCCTCGGGGGCACAGCACGGCTACGGCATCATGACCGACGTCGCCCGGATTTCCGATGGGCGCGTCCGGCTCCGCGCGGGGACGTTGTACGCGGCCCTGGATCGGCTACGCACCGACGGCCTGGTGCGCAGCGACAAGGAGGAAATCGTGGACGGGCGGCTGCGCCGCTATTACCGCATTACCGACGAGGGGACGACGCGGCTCGCCATTGAGGCTGAGCACCTGCGGGCCAACGCCGCGGCGGCGGCCAAGCGACTGGGACTGACAAATCCGGGACTGGCAGGGGGTACGGCATGAGCGCTACGACATCACAGCGCCATGCACGGCTGAGCATGGAGCACCGGCGGCGGCGCCTGGAACGGCGGTACCGGCGGCTGCTGGTCCTCTACCCGGCCGCGCACCGCACGGAGCACAGTACGGAGATGCTCGAGGTGCTCCTGGACGGGGCCGTTGGCTATACCGGGATCCGGCGATACGGGCAGCACTTCCTCGACGTGGCGGACCTGATCGGCGGAGCGGCGCGGATCCGCGGGCGGCTCGCGGTTACCGCGGCCCGCAGGCGGCGATCGCTGCGGTCGATTGTGCGGGACGGCCGGTGGAATGACGCGCTCGCCGTAGTCAGCGTTGTCGCGCCGATCCTGCTGCTAGTCGCGGCGCTCGCGCAGTTCGACGTGCCGCAGGCGGCCGCGAGCCTGGTCGTCGGGCACCCGTTCTGGCCGGTGGTCGGCGGCGGTGGCCTGTATGTGCCGGACTGGCCGCTTGCCGTCGGGGCACCGCTGGTGCTTATCGCCGGGATCTGCAGGCTGCGGCGGATCGCGGGGGTGGCCGCGCTGCTCACCGCGGTCTCACAGCTCGTGCTGCTGCCGGTGTACGGGACCGCGTCCTACCTCAGCCCGGCACTGGCGTTCACCGTGCTGCTTGCCGGGACGGCCGGGGTGGCGCTGCTGCTGTCCAGCGGACCCCGACGCGGATTCGAGCTAGTCCGATGGTGGGGCGCCGTGCTGATCGGCGCGTTCGCGCTGGTCCTGGGCGGGCTCAGCATGGGCGGGTTCAGCTTCGGCGCGATCTACACCGGGCAGGGCATGGCCACGCTGCTGCCCGCCGAGATCGCCGGGCTGGCCGGAGACATCTTTATCGCGTGCGTGCTAGGAGCGGTCGGGCTTGCGTGCATGTTCACGCCGGTAACCCGGCGGGTGCTCTCGCTGCTCGCCATCCCGCTGATCCCGTACGCGATCATCTGGCAGGACAAGCTGGCGGGCGACTACACCGGGCAGTTCAGCATCTCGGTGCCCGCCGATTACGCAACGCTGTACCTGGCGCCCGCCGGGGCGGCGCTGGCGATCGTGGCGGGCACCTGGCTGGCCCGCCGCCGCTCCGCCACCTCCCCCCGCCGAGCCTCCGCCGCCTAACCGCAGGTTTCATGATCGTGGGTAGTTACCGACCAAATACTGGTCACAACTACCCACGATCTTGAAGAGGGCACTCTTAGGAGCCCCAGGGGGTGCCGTAGGTGCTGGAAGTTGATCCGTTGTGGTGATGGTGGTGGCTCGTGGTTGGCGAGGTGGGGTCGGGGGTGGGGATGGTCGCCGTGGGTGTGCTCGGCTGCGGCGTTGGGGTGGCTCCAGCTGGGGTGGCTCCCGCGGAGGTGGCGGTGTCTTCGGTGACGGTGAAGGCGTTGTTATCGGTGATCGCCGAGGGCGACGCCAGGGTTGCCGTGCTGTCACCCATCGCGATGGATGTCAGGTTGCCTGTCGCGCCCAGGGGCTGGCCGTTGATGGCCACGTTCGTGAAGTTCACCGTGCCGAAGTCGGAGAGCGGCAGTATCTGCTGGCCATTGCTCGGTGCTTCGGCGATGATCTCGGCGGAGCCGAGCTCGGCGTCCGGCGCGGACTGCTGGATGGACTGCTGCCAGCCGGCCGTGGCGTCGGTCAGCGTCAGGGTGAACGCGCCGCCCCCGTCGGAGACCACCGACGCGGTCAGCTGATCCCCGGGCTGGAGCGGGTTGTCGAAGAACACCGGCGCGTTCGGGAACAGCTCGTACCAGCCCGAGTAGCTGGCCGTGGCGCCGGTGCAGTCGGCCTCGGTGCCGGTCTGCTCAACCGTCGGCGTGCCGTCGCCGTCCAGCCCGGCCCAGAAGGCAGCGAAGGTCTGCCCGCCCGAGCAGGTCACCGCCGGCTCGGTCCACGATGCGGACACGCTGGTGAATGAACCCTGCGTCTGGGCCGTGGCCGCGTAGCCGGCCCAGTTCACGCTCGTCATGTCGGCCGAGTTATCCGGGCCAAGGCCGGATGAGCCGGATGAGCCGGGCATCATCGGGTACCCGCCGTGGCCCCAGCCGCGGGGTGCGCCGAGCCCTTGCGTGTCGGCGGATGTCACCAGGCGGGGAGCGACGGGTTGCGCGAGGCGAAGCCCGACGATGATGACCGGCGCCGTCGCGACCAGCGCGACAACCCAGCCCGCGTTCCGGCGCCACCCGCTCCGCCTCCGGCGTGGGCGCGCTCCGCGACCTGGGTCGCGGAGACCCGGGCCGCGATCGAGGTCACCGCTGGAGCTGCCGCCTGGGTCACGCGGAGGGGTGTTACCGAAGATGCTGCTGTCATACATTGGCCGGGATCCTCTCTTGCCTCCTTGAGCTGGCGAGCTGGCGTCCCAGGCACACACTAGGGAATCGGGCGGCGGAAGGCCGGGCAAATTCCTTACGGCCAGCGAACGGCACCAGGAAACGGCGCCGGCAGGCATAGGCGGACGGCACCCGCGGACGGCTCAGATACCGTCTAATCCGTGGATCTCCAGACACTGCGCGAACAGCCCATTGACTTCACCGAGAAGGGCTTCGCCCGCCTCGGCGGCCCCAGGACCACGGCCGCGAGCATCGCCGCGGCCCGGCCGCCGCTGCATGAGGCCGGCTTCAGCTACCCGCTGCTCACCCTGCGCGAGAGCGCGCTCCACCACAACGCCACCGCGATGGCCGCGTACTGTGCCGCGCACGGCGTCGACCTCGCGCCGCACGGCAAGACCGCCATGTCCCCTGAGCTGGCCGCCCGCCAGCTCAGGCACGGCGCCTGGGCGATCACCGTCGCCACGTTCGGCCAGCTCCGCACTTACCGGTCGTTCGGCGTCAACCGCCTGCTGCTCGCCAACGAGCTAGTCGACGAGGCCGGCATCGCCTGGCTCAGCCGCGAGCTTGCGATCGATCCCCAGTTCGAGGTATATTGCTACGTAGACAATACGACAAACATAAAGACCCATACCAGAGTGGCCCGTCCCGGGAAACCGCTGCCCGTCCTGGTGGAGATCGGCCATCCCGACGGCAGGACCGGCTGCCGCACCGACGCGGAAGCACTCGCCGTTGCCGAGGCGGCACGGGCCAGTGGCGTACTGCGGGTGGCCGGCGTGGCCGCCTACGAGGGCACGATCAAGGGCAAGGACTCAGTCAAGGGCGAGGACACGGTGGAGCAGATCGCCGGGTTCTGCCGTCGGCTGCGCCTGCTGGCGGACCTCATCCGGCGTGAGGACGACGAGGAATTTATCGTGTCGGCGGGCGGCAGCACCTACTTCGACGTCGTGACACGGGAGCTGACCGCGGGCGATACCAGCGGGCTGCGTGTGGTGCTGCGCAGCGGCGCCTACCTGTACTTCGACCACGGCCTGTACGCCACGATGTCCCCGCAGGGCCGGGGTGTGGCGGACGTGCCGGTGTTCCGCCCGGCGATCGAGTTGTGGGCGCAGGTGCTGTCCCGGCCGGAACCCGGCCTCGTACTGCTCAATTTCGGCCGCCGGGATGTCGGCACCGACTCCACGCTGCCGGTGCCACTGCGGACCGTATCCCTGCGGGCTGTATCGCCGCGGACCGTATCCCTGCGGGCAGCGGGCAGGGAGCACACCGTCACGCCCGGCTGGCGGGTTACCCAGCTCAGCGATCAGCATGCGTTCCTCGAGCTGCCCGCCGACGCCGGGCTCGAGCCAGGCGACCTGGTGGGGCTTGGCATCTCGCATCCGTGCACCACTCTCGACAAGTGGCGGCTGATCCCCATCGTCGACGATGGGGACCGGGTCACGGATGTGGTGCGTACCTTCTTCTAAGCACGTCTTCTAAAGTGGTGGCATTGTGAGCGAGGATCCGACCCGGGAAAGCCAGTGGCGCGCGCTGCGGCTGCTGCAGGAAGCGATGTCCGATGACATCGCGCGCTTCTACGCCGAGGCACGGATCGAGGGCATGAAGACCAGCTGGACGATGGAGCTGCTCCGGCTTCATCACGCCGGGCCGATGACGATCACCGAGCTGGCTGAGTCGGTGCAGCGAACCCATTCCGCGATGAGCCAGAAGGTCGCGGCGATGCGTACGGCCGGCTGGGTGCGCACCACGGCGGGCGCGGACGCGCGCAGCAAGAAGGTGACGCTGACCGACAAGGCGATCGCCATCATCGACCGCCTGGCCGCCGAGTGGCGCGCCACCGAGGCCGCCTCCCGCGAGCTCGAGGCGGAGATCCCGTACCCGCTCAGCCGCGTCGTCACCGACATGGAAGCGGCCCTGCGCCGCAAGAGCTTCCACGACCGCATCGCCGAGAAGCTGGCCGCCGACCCCGCCTGGACCGCCAGTTAAATAACGGACCGCGCAATTCATCCGCAATTGCTTGGTTATGTCGCATAAAGCAATGCGACGACTTCTGAAAAACATGCGGGTTACTAGAGACGTAACACACAGGCGTTATGAAAAAATGGGGTTTAAATTTAGTGGAACCCAGGGAGCGCACCATGCCACACGAATCACTTGTCCCCCTTCCCGGCAGTGCGCGGACGGCAGTGCCGGACGCGGGGCCAGCCGACCCGGCGACGCGGCTGGAGCTGACGCTGGTGCTGCGGCGGACGGCGCCCGGGGTGGCCGGCGCGGCGACGACCGACGTGGCGCTGGTGCGGTCGGTGCTCGGCACGGTTCCCGGGGTCACCGTTACCTCCGTGCATGCCCCGTCGCGGCGGGTCAAGGTGGCAGGGACGCTGGGCGACCTATCGGCGGCGTTCGGCACGACGGTGCGAATGGCGCAGGCCGGGCACCGGTACCGGACCGGGACGCTGTACCTGCCCGCCGCGCTGGACGGGGTAGTGACCGCGGTGCTCGGGCTGGACAACCGGCCGACCGCACGGGCGCACTTCCGTACCCGGGCTGCGAGCGGCACCGAAGGCCCGACGTTCACGCCGGCCCAGGTGGCGTCCATCTACGGGTTCCCGGCGGGCGCGGACGGGGCCGGGCAGATCATCGCGCTGGTGGAACTCGGCGGGGGCTTCGAGACCTCGGACCTGACGACGTACTTCGGCGGGCTGGGCATCGCGGTGCCCTCGGTGACGGCGGTGTCGGTGGACGGGGTGGCGAACGAGCCGGGCTCGGATCCGACCGGCGCCGACGTGGAGGTCGCGCTGGACATCGAGGTGGCCGGGGCCGCAGCGCCGGGCGCCACGCAGCTGGTGTACTTCGCGCCGAACTCGGACCAGGGGTTCGTCGACTCGGTATCGGACGCCGCGCACGCCTCGCCGGCGCCGGTGGTGATCTCCATCTCGTGGGGCCAGTCCGAGGACTCGTGGACGGCGCAGGGGCGGACGGCGCTGGATGACGCGATCGCGGACGCCTGCGCGCTGGGCATTACCGTCTGCGTGGCGGCCGGGGACAACGGGTCCTCGGACGGGGTCTCGGACGGGCAGCCGCACGTAGACTTCCCGGCGTCATCACCGCACGCGCTGGCCTGCGGCGGAACAACGCTCGCCGTGTCCGCAACCGGCGCGATCACATCGGAGACCGTGTGGAACGACGCGCCAAGCGGTGGCGCCGGGGGCGGCGGGGTCAGCGACACCTTCGCGGTGCCGACCTGGCAGGCGACCGCCGGGGTGCCGGCCCGGGCCTCAAGCGGAACGGGTGCGAGCCCGACGTCGCCGGCTAGCGGGGTCACGCCGGTGGCCGGGGACAGCAGCGATCCGCAGAGCCTGATCGGCGACATCAAGAACGGCATCAAGGAGGGCGTCAAGGCGGTCAAGGAAAGCGTGCGGCACCACTCCGGCTCGGGTTCCGGAACCGGCTCCGCTTCCGGCTCGGGGTCGGGTTCCGGCTCGGGGTCGGGTTCCGGCTCGGGGTCGGGTTCCGGCTCGGGTTCCGGCGCTGGCTCTGGTTCCAGCTCTGGTTCTGATGCCGGGGCGGGGCGCGGGGTACCGGATGTGGCGGGGAACGCGGATCCGGAGACCGGGTATCAGGTGATGGCCGACGGGCAGATGCAGGTCGTCGGCGGGACCAGCGCGGTCGCGCCGCTGTGGGCCGCGCTCATCGCCAGGCTCGCGCAGGCCACCGGCACGCGGTTCGGGCTCATCCAGACCTCGCTCTATGCGGGTGTGATACCTGAGGTCACCGTGGCGGGATTCAACGACATCGTGACCGGGTCCAACGGCGCGTACAGCGCCGGACCGGGCTGGGACGCGTGCACGGGCCTGGGCTCCCCCGACGGCCAGGCACTGCTCGAGCGGCTGACGCCATAACGGGACATCCCGGTTGACACTGCCAAGTCGGAGGTGCATACTTTTGGAAGTAGCTTTCATTTTAGAGAGACTTCCGAAGGGGTGTAGGTGTCATGACAGACGGGGCGACCACCATAGCGGCGGATAACCGCCGCTGGTGGGCACTTATCGCGATGGCGGCCAGCGTGCTGGTGGTCGGGCTCGACCTGACCGTGCTGAACCTGGCGCTGCCGACGATCGCGGGGCAGCTGCACGCGGGCACCAGCGACCTGCAGTGGTTCTCCGACGCGTACAGCCTGGTGCTGGCCGCGGCGATCTTGCCGGCCGGGCGGCTCGGCGACCGGTTCGGCCGCAAGCGGGTCCTGCTCATCGCGCTCGCGCTGTTCGGCGTCAGCTCCGCCGCCTGCTCGTATGCGTCGAGCACCGGGGAGCTGATCGCGGCCCGAGCGCTCCTCGGCATCGGCGCCGCCGCGATCTTCCCGATGTCCCTGTCGGTGATCCCGGTGCTGTTCCGCCCCGAGGAGCGGCAGAAGGCGATCGCCCTGATGGCCAGCGCGACCTTCCTCAGCTTCCCGATCGGCCCGATCGTCGGCGGCTACCTGCTCGACAACTTCTGGTGGGGCTCGGTCTTCCTGATCAACGTGCCGATCGTGGTGCTGGCGCTGATCGCCGTGTTCTTCCTGCTGCCGGAGTCGCGCAGCGGGCAGCGTCCCGGCTTCGACCCGATCGGGGTGGTGCTGTCCAGCGCGGGGCTGACCGGTCTCACCTACGGCTTCATCGAGGCAGGGCAGAACGGCTGGGGTGACACGTCCGCGGTATCCACTATCGCCGCCGGGGTTATCGTGCTCGGGATATTCGTCGCGTGGGAGCACCAGCGGCGCAACGGAAGTCCGCTGATCGAGCTCGGCCTGTTCCGGTCGAGGGGGTTCACCTGGGGCACGCTGCTGACCACGCTGATCTCGTTCGCGATGTTCGGCATGTTCTTCGCGGTACCGCAGTACTTCCAGGAGGTGCTCGGCACCAACGCACTGGGCAGCGGGCTGCGGCTGCTGCCGATGATCGGCGGGATGGTCGTTGGCATGATCGGCGGCACCCGGATCGCGTCGCCGCGGAAGAGTCGCGACGGCAGCCCGGCCCGGGCGCCGCTGGCCGGCGCAAAGCTGCTGATGACCGTCGGGTTCGTCATCATGGCGGCAGGCCTGGGGGTCGGTGCGCTGACAAAGTTCAGCAGCGGCACCGGGTACGCCGCGATCTGGATCGCGATGTCCGGGCTCGGCATGGGCCTGGCGATGCCACAGGGCATGAACGTGGCGCTTGGTGCGCTGTCGGCCGAGCGCAGCGGTTCCGGCTCGGCGCTGATCTCGGCGCTGCGGCAGGTCGGCGCCACCATCGGCGTCGCCATCCTGGGCACCGTCCTTAGCTCCGGCTACCACGACCGGCTGAACCTGACCGGTCTGCCCACGGCTGCCGCGGGCACGGTCAGGAGCAGCGTGGCGGGAGGCGTCGAGGTCGCGCACAAGCTGAACTCGCTGGCGCTGCTCGACAACGTGCGCCATGCGTTCATCCACGGAATGGACATCATGCTGTGGGCCTGCGGGGGCATCGCGCTCGTGAGCGCGGTCCTGGCCCTGATCTTCCTGCCCCGCCAGAACACGGCGTCAAGTGAGCCGGCGGGTGCCGGTGAAACGAGCGCGGAACGGGCAGGATTGGGAGTGTGAGCGCAGTACCTATGCGATGTGAGCAGGGCTTGCGGGAACGCAAGAAGGCCAGGACGCGTGCTTCCCTCCGGGAGCACGCGCTCCGGCTGTTCCGTGACCAGGGCTATCAGGCGACCACGATCGAGCAGATCGCGGCCGCGGCGGAGGTGTCGCCCAGCACCTTCTTCCGGTACTTCCCCACCAAGGAAGACCTCGTGCTCCAGGATGACCTCGACGTCCGTATGTTCGAGGCGTTCGAGCGCCAGCCCCTCGACCTGCCGCCGATCACGGCGATCCGGACGGCGATGCGAGAGGCAATCGCGACGCTCACCCCGGCGGAACTCGACGAGCTGGCCCTGACCTCGGAGCTGACCAATAGTGTGACCGAGATCCGGGCCCGGTCGGTGGACGAGTTCAACCGGACCATCGCCAGGATGGCCGAGTCCCTGGCCAAGCGCACCGGCCGGGCGCCGGACGACCTGGCCGTCCGGACGCTCACCGGCGCGGTATTCGGCGTCATTATGTCGGTCACCCTGTACGGAGGGCCGGGCGGTATCCCCGTCGGCCCGGAGATGTTCGAGCGGATCGACGCTGGCCTTGCCCTGCTCGAGGCTGGTCTGCCGCTTTAGTTGAGGCAAGCAGAGCATATGCGGGTAACCTAGGGGTCAGGTGAGCCGGGAAGACTGGTCGGCATTAGTCGATTCCCGGGAGTCTGTCATGTGGTCATCCGCGCTAGCCACGCACTGGCGGCGCGAGACGCTGCGCACCAGCTTGTGGTTCGTCCCCGCGATCGAGGTGCTCGCGGCGATCGGCCTGTTCGTGGCGACCACCGCGCTGGACAAGGCCGCCTACCGGGGCTCGTTCGCCGTGCCGTCGTGGGTGATCAGCGGCACCGCCGACGCGGCCAGGGAGATCCTTACCGCCATCGCCGCCGCCGTGATCACCGTGGTCGGCGTGGTTTTCTCCATCATCCTGGTCACGCTGACCCTGGCGTCGACCCAGTTCGGGCCGCGGATGCTGCGGAACTTCATCAGGGACAGGGGGACGCAGCTGACGCTGGGCACCTTCGTCGCTACCTTCGTCTACTCGGTGCTGGTGCTGGTCTCGGTCGGCAGCGGCTCGCACGGCGACTTCGTGCCGCACATCGGGGTGACGGTGACCCTGGGGCTGATGGTCGCCGACCTGGGTGTGCTCATCTACTTCATCCATCACACCGCCATCTCCATCCAGCTGCCGCAGGTGATCGCCTCGATCGCGGCCGACCTGACCGAGGCGATCAAGATCCAGGGCGGCTCGGCCGCGCCGGCGGACGCGCCCCCCGACCGCGGTCTGTCCGCGGCCGAACTGCTGCGCAGGACCGAAGGCGACGGCGGCGTGCTGGTCGCGCCGGCCAGCGGCTACCTGCAGTTCATCAAGCATCAGGACCTGGTCTCGGTGGCCGCCTCGGCCAACGCGGTTATCTGCCTTGAGCACCGGCCCGGGCACTTCCTGGTCCGCGGGCACCGATTCGCCACCGTATGGCCGCCAGAAGCCGCCTCGGCGATGCGGCGGCGACTGGACCAGGCACACATCATCGGCTCGCACCGCACCCTCACCCAGGACGTCTCGTTCGGCATAGACCAGCTGGTGGAGATCGCCATCCGGGCCCTGTCCCCCGCCGTCAATGACACGTTCACCGCGATGACCTGCATCGACTGGCTCGGCGAGAACCTGTGCCGGATCGTGTCCAGCTGGCATCCCGCCCGGGTGCACAGGGACCGCCAGGGCTACATCCGGGTCATCTCCGCCGAGCCGAGCTACGACCGGCTGGTCCGGCGCTCGTTCGAGAAGATCCGCCAGTCCAGCCTCGGCATGCCGGCCGTCATGATCCGCGAGCTCGACGCGCTGGGCGCGATCATGGCCGAGACCACCAGCGAGGGCCAGCGCCAGGTACTGCTCGAGCAGGCCGCGATGATCGACCGGGCCTGCGAGCGCTCCGTCCCTGAAGCCGACGACCGCGCCGACGTCCGCCGCAGCTACGAGGCCTTCCTGGCAATGGAACCCCGGCTGCCCGCCTAGCCCCAATATTCCCAATAGCCCGTGTGGAGCTTAGCGTGCCAATGGCGCCAACGGACCCGCTGGATCGCCCGCAAGCCCGGATGAGCGATGCCGTTGGCGCCATTGGCACGCTGGACGAGGTCAGCAACCTGGGAGTTGCGGATTTCCTGGGGAGGATGTCGGGAACGGGGGGCTGCCGTTCGTGGTACTTGACGGAAGGGAGAAATGATGAAATACGTCATCCTGATTATGGATACGCCCGAGGAGCTGGCCGCGTCCGAGGAGGAGCGGCAGGCCTGGTACTCGGAGGTCTTCGCCTGGTACGAGAAGTGGGGCGGATCCGGGAAGCTGGCCGATGGCGGGCAGCAGCTGCAGCCGCCGGCCACGGCGAAGACGATCCGGGCCGGCGGGGTCACCGACGGGCCGTTCATGGAGACCAAGGAGGTACTCGGCGGCTACTCGCTGCTGGAGACCGACACCATGGACGAGGCGATCGAGATCGCGAAGACCTGGCCAGGCGTCGACCGCGGCTGGATCACGATCGAGGTCCGGCCCGTCATAGCCATGTAGCAGCTACGGTGCTCTGCTGGCTACGGTGCTCTGCTGGCTACAGTGCAATACCGCGGGCGAGCAGCTCGCGTTCGGCCGGGTTGGCGGCCAGCGCGAGCGCTCGCTCGGTGGCGGCGTGCGCTTCGTCCTCGCGGCCCAGGGTCGTCAGCAGGCCGGCCCGCAGCGCGTGGAACAGCCGGTAGCCGTCCAGCTCCGCGGCGAGCGGCTCGATCTCGGCCAGCGCTCGCACCGGCCCGAGCGCGTAGCGGGTCGCCACCGCCCGGTTGAGCAGCACCACCGGCGACGGGGTCATGACCTGCAGCTGGTCATAAAGCAGCCGGATCTGCGGCCAGTCCGTCTGCTCATGGGATGCCGCCTCGGCATGGAGCGCGGCGATGGCCGCCTGCACCTGATACGGTCCCGGCTGCCGCAGCTTGAACGCGGCGCCGAGCGTCCGCATCGCCTCGCCGATCAGGTCCTGATCCCAGCGGGTGCGGTCCTGGTCGGTCAGCCGCACCAGCCGGCCCCAGCCGTCGAAGCGAGTCGCCGCCCGCGACTCATGCAGCAGCATCAGGGCCAGCAGGCCGAGCACCTCGGCCTGCGTAGGCATCAGCAGATGCAGCTCGCGAGTCAGCTCGACCGCCTGCGCCGCGAGGTCCCGGCGAGCGGGCTGGCGCCCGGCGCTGGCCAGGTATCCCTCGTTGTAGACGAGATAGATCACCGCGAGGACCTCGCCAAGCCGGTCGCCGAGCTCGTCGGGATCGGGGATCCGCACCGGGATCTCGGACAGCGCCTTCCGGGCACGGAGCAGCCGCTGGCCCATGGTGGTCTCACTGACCAGGAAGGCCGCGGCGATCTGCGCCGTGCTCAGCCCGCAGACCGCGCGCAGCGTGATGGCTATCTGCGACTCGCGCGTCAGCGCCGGATGACAACATGCGAATACTAGTGCGGTAACACCATCGTCGTTCTGATATATTGAGGTGTCAGCGGCGAGAAGGGCCAGCTTTTCCTCCCCAGCCCGCGCCCGCCTCAGCCGGTCGATCGCCTTTCGGCGGGCGGTCGTCGCCAGCCAGCCGGCGGGGTTCGGCGGGACGCCCGCGCCGTGCCAGCGCTCCAGCGCCTCGACGAACGCGTCCTGGACGGCCTCCTCGGCCAGGGCGACGTCACCCAGGCGCGTAGCCAGCGCGGCCCGGATCCGGCGCGCCTCCGCGCGGTAGACCGCCTCGAGCTCAGGCTGGGCCTGGGCTTGAACGGGCAGGTCCATGCTGGAGAGTCTAGGATCGAACGCGTGGCACTGGGCTTGATGCGGCAACGTCCGGGTGAACTGCCGACCGAGGTCACCAGTTTTGTCGGGCGGCGGGCGGAGCTTGGCCGGCTCACCGAACTGCTTCGCACCGCGCGGCTGGTGACCGTCACCGGGCCGGGTGGTGTCGGCAAGACGCGCGTCGCCTTGCGCGCCGCCAGCGCCTGCGGGGGCGGGGACGGTGCGTACCTGGTCGAGCTGTCGGGGCTGAGCGACCCGGAGCTGCTGCCGCACACGATCGCGATGTGCCTGGGGCTGCCGGAGCAGGACAAGCGGTCCCAGCTGGACGCGGTGCTCGGCTACCTGCGTGAACGGCGGCTGCTGCTGATCCTGGATACCTGCGAGCACCTGCTCGGCGCCTGCGCGATGTTCGCCGACCTCGCCATGAGGGAATGCCCGGGCGTCACGGTGCTGGCCACCAGCCGGCAGCCGCTCGACGTGCCCGGCGAGCACACCTGCCAGATAGCGCCGCTGCCGGACGCGGACGCGATGACGCTGTTCGCGCAGCGGGCCGCGGTCGTCGTGCCAGAGTTCACGGTCGACGACCGGAACCGGGGCGATGTCGAGCGACTGTGCCGACGGCTGGACGGGATGCCGCTGGCCATCGAGCTGACCACGATCCGGCTGCGCGCGGTACCCGTCGCGGAACTGGCCGAGCGAGTCGATGAGCACTTCCGGGTGCTGACCGCCGGCCGCCGGGCGGCGCTGCCGAGGCACCAGACGCTGCACGAGACGATCATCTGGAGCCATGACCTGTGCACCCCCGCCGAGCAGGCCCTCTGGGCACGGCTCTCGGTCTTCGCCGGCGGCTTTGACCTCGCCGCCGCCGAGGCGATCTGCGGGGACGAGACGCTGGACGTGCTCAGCGCGCTGGTCGGCCTGGTGGACAAGTCGATCGTGCTGCGCGCCGCGGACGGGGGAACCCGGTACCGGCTGCTCGATACGCTGCGCGAATTCGGCGCGGAGCAGCTGGGGGCCGCGACCGGCTCGGTGCGGCGGCGGCACATCGACTACTACCTGGGCCGGATCCGCCGGTTCGGCACCCGGTTCACCGCCGGCCTGATCCCCGAGTTCCGTGCGGTACGCGCCGATCACGCCAACCTCCGGGCCGCGCTCGAGTACGCGCTCGGCGTGCCTGCCGACGCTGAGGAGGCAGCCGGACTAGCGAACTCGCTCGAGGCCTACTGGATGATCGCCGGGCTGCTACGGGAGGGGACATACTGGCTGAGCTGGCTGCTCGAGGAGTTCAGCGAACCATCGGCGGCGCGAGCACGAGCACTGAACGCGCGGTCCCACCTTGCCACGTTCCTCGGCGAGACGGCCAGCGCGCTGGCGGACGCGGCGGAGGCCATAGCGATCGCGGACCGGCTTGGCGGACTGGCTGACGTGGGCGCCCGTGGCGCCATGTACGTGCACATCGCGCTGACGTTCGCCGGCCGGCTGGACGAGGCGGCCGCCGCGGCGGATGACGCCGCCTTGCGGCTCGCATCTGCCGACGGGAGCGAGGACCTGTACGGCTTCGACGCGCAGCTGGCCTACATGCACCTGCTGGCGGGCGAGCTGGACCTGTGCCTGGAACGGTGCGCGGCCGGCCTGCGCCGGGTGCCAGACGGCGAGTGGTGGACCACCAGCTACCTGCACACCATCGCCGGCCTGGCCGAGTTCTTCGCCGGGCAGCCCACGCGGTGTGCCGGGGCGCTGCACGAGGCACTGGCCATGAAGGCCGAGATCGATGATGCTCCCGGCATGGCCTACTGCCTGGAGGTGCTCGGCTGGCTTGCGGGGGGTCAGGAGCGGTACCGGCGCGCGGCATGGCTGCTCGGCGCGGCCGACGCGCTGTGGCAGCGGACCGGGAGCAGGCTCGGCGGCACCGAAGTCCTCGAGCAGCTGCATCAGGGCATGGCGGCCACGACGCGGGAGGGACTGGGCGCCGACGTATACGCAGCCCTGCACGATGCCGGGGCGGTCGCGCCGCCGGATAAGATGGTCGCGTTCGCGCTCGGTTCCCTGGACAGCGCCGAGGTGGCGGAGGTGCTGCCTGCTGTGCTGAGCTCACGTGAGCAGGAGATAGCCGCCCTGGTGGCGGAGGGCCTCTCGAACCGGGAGATCGCCGAGCGGCTGGTGATCTCCAAGCGCACCGTGGACGCGCACGTCGAGCACATCTTCGGCAAGCTCGGCATCTCATCGCGGGTGCGGCTCGCCACGTGGCTCCGGTCCGAGAGCCCTTCCGTATAGTCAGGCGCTTCAGTTCGTTAGTTGAGTTAGTGGCGTCAGTTCCGGAATGACTTGCCGGTTTCGAGCAGGGACTTGAGGTCGCTGAGTGCCCAGGCGTGGCCCCCGCCCGCGCCCTGGTCCTCCAGCTCCCCGCCGACCACGGCCGCGAGCTGCGGTGCGCCGTCCAGCACATGGGTGAGGGTGAGGCGGCAGACTCCGCCAGGGACTTCGGTGATCTCGTGCGTGATCGTGGTGAAGGGCTCCAGCTGGTCCGGCGGCATCATGTGCATCCGGAACGTGGTGACCAGCCTGTGCGGCGGATCGGCCTCCAGCACCTCGCCGTCGATGAACACGTCGGGGATCGTGATGCCGACCGGGGCAGCGTTCTTGAATTCGTCGGTGGTGTGCACCTTGTACGCGCCGCCGGGCCTGAGATCGTAGTCGACGAGGTTGCCGTAGCCGTAGCGGTCCGACCATTCGGGGGTCGTGATGGCGTCCCAGATCGCCTGGGCAGTCGCCTTGATGTAGATGCGGTAGACCTGCGTGGTCATTGGTTGTCCTCCAGTTGCGCCTTGAGATCGGCGAGCGCGGAGACGCGGCGCTCGGTGTACTTATCGATCCACCGGTCATGGATGAGCCGGATCGGGACGGGATTGAGGTAGTGCAGCTTTTCCCGGCCCTGCTTGCGCGTGACGACCAGGCCGGCGTCTTCCAGGATCTTGAGGTGCTTCATGACGCCGAACCTGGTCATGTCCAGGTCCTGCTCCAGCTCGGTGAGCGTGCGGCCGTCACGCTCGAAGAGCCGGTCAAGCAGGAACCTTCTCGTGGGGTCAGCGAGCGCCTTGAACACCAGCCCGTCGTCGTCCGCCTCGGTCACGCCTCCAAAATAGGTGACCTTTTAGTCACATGTCAAGCACGGCCCGCCCGTCGCCCCGGTGCCGCGTGGGCCGCATCATCGCCCTAACCGCGACATTTCGGGCGCGTCTTTGTATGCGAGACCGTCTTTGTATGGGAGGTCGTCGGTTGTTGTCCGATATGCCCGTTCTTGGCGACGGACTGGCATACAAAGACGACTTGGCATACAAAGAGCCGGAAGATGCGGGCGGAGGCGGGACATTTCGGGTGCGGCCTTGCATGCGAACTCGCCGTTGCTGTCCAACCCGTCGCCCAAAGCTCGCATATCGGACACAAAAGCGACGACTTCGCACAAAAGCGACGACTTCGCATGCAAGGACGACTTCGCATGCAAGGACGGGGCGAGGGGGGTCAAGGACAAGGCGAGGGGTGGGGCGACGGCGAGGGGGTGGGGCGGCTCGCGGGGCGGTGGGGCGCTAAGAGGGGTTAGGCGCCGGTGAAGTTGGGGGGGCGCTTTTCTGTGAAGGACTGGACGCCTTCGGCGAAGTCGGCGGAGCCGGCCATCTGCTGCTGGGTGGTGGCCTCGAACTCGAGTTGCTCGGCCATGTTCCGGTACAGCCACTGGTTCAGCTGGCGCTTGGTCCCGGCGTAGGACTGGGTGGGGCCGGCCGCCAGCTTGTCGACGAGCACGGCGCTCTCCGCCGCGAACGAGGCGTCAGGGTAGACCCGGTTGATCAGGCCCCAGTCCAGCGCCTTCGCGGCGGGCAGCCGCTCCCCCAGCATGGCGAGCTCGGCGGCACGGGTAAACCCGATACGGGACGGGACGAATACCGACGATCCGCCGTCAGGCACCAGCCCGATATTGACGAAGGCCAGCTGGAAGAACGCAGACTCCGCCGCCACCACCAGGTCGCAGGCCAGCGCCAGCGACAGCCCGATGCCGGCCGCGGGCCCGTTGACGCCCGCGACGACGGGCTTGGGCAGCTCCCGCAGGCCGTTGATGATCGGGTGGTACTGCTCGGTCAGCGTCCGGTAGAGGTCCAGGTCGCCGGGATCGCGGTCCTTCAGGTCCGCGCCGGAGGAGAACGCCCGCCCGGCGCCGGTTACCAGGACCGCCCGCACCTCAGGATCGGCGCCTGTCGCCTTTATCGCGTCGACCAGGTCGGTCGCGAACTGATCGTTCCAGGCGTTCATCCGCTCGGGCCGGTTCAGCTCGATCGTCGCCGAAGCACCACGCCGGTACAGGTTGATTGTGTCGTACTGGCGGGAAAGCTGATTATCACCCACGCGAGCCATGGTAACAGGAGGGATCACAGTGTCGAGTAAGGGAAGAATTCCCCGCTCTGTGTACGAGACCGAGCTGTACCGGCTGCAGGGCGAGCTGGTGAAGATGCAGGAGTGGATGCGAACGACCGGCGCCCGGATCGTGGTGATTTTCGAGGGCCGGGACGCGGCCGGCAAGGGCGGCACGATCAAGCGGGTCTCCGAGTACCTCAACCCCCGCGCCGCCCGCATCGCCGCCCTGCCGGTACCCACCGAACGGGAGAAGACCCAGTGGTACTTCCAGCGGTACGTCGGTCAGCTGCCGGCCGCCGGGGAGCTCGTGCTGTTCGACCGCAGCTGGTACAACCGGGCCGGCGTCGAGCGGGTCATGGGGTTCTGCACGCCCGCCCAGGTGAGCCGGTTCATGCAGCAGTGCCCGATCTTCGAGCGGCTGCTCGCCGAGGACGGCGTCCTGCTGCGCAAGTACTGGTTCTCGGTCAGCGACGCCGAGCAGGAACGCCGGTTCCGGTCCCGGGTAGAGGACCCGATGCGGCGCTGGAAGTTCTCCCCGATGGACGTGCAGTCCATGCTGCGCTGGGAGGATTACTCACGCGCCAAGGACGAGATGTTCGTGCACACCGACATCCCCGAGGCGCCGTGGCACGTGGTGGAAAGCGACGACAAGCGGCGCGCGAGGATCAACATGATCGCGCACCTCCTGAGCACGATCCCTTACCGCGACGTGAAGGAGCCGAAGATCAAGCTCCCGCCCCGCCCGGCCTCCCAGGGGTACGTGCGGACGCCGCGTGAGCTGGAGAGCTACGTCCCCGACCACGCCGGCACCCTGGCCGCCGAGGTGCCCAAGCCGGTCGGGAACAAGGTGAAGCCGTAGTGCAGGCGGCGCTGCTCGGCGTCGGTATAGCGAGGGCAGCGGCGGTGCCATTCCAGGATGCCGGCCATCCAGTCCTTGAGCCTGGCCGCCTGCGTTTCCAGCGCGAGCTGAGCCTCGCGGCTGAGATCCTGCTCGGCGAACAGGGCCGGCAGGCCGACCGCGACCAGGTGCTCGAACTGGCGCATCCGTTCTGCCATCAGGTTCGCGACGATCTGCGCCGCCGCCCACCGGTCCACATCGAGGAAGTGCTCGAGGACCAGGACCATGTTGTGCAGCTCGCCCTCGAACTGGATCTCCTTCTGATAGGAGAAAAGGTCGTTGGTGAAGCAGGCGTAGTCCTGCGCCGCGGTCTCCAGCTCGCGAACGGTGCGGGTCGCGTAGATCTCGCGCGGTACCACATCGGCATCGGCCAGCCGGGCCAGCGCCATCGTCATGTCCGAGCCGAACGTCGCCCGGCGCATCTCGACATAGTCGATCGGGTCCGGGATCCGGTTCACCGCCCGGTTCGCCAGCTCCCACAGCCAGCTCTCGGTCATGTCGATCACCGAGCCGCGGAACTGCTCTCGCAGCGTTTCCGGCATCGGCCCGGCGGTCCGCTGCCAGAGGTCGGCTAGGCCGCGTTCCAGGGCGTTCGCCGCCGCCTGGGCGGGCGCGTCGGTCAGGAACGTCACGAGCCGGTCGTTCTGCAGCGTCGCGCTGGCCAGGTCCAGCCTGGGATACAGGTCGTCCCCGTACGTCCCCCAGGCAAGCCAGTCGGCGGACAGCTCGACCTCCGCTTGCGTACCGTCCGCATTGATCATCGCGGCGCAGTGGGCCAGATCGAGCCCGCGGAACTGCCGCTCGTCCCAGATGCCCTCATCGAGCATGCCCTGCTCCCGCGCCCAGATCACCGCGCTCCGGCGCGCGGCGTCCAGGCTGGGGCTGGTGCGGAACTGAAAGGGCATGTACAACTGCGGCACCGTCAGATGCCCAACATCGCAGAACGGCCGGTTTGAATGCTGCCTGGCCCGCCTATCGATTCCGGTGGCCGGCGGCTGCGGTGCGGCATCGTTCATGTAGCGGCTTGACCGCGCATGCCATTCGTGTCCGCCTGCCTGCCAGTCCTGCAGGCCCTTGGCGTACGCGGTCACCGCTGCGGCTTCGCCGGGGGCGGCGTGTTCCCGCGCTAGCATGGCAGGAACTTCGGCGATCGCGGTGTGCTCGAACTGCTGCAGCCGTGACGTGAGCAGGTCATTGACCAGGTCGGCGGCTCGCTGCGTTGGTATGTCGAGGAAGGTCTCGAGTACCAGCACCGCGTTGGAGTTCTCGCCCTCCTCCTGGACTTCGCGCTGGTAGGAGAACAGGTCGTTGCGCAGGTGGACCGCGTCGGCGAACGTGTCGGTGAGGACCTTGACCTGACGCGTTCCTGCCAGCCGCTCCGGGAGCTCGGCGGCGACATACTCGACCAGGTTCGCGGACCAGGGCGCACCGCCGACGCGGCGGCGCATCTGGATGTACTCGATAGGGTTCGCGATCCGGCCGATGTCGATGTTGTCCAGCTCCCACATCGACTCGACCATGAGGTTGTGGGTGCTGGTGCGGAACCGCTCCTGCCAGGCCGGCGACATCTTCGGCGTGGTGCGGGCCCACAGGTCGGCCAGGCCTGCCTCGGCGGGGTTGGTCGCGTCCGGAGGCTCATTGCTCATGCTGAGCTCCAGGTGATCCAGGTACTCCCTGGCGCCCTTGAGATCCTTGCCGTACTTGAAATGCTCAAGGAAATGGTCGTCGAAGAAGAACACCCATACATACCAGTCGGTGATCAGGTTCAGCGTTTCCTGATCGCAGTCGGGATGGGCGTAGGCGCACATCAGCGCGTAATCCATCGCGCTGAGCGCGGCCTCGTCCCACACCAGGCCGCCGCCCGGCTTGGGCGCGTCGAGCATGCCCATGCCCCTGGCCCACTCGGTGCTGTGCTCGCGCGCGCCAGCCATGTTGGGGTTGAGCCGGGCCGGATACGGCAGGTAAAAGCCGGGGAGCGTGAATGCCTGCATGTAGCAACCATGACACGCACAGTTACCGAACCGCAAGGGTTACGTAACACCTGCCCCGTCTCACCCGCTTCCCGCTGTGGATCCGCTCCGGCCGGGCGCAGGGACCTGCGGTTAGGTATGCGCGTTACGTATATGTGCCGATGGCGGAGACGGGGGCGCTGGGTGACACTGATGCTGTGATCTCCTCTTCTGACCTGACTCCCGGCGGCCTTACCGGACGGGCCGCGGAGGCCGCGGCGATCCGCCAGGCGCTGAGTCAGTCGCGCCTGGTGACCGTTACCGGCCTGCCCGGCGTGGGCAAGACCGCGACGACCATCGCCGCCGCCACCAGCTCCGCTGGCCGGTACCCGGACGGCGTCGCGCTGATCAGGCTGGACGCGCTCACCGACGAGGCGCTGCTGCCGCACAGCATCGCGGCCGCCATGCTCCTGCCCGACAGCTTCGACACCAGCCCGCTCTTCGCGCTCACCAGTCAGCTCCAGGACAAGAGACTGCTGCTCATCCTCGATACCTGTGAGCATCTGCTCGGTGCCTGCGCGGCGGTCGTCTCGGCCATCCTCGAGATCTGCCCGGGCGTCCGCGTGCTGGCAACCAGCCGCGAGCCGCTCCGGGTACCTGACGAGAACCTTCTCCGGCTGGCACAGCTGACGACGCGTAACTCGGTCAAGCTGTTCAGGCAGCACGCGACGGCCTGGGGTGCGGCCCTCAGCGGCGAGCACAGCGACGGCGTCGTGCAGGCCGTCTGCGACCGGCTCGACGGGCTGCCGCTTGCCATCGGGCTGGCGGCCAGGCAGCTGGCCACCGGATCGCTCGACGCGCTGCTCGCCGGTCTGGAGGGCGGCTACGACTTCCTGTCCGACCCGGCAGCACCGGTACCGCGCCACCATACGCTCCAGGCGGCCATCGGCTGGAGTCACCAGCTGTGCACGCCAGCCGAGCGGCTGCTCTGGGCCCGGCTGACGGTGTTCGACGGGTCGTTCTGCATTAAGGACTGTCAGGAGGTCTGCGCCACAACGCACCTGACAGATCACAATGTGAGGGTCGGCGTCGCGATGCTCGCGGAACGGTCGCTGCTGGTCCGGGAGGCCGGCGAGCCGGCCAGGTTCTCCATGCCCCAGACGATCCGCGCGTATGGGGAGCACATGCTGCGGCGCCTCGCGGAGGACGAGGAGATGCGCCGCCGGTACCGGAACTGGCGCAGCGGGCCGCGCAGGGATGCTCTCTGGCACTAGTTTGCCTAAATGCGCAACAGGTTGTCGTCAGCCGATTACGATGACGGTGACGAAACTGGAGCGGAACTAAACGTGATCATTCCGGCTCTCGCCTGCCAGCTGCGCGTGGAAGCGCGCCGCATCCCCCTGGCCGGCGCGGCGGGCGGTGACATCCACGACGCGCAGGTCACTCCGTTCGGAGCGCGGCTGCTGATCGGCGACGTGATGGGCACCGGTATGCCTGCGAACGAAACGGGATGCCAGGTGGTGGCGGCGTGGCGGGAACTCGCCGTCGCCGAGCCGAACCTGCCAGGAATCGCGGTGCGGCTGCACACGCTGATCGCACGGTCGGCGCACCCGGAGCGGTTCGTCACCGCGCTCCTGGTCAGCTGCGGCTGCGGCGGCGCGGAGATCGTATGCTGCGGCCATCCGCCGCCGCTGCTGCTGCGCGGCGGGACGGCTTCGTTCGTGGAGACCTTCCCGGCACCGCCGCTGGGCCTGCTCGACCTGGCGGACGGCTGGTGTACCAAGATCACGGTGCCATTCGCGGCCGGGGACGCGATGCTGGCGTACACAGACGGAGTGTCGGAGGCGCGGGACGGGTCCGGGCAGTACTTCCCGCTCGCCGACGAGGTCACGAAGGCGCTGCAGGACCCGGGACCGGAACTGGGGCTGCTTGATCGCCTGATGGGCAGCCTGCGGACGCACATGGCGGGCGGGCAGGCAGACGACGCCCTGATGCTGCTCGCCAGCAGATAATGACACGACGTACGCTGCCGGCGGAGGTCAGCGGGTTCGTCGGGCGCCAGTACGAACTGGACGCGCTCGCCACGCTGCTGCGGACGGCGCGGCTGATCACGGTGACCGGCCCGGGCGGGGTCGGCAAGACCCGCGTGGCACTCCGCGCCGCCGCACAGGCTGAGCCGGAGTTCAGCGACGGCGTCTGCCTGGTGGAGCTGTCCGGCCTGCGCAACGCGGAACTGCTGCCCAACACCGTCGCGAGCTGCCTCGGGCTGCCCGAGCAGGACGCCCGATCTGCGCTTGACGCCATCACCGGCTACCTCAGGGACCGGTGCTTGCTGCTTATCCTGGATACCTGCGAGCACCTGGTGACCGACTGCGCCCTGCTGGCCGATGCCGTGGTGCATGCCAGCCCGCGGGTGACCGTGCTGGCGACGAGCAGGCAGCCACTTGGCCTGCCCGCCGAGCACGCCTACATGATCGGGCCGCTGACGGTCTCCGGCCATGGAGATGCCGTGGAACTGCTGGCCCAGCGTGCCTCCGCCGCCGTGCCCGACTTCGTCCTGACGCCTGCCAACTATGCCGAGGCGGTCCGGCTGTGCCGGCGACTCGACGGCCTTCCGCTAGCGATCGAGCTCGCCGCGGTGCGGCTGCGCGCTATTCCGCTCGGTCAGCTGACTGAGCGGCTCGACAAGCACTTCGGCGTGCTGAGCGCCGGCCGCGGGATGCTGGCGAGGCATCAGACGATCGAGGCCGCGATCGGCTGGAGCTACGACCTGTGCACCCCGGCGGAGCGGCTGCTGTGGGAACGGCTGTCGGTCTTCGCCGGCTCATTCGACCTCGCGGCCGCCGAGGAGGTGTGCGGTGGCGGAGCACTGCCGCGCGAGGATGTCCTGACCTCGCTCGCGGGCCTGGTCGACAAGTCCGTGGTGCTGCGCACCGATCAGGACGGCGCCAGGTACCGGCTGCTGGATCCCATCCGGAGCTTCGCCGCGGACCGGCTCACGGCCCACGGCGGACAGCGGGCGCAGCGCGACCGGCACCTCGCGTACTACCTCGCCAAGGCCCAGCATTTCGACAGCCACTACCTGGACCTCCAGCTTGAGCAGTACCGGGGCTTGCGGCAGGCGCATGCCGACCTGCGTGCGGCACTCGAGTACGCGTTCAGCACCGGTGACTACCGGCGCACCTCGGCCCGGCTGGCCATCTCGCTCTACACCTACTGGGGTATGTCCGGCCTGGTCGGGGAGGGCGTCTACTGGCTGGGCAAGGTGATCGACGACGCCGCGGATCCGTCACCGGATCGGGCCTGGGCCCTGATCGCCCGCTGTTACCTGACGAGCTTCGGCGGTGCGGCCGCCAGCGCCCGGGCCGACGGTGAGGCCGGCATCGCGATGGCCGAGATCCTCGGCGACGCGCAGATTTACGCCAGCGGCCACCAGTACCTGCACATGGCGCTGACCTTCGGCGGCTGGCTGGACGAGGCCGCGGCGATCGCGGCGATCGCCGCGGACCGCCTGGCCGACCTGGGCAGTACCAGCGGGCTCATGGGCCTGGACGCGCAGCTCGGGTACATGTACCTGCTCATGGGGGACATCGACGCGGCGATAGCCCGCTGCGCCCGGGGCCTGGCCCGCGTCCCCCCTGGCAGCAGCGAGCGCTGGACGAGCAGCTACCTGCATCTGGTGTCCGCGTTCGCCATGGCCCTGGCCGGCAACTACGGCCCGGCCACCGAGGCGGCGATCAGGGCACTGCTGATGAAGCAGGACATCGACGACAGCGTCGGGATCGCCTACTGCCTGTCCGTGCTCGCCTGGATCGCCGTCGGGCAGGAGCGCTACGAGCGCGCCACCTGGCTGCTCGGCGCCGCCGAGCCGCTCTGGCAGCGGGCAGGCAGCCGCCTGAGCGGGGACGCGGTCATGGAGGTCTTCCAGCAGCGCGCGGTCGAGCAGGTGCAGGCCGCGCTTGGCCGCCATCGCTTCGCGGCCGCCTGGCGAGAAGGCGCGGCCGTGGCAGCCGACGAGATCATCGCGCTGGCTATCAGCGGCGCCGACAGCGGCGCCGACAGCGCCACGGACAGCGCCACGGACAGCATCGCGCTGACCGGCCGCGAGCGCGAGGTTGTCGCGCTGGTGGCGGACGGGCTATCCAACCGGGTGATCGCGGAGCGGCTGGTGATCTCCAAGCGAACGGTTGACGCGCACCTGGGGCACATCTTCGCTAAACTCGGGATCTCCTCCCGGGTGCACGTTGCCACCTGGTACAGGACTGGTCAGGGCTATGGCAGCGGTTCTCACTAGCAGATAACGGGTTTCTCCGTGTAGCGTGAGCCTGATCCCGGGCTATGGCACAATCCCCGGCTATGGCGAGGCACGCATGACACAAGGTTTAACGCGGCATTACCTGGGTGAACTGCCAGTAGAGGTCACTGGGTTCGTCGGACGCCAGCACGAGCTCACGCAGCTTTCTGGCCTGCTCCGAGCAGCCAGGCTGGTCACCGTGACCGGCCCGGGTGGCGTGGGCAAGACGCGTATCGCGCTGCGGGTAGCGGCCGACGTCGCGGCACGGTACGCCGACGGGGTGCACCTGGTGTCGCTGTCCGCGCTCAGCGATCCCGAGCTGCTGCCGAACACGGTCGCGACCTCCCTGGGCCTGCCCGAGCAGGACGTGCGCTCGCAGCTGGACGCGATCATCGACCACCTGCGCGACCGGCAGCTGCTGCTGGTCCTCGATACCTGCGAGCACCTGACGGACGCGTGCGCGATGCTCGCCGACGTCCTGCTCCGCACCACGCAGGGGATCACCGTCCTGGCCACCAGCCGCCAGCCGCTCGACGTCCCCGGCGAGCACGCCTGCACCATCGCGCCCATGCGGGAAGCGGACGCCATCGAGCTGTTCACCCAGCGCGCGGCCACCGTCGTGCCTGGCTTCACGGTGACCAGCGCCAACCGGGCCGACGTGGAACGGCTGTGCCGCAGGCTGGACCAGGTACCGCTCGCGCTGGAACTGGCCACCGTGCGGCTGCGGGCGATACCGCTCCCCCAGCTGGTCAGCCGGCTTGAGGACCGGTTCCGGCTGCTGACCGGCGGGTGGCGCTCCGCTCTCGCCCACCAGCAGACCCTGTACGCCACCACCGAGTGGAGCCACGACCTGTGCACCGCGGCGGAGCGACTGCTCTGGGCGCGGCTGTCGGTCTTCGCCGGGTCCTTCGACGCCGGATCGGCCGAGGACGTCTGCGCCGGCGAGGGACTGCCGCGCGAGGAGGTTCTTGGCGCGCTCATCGGGCTGGTGGACAAGTCGGTCGCCCTCCGGGTCGAGGAGGACGGCACACGGTACCGGCTGCTGGACACCATCAGGGAGTTCGGCGCGCAGAAGCTGGCCGCGCTGGGCGAGGAAAGCACCGTACGCCGCCAGCACATCGCCCGCTACCTCGCGATGACCAGGTACTTCTCCGCCCATGTCGGCACCGCTGGGCATCTGGCCCGCTACCAGCAGCTGGTACAGGAGCAGAGCAATATCCGGGCCGCCCTCGACTACGCCCTTGCGGCACCGGATGGGTCGCCGGCTGCGGAGCTGGCTGGCTCCCTGGACGAGTTCTGGCAGATGTCGGTGAGCCCGGCCGAGGGCCGCTACTGGATGGGCAAGGTCCTTGAGCGGCTTCCGCTGCCCTCGCCGGAGCGCGCCAGGGCACTCGTCAGCCACGGCTACCTCGCCTGCCTGTGCGGTGACGCCGTCGCCGGGGTGTCCATCCTGGAGAAAGGCATCTCGATAGCAGGCACCACGGTGCTCGCGCGCGGCTACTGCAATCTGGTCATGGCATACGCCTTCACCGAGCGCTATCAGGAAGCACTGGCGGCTGCCGAGGCCGGCGAGACGCACGCGGCCGGCAACGCGCACATGCTGGTGGCTCTCGACACCGAGGCCGGCTACGTGCATGTGCTCGCCGGTGACGTGACGGCCGGCCTGGCCCGGTGCGTGCGAGGACTGGACAGGCTCGGCCCTGTCAGCACGGCGCCCTGGCAGGAAAGCTACCTGCACTCGCTGCACGGCCTGTGCCTGTTCCTCACCGGTGACTACACGGCGAGTGCGGTCGCGTTCTGCCGCGCGCTGGCGATGCTGCACGAGCTCGGTGACCTCACAGGCACGGGATACGCCCTCGAGGGCAGCGCATGGCTGGCGGCGGCCCAGGGGCGGCCAGGCCGCGCCGCCACCCTGCTCGGGGCGGCCGGCCCGCTATGGCAGCTAGCGGGCAGCCGGCTCGGCCACAACAAGCGCGCCGAGGCGCTGCACGCCCAGGCCGAGCAGGCCGCGCGGGCAGCGCTCGGCCCTGAGCAGTACGACGTGCTTTACCACCGGGCGGCGACTGCCCCGCTCGGCGATGTGCTGCGGCTGGCCATGGACGACCTCGACACCCTGCCCGCGCAGCAGCAGCCGGCGGCCGCAGCGACGGACGGCGCGGACCCGGGCGAGGCGCTGACCCGCAGGGAGCTCGAGATCGCCGAGCTGGTCGCGGGGGGACTGTCCAACCGGGAAGTGGCCGAGCGGCTGGTCATCTCCAAGCGCACCGTCGACGCGCACATGGAGCACATCTTCAGCAAGCTCGGCGTCTCCTCCCGAGTTCAGCTCGTCACGTGGCTCACGTCCGGCCCGGCTACAGGAGTGGAGTGTTGACCGTTAACGCACTGCGTCGCTTGGGTGAGCTGCCGGTGGAGATCACCGGGTTCGTCGGCCGCCAGCGTGAGCTGACGGAGCTGACCGAGCTGCTGGGTACCGCCCGGCTGGTGACGGTATCCGGCCCGGGCGGTGTCGGCAAGACCCGGGTCGCGCTCCGCGCCGCGGCACAGCTGTCCGGCCAGTTCAGCGGCGGAATCCAGCTGGTGGAACTGTCGGGCCTGCGCGACGCGGAGCTGCTGCCCAACACCGTGGCGACGCAGCTCGGGCTGCCGGAGCAGGATGCCCGCTCCCAGCTGGACGCGATCATCGAGTACCTGCGGAACCGGCACCTGCTGCTGATCATGGATACCTGCGAGCACATGGTCGACGCCTGCGCGATGCTCGCCGACGTCCTGCTGCGGGAGACCGCCGGGGTGACCGTGCTGGCCACTAGCAGGCAGCCACTCGACGTCCCCGGCGAGTACACCTGCGCGATCGTGCCCCTGCCCGGGGCGGACGCCATCGAGCTGTTCGCCCAGCGCGCCGCCTCCGTCGTGCCTGGCTTCACCATCACCGACGCCAACCGAGGCAACGTGACCACGCTGTGCCAGCGGCTCGACGGCGTGCCGCTGGCGATCGAGCTGGCCGCGGTGCGGCTGCGCGCCATGAGCCTGGATCAGCTGGTCGCCCGGCTTGAAGACCGGTTCCGGCTGCTCACCGGCGGCCGCCGGGCCACGCTGCCCCACCATCAGACGCTGCGCACCGCGATCGGGTGGAGCTACGAGCTGTGCTCCCCGGCCGAGCAGCTGCTCTGGGCCCGGCTGTCGGTATTCGCCGGCGCCTTCGATGTCACCGCGGCCGAGGAGGTGTGCACCGGCTGGCCGCTGGATATGCCGGACATCCTGCAAACCCTGGTCGCGCTGGTGGACAAGTCCGTCGTGCTGCGCGTCGAGGAGGACGGCACCCAGTACCGGCTGCTGGACACGATCCGGGAGTTCGGTGCCGAGAAGCTCACCCAGGCAGGTGAGGAGCCGGTCATCCGCAGGCAGTTCACCGAGCGCTATCGGGTACTGGCCGCCGCGTTCGGCAGCCGCCTGATCGGCGAGGACCAGCTGGCACGCTACCGGGAGCTGAGCCGGGAGCACGCCAACATCCGTGCGGCACTGGACTACGCGCTCGGCGCCAGGTACCGGGATGCGGACAAGACCGCGGCCGCCCTGGCCAGTTCCCTGGACGCGTACTGGCAGATCTCCAGCCGCCTGGCCGAGGGCAGGTACTGGCTGACCAAGGTGCTCGGCCGCTTCCCTGACCCGTCGCCCTCGTCGCCCTCGTCGCCCTCGTCGCCCTCGTCCTCGTCCTCGTCGCCGGAGCGGGCGCTGGCGCTGATCGTCCGGGCGCACCTGGCCACCTACCAGGGTGATGCCGCCGAAGCGCATGCCGGCCTGACGGAGGGCATCGCGCTGGCCACCTCGCTCAGTGCTGCATTCCCGGGGGCCGAATTCCCACGGGCCGAATTCCCGGGGGCTGGATACCCGGGGGCTGGATACCCGGGGGCTGGATACCCGGGGGCTGGACACCCGGGGGTCGAGCTGACCTGCGCCCGCGGCTACCTGTACCTGAACCTGGTGCTCGCCCTGATGGGCCGCGGCGCCGAGGCGGCGGAGGCCGGGGCCACGGCGCAGGAACGCGCCACCGCACTCGGCGACATCGAGGGGCTGGTGACCCTCGACGCGCAGATGGGCTACGTCTACATGCTCGGCGGGGACACGGAGCAGGCCATCGCCCGGTGCGCGCGAGGGCTGGACCGCCTCGGGCGCCACAGCCAGGAGCGGTGGCTGCGCAGCTGGCTGCACTTCGTCACCGGCCTCGCACTCTTCATGCAGGGCGGCCATGCGGCAAGCGCCGCCGAGCTGGTCACGTGCCTGGTCCTGAAGCACGAACTCGGGGACAGCATGGGTATCGCCTACGCGCTGGAAGGCATCGCCTGGACCGCCGCGATCCAGCAGCGGCATCCGCGGGCGGCCATGCTGCTGGGCGCCGCGGAGCCGCTGTGGCAGCTGGTCGGCAGCCGGCTGGGCCGGATCGCGATCCTGGAGGAGCAGCACGCGCGGGCCGAGACGGCGGCGCGGGACGCGCTCGGCGAGGAGGCCTGGACCAGCCTGTACCGGCGTGGCGCCAGCCGCCCGCTGGACCAGGTCATCGCGCTGGCGGTCAGCGACGGCGACGACCTGGCAGCGGTCAGCGGCGCAGCGGCGGCAGGCCCGGCCGCCGCCGGGCAGCTGACCAGAAGGGAACGGGAGATCGCGGCGCTGGTCGCAGAGGGGCTGTCCAACCGGGAAGTCGCCGAGCGGCTGGTCATCTCCAAGCGAACCGTCGACGCGCACGTCGAGCATGTCCTGGCAAAGCTCGGCGCTTCCTCCCGGGTGCAGATCGCTACCTGGCTGCGGTCAGAGAGCGCACAATAGGTAATGACAGTCCCGGCGTCCCCTCCCCGCCGCGATTTCTGGGGAAACACTGTGCTCCGGAGGCACTGTTGAGCGCTAATACCGCGCTGGTAGCACGACGGCATGGCGAGCTGCCTGTCGAGACGACCGGGTTCGTCGGCCGTCAGCATGAGCAGGCTGAGCTGGCCGCTCTGCTAGGCCCAGCCCAGCCGGGCAGCGCCCGGCTGGTCACCGTCACCGGACCCGGCGGGGTCGGCAAGACCCGGCTGGCGCTCCGGGTGGCGGCCCAGCTCGCCGGCCAGTTCACGGACGGAGTCTGCCTCGCCGAGCTGTCCGGCCTGCGAGATCCGGAGCTGCTGGCCAACACGGTGGCGAGCTGCCTCGGGCTGGGCGAGTCGGGCGGCAGCTCCCAGCTGGACGCGGTCATCGAGTACCTGCATGACCGTCAGCTGCTGCTGATCCTGGATACCTGCGAGCACCTGATCGACGCGTGCGCGATGCTGGCCGACGTGCTGCTCCGCGCCACCGGCGGGGTGACGGTGCTCGCCACCAGCAGGCAGCCGCTTGACGTACCGGGCGAGCATGCCTGCGCGATCTCGCCGCTGCCGGCGGCGGGCGAAGCTGTCGAGCTGTTCGCCAGGCTCGCCGCCACCGTCGTGCCTGGCTTCGCCGTCACCGATGCCAACCGCGCCAACGTGATCAGGCTGTGCCAGCGGCTGGACGGGGTGCCGCTGGCACTCGAGCTGGCCGCGGTGCGGCTGCGGGCCCTGTCGGTGGAGCAGCTCACCGAGCGGCTCGAGGACAGGTTCCGGCTGCTGACCGGCGGGCGCCGGGCGACACTCGCCCACCACCAGACGCTGCACACCGCCACCGAGTGGAGCTATGACCTGTGCACCCCGGCCGAGCAGCTGCTGTGGGCCCGGCTGTCGGTGTTCGCGGGCTCCTTTGACGTGGCGGCCGCCGAAGATGTCTGCGGCGGCTGGCCGCTGCCGAGCGAAGACGTACTCGCCACCCTGATCGGCCTGGTCGACAAGTCGGTGGTGAGCCGCGTAGAGAACGACCGGTACCGGCTGCTCGACACGATCAGGGAGTTCGGCGCGGAGAAGCTGGCGGACGGCCAGGACGCCGGCGCGGTACGGGAACGGCACGTCGCCCGCTATGTCACGATGGCCGAGCAGTTCGCCGCGCACTTCAGCGACGACCAGCTCGCCAGGTTCCGCGCCCTGCGGCAGGAGCACGCCAACCTGCGAGCAGCCCTCGACTCCTCGCTGGACGGCTCCAGCCCCCGTTCTGCGGATCAGGCGGCCAGGCTGATGGCGGCACTGTTCAGCTACTGGCCCATCGCCGGCCTGGCGCGGGAAGGGAACTACTGGATCGGCAAGGTGCTTGAACGGTTCCCCGATCCGTCCGCCGAGCGCGCATGGCTGCTCATCGCCCGCTGCTACCTGGTGGCCTCCGGCGCGGAGGCGGCGGGCAGGGAAGGCGTCGCGCTCGCCGAGCAGCTCGCTGAGCCGCTGATCGCCGCCCGCGGCTACCTGGCGCTGCACCTCGCGCTCGCCGCGAAGGGAAAGGTCGCGGAGGCAGCCGCGGCCGGTGCCGCCGCGGCCGAGCGGATGGCCGGCCTGGGCGACGACATCGGGCTGCTGTGCCTGGACGCCCAGATGAGCCAGATGCACGCGGTCGCCGGGCAGGCTGCGCTCGCCCTGGCCCTGTGCGCCGCCGGCCTTGCCCGCTCCGAGGCCGCCGGCGGAGAGATCTGGTCGGCGAGCTACATGCATTACACGTCCGGGCTGGCCCTGTTCCAGCTGGGCGAGTATGAGCGGAGCGCGGCGGCGGAGTACCGGGCACTGGCCCTGAAGTCCGAGCTCGGCGACACGATGGGGATCGCGCACTGCCTGGAGGTGCTCGCCTGGCTGGCGGCCCGCCAGCAGCGCCATGACCGGGCGGCCTGGCTGCTTGGCGCGGCCGATGCGCTGTGGCGACGGACCGGGCGGCGGGTCAGTGGCAACCCGGTCCTCGAAGAGCTGCACGAGCGGGCCGCCGAGGCCGCGTGTGCGGCGCTGGGCCAGGACCGGTACGCCCTGCGCCAGGAGCGGGGCGCCGGCTACCCGCTGGACGAGCTCATCGCGGCCGCCGTGAATGACGCCGATGACCTCAGCCGCACCGCCGCCGAGCGGGCGGCGGCCAGCGCCCAGGCAGCGCACGGCCCGCTGACGGGCCGCGAGCACGAGATCGCGCTGCTGGTCGCGGCCGGCCTGTCCAACCGCGAGGTGGCGCACCGGCTTGTGATCTCCAAACGCACCGTCGACGCGCACATCGAGCACATCTTCACCAAGCTCGGCGTGTCTTCCCGCGTCCAGCTGGCTACCTGGCTCACCTCCGATGGCGGTACATCATGCCCTTGACGCCACGCCCTGGTGCGCTGCCAGCCGAAGTCACCGGCTTCGTCGGCCGGCACGCCGAGCTGGCCGCGCTGACCGCACTGCTGCAGACGGCCCGGCTGGTCACCGTCACCGGGCCGGGCGGAGTCGGCAAGACACGCATCGCGCTACGCGCGGCGAGGCAGCTCGCCGCCCGGTTTGACGACGGCGTGTACCTGGCCGAGCTCGCCAGCCTGCACGACCCCGAGCTGCTCCCGCACACCATCGCGGCCTGCCTCGGCCTGCCCAAGCAGGACGTCCTCCCGCCGCTGCAGACGGTGCTCGACTACCTGCACGGCCGCCGGGTGCTGCTGATCCTGGACACCTGCGAGCACCTCGTGGACGCGTGCGCCGCATTCGCCGGCACGGTGCTCAGGGCTACCGCCACCGTGACGGTCCTCGCTACCAGCAGGCAGCCGCTGGACGCGGATGGCGAGCACACCCGCGCCGTGCCGCCGCTGCCGGTACCCGAGCCGGACGCGCCTGATGCCGGCTGCGACGACGCCGTAGAGCTGTTCGCACAGCGCGCGGCCGAAGCGGTGCCCGGGTTCGCTCTCACCAGCGCCAGCCTCGGCGAGGTCATCCGGCTGTGCCGGTGGCTGGATGGCATCCCGCTGGCGATCGAGCTGACGGCGGCACGGCTGCGTGCCGTCCCGCTGCTGGAGCTGACCGGACGGCTCACGGACCGGTTCGCGCCGATGGCCGGACAACGCCGGGGAACGCTGCCGCAGTACCAGACGATGCGGAACGCGATCGGCTGGAGCTACGACCTGTGCACGCAGGTGCAGCGGCTGCTGTGGACACGGCTGTCGGTCTTCGCAGGGACGTTCAGCATCACCGACGCCGAGCTGGTGTGCGGCGGTGATCCGCTCGGCCCGGCCGACGTCGTGCAGGCCCTGATCGACCTGGTGGACAGGTCGGTCGTACTGCCGGCCCACGTGGAGCTGCCGGACGGGAGCGGCCTGACCAGGTACCGGCTGCTTGACACGATCAGGGAGTTCGGCGCGGAGAGGCTCGCCGCCGACGGCGAGGAGGCCACGCTCCGGATCCGGCACATCCAGCGTTACGCCGCGCTGGCACGCGCCTTCGGGGCCAACCCGGTCGGCGAGGATCAGCTCGTCCGCTACCGGGAGCTGCGCGCGGCGCATGACAACATACGGGCCGCCCTTGAGAACGCCTTCGCCCTCGGCGGCATGGACGCCGAGGCGGCCAGCCTCGCCACCGACCTCTATGCGTACTGGCAGATCTCCGGCCTGCTCAGCGAGGGAAGGTACTGGCTGGCCAAGGTCCTCGACGTGTTCGCCGGCCCTTCCCCCGAACGTGCCTGGGCCCTGGTGATGACCGGGATCGTCGCCATCTTCCAGGGCCAGATCGGTGACGCGCTGGCCGCGGTTGACGAGGGCATCGCCCTCGCCGACGATCTCGGCGAGAAACTCACCGCCGCCCGCGGCTTCGGGCACCGCACGCTCGCCTACGGCATGCTGGGCAGGCTGGACGAGGCTGCTGCGGCCGGCTTGCTTGCGCAGGCGCGGGCCGAGGCGATCGATGACTTCCCCGGGCTGGTGGCTCTCGATGCCGAGATGACGATGGTGTACCTGCAGGCCGGCGACGCCGCCCATGCCCTGGACCGTGCCGCCGCCGGACTCGGGCGGCTGCCCGAGGGGAGCGCCGAGCGGTGGATGCAGGGCTGGCTGAACTACTGCACCGGCTTCGCCCAGCTGCTGCTCGGGTCCCTCGACGCGAGCGCCGACGCCCTGGGCACCGCACTCGCCATGAACCACGAGCTCGGCGAGCGCGTCACGATGGCGTACTGCCTGGAAGCCCTCGGCTGGCTGGCGGCGACGCGGGAGCAGCATGACCGGGCCGCGTGGCTGCTCGGCGCCGCGGACCCGCTGTGGCAGCGGGCCGGCCGCCGCCTCAGCGGCGACACGAACCTGGAGCAATTCCACCAGAGGGCGGCTAAGTCGGTCCGCGAGACGCTCGGCGACCGGACCTACACCGCCGTGTTCGACCAGGGCGGTCGGGAGACGCTGGATCGCGTGGTCGAGTTCGCGACCGCCGCCGCCGACCCCGCAGCGTCAGCCGCCAGCACAGTGCAGGCCGCCAGCACAGTACCCGCCGCCAGCACAGTGCTCACCAGGCGCGAGCACCAGGTCGCCGAGCTGGTGGCCGACGGGCTGTCCAACCGGGAGATCGCCGATCACCTGGTCATCTCCAAGCGCACCGTTGATGCACATCTCGATCATATTTTCAGCAAGCTTGGCGTGTCTTCCAGAGTGCAGCTGGCTACCTGGCTCAAACCCGGCCAGTAGGGTGCCGGAGGCTGCGGGAAGCAGGGCGGCGAGTAGATTTCGGGGAGAAATATCGCAACGGGAGGAGACCGGGTGCCAGCACCGACTAAGCCAGCGCTGACGGAGCGGAAAGCCTGGCAGGCGCTCAAGCAGCACTATGACGAGATCGCCGGGCGGACACTGCGCGATGCGTTCGCGGCCGACCCTGGGCGGGGCGAGCGGCTCACCGCGCAAGCGTGCGGAATCTACCTGGATTACTCGAAGAACCGGATTACCGACGAGACGATGCGGCTCCTGCTGCAGCTCGCCGAGGAGTCCGGCGTGGCGGAGCGGCGGGACGCCATGTTCCGCGGCGAGCGCATCAACGTATCCGAGGACCGCGCGGTACTGCACGTGGCGCTGCGGATGCCGGGAACCATGAGCGTCATGCTGGACGGCGTGAACGTGGTGCGCGAGGTGCACGAGGTCCTCACCCGCATGGTGGACTTCAGCCTGCGCGTCCGGTCCGGCCAGTGGACGGGCTACACCGGCAAGCAGATCAGGAACGTGATCAACGTCGGGATCGGCGGCTCCGACCTCGGCCCGGTGATGGCCTACGAAGCCCTCAAGCATTACTGCACCCGCGACATCACCTTCCGGTTCGTATCCAACGTGGACTCGACCGACTTCGCCGAGGCCACCCGCGACCTGGACCCCGCGGAGACCCTCTTCGTCATCTCGTCCAAGACGTTCGGCACGCTGGAGACCCTGACCAACGCCAAGTCCGCTCGCGACTGGGTCGTGCAGGCACTCGGCAGCGAGGACGCGGTGGCGAAGCATTTCGCGGCCGTCTCCACCAACGCCGAGCGGGTGAGCCAGTTCGGCATCGATACGGCGAACATGTTCGGCTTCTGGGACTGGGTCGGCGGGCGCTACTCGATGGACTCCGCGATCGGGCTGTCCACCATGCTGGCGCTCGGCCCCGACCAGTTCGGTGACCTGCTGGCCGGCTTCCACGAGATGGACCAGCACTTCAGGGAAGCCCCGTTCCACCAGAACCTCCCGGTCATCCTCGGGCTGCTCGCCGTCTGGTACCGCAACTTCTTCGGCACCCAGACGGCCGGCGTCATGCCGTACGAGCAGTACCTGAAGCGGTTCCCCGCCTACCTGCAGCAGCTCACCATGGAGTCGAACGGCAAGCACGTCACGCTGACCGGCGAGCATGTCGACTACGACACCGGCGCGGTCTACTGGGGCGAGCCGGGCACCAACGGGCAGCACAGCTTCTACCAGCTGATCCACCAGGGCACTACGCTGATCCCTGTCGACCTGATCGGGTTCGGCAAGGCGCTCAACCCGATACGGGACCATCACGACATCCTGTCCTCCAACGTGTTCGCGCAGGCGCAGGGGCTGGCGTTCGGCAAGACCCTGGATGAGGTCCTCGCCGAGGGCACGGCGCCGAACGTGGCGCCGCACCGGGTAATGGAGGGCAACCGGCCGTCGAACGTGCTGCTAGCGGAGGTCCTCACGCCCCGGCTGCTCGGCTCGCTGGTGGCGCTGTATGAGCACAGCGTGTTCACCCAGGGTGCCATCTGGGACGTGGATTCGTTCGACCAGTGGGGGGTAGAGCTTGGCAAGGTGCTTGCCGTCAAGATCATCCCGCAGCTGACGAGTGCCGGCGAGCCGGAGCTTGACCATGATTCGTCGACAAATGCACTGATCCGTAAGTACCGAGAGCTTAAAGGGGCTTAAATGCCAACTGACAATCCGATGCAGCTGGGCATGATCGGCCTGGGCCGGATGGGCGCCAACCTCGTCCGCCGGCTGATGCGCGACGGCCACCGCTGCGTCGCCTACGACGTGAACGCCGACGCGGTCAAGGCACTGGAGGCGGACGGCGCGGAGGGCGCGACCAGCCTCGCTGAGTTCGTCGCCAAGCTGGAGAAGCCCCGCAACGTCTGGATCATGGTGCCGGCCGGCATCGTGCAGCAGACCCTGGACCAGCTGGTCCCGCTGCTGGACGCCGATGACGTGGTGATCGACGGCGGCAACTCGTACTACCTGGACGACATCACCCGGGCGAAGGCGCTGAAGGAACACGGCCTGCACTACATGGACGTGGGCACCAGCGGTGGCGTCTGGGGCCTGGACCGCGGCTACTGCCTGATGATCGGCGGCGAGGACGCGGCGGTCCAGCGGCTCAACCCGCTGTTCCTGACGATCGCCCCCGGCAAGGGCACCGCCGAGCCGACGCCCGGCCTGGCACCGGGCGGCACCGCCGAGCAGGGCTACCTGCACTGCGGCCCGAACGGGGCAGGGCACTTCGTCAAGATGGTGCACAACGGCGTCGAGTACGGCATGATGGCCGCGATCGCCGAGGGCCTGTCCATCATCAAGCACGCCGACGCCGGCCTGCATCAGGACGAGGTAGACGCGGAGACCGCACCGCTGCGGAACCCGGAGGCCTACCAGTACCAGATCGATGTGGGCGAGGTCGCCGAGGTGTGGCGCCGTGGCTCGGTCGTCGGGTCCTGGCTGGTCGACCTGACCGCTGCCGCGTTCGCGAAGTCGCCGGATCTCGACGACTTCAGCGGCCGGGTCTCCGACTCCGGTGAGGGCCGCTGGACGGTGCTCGCCGCGGTGGACACCGGCGTGCCGGCCTCGGTCATCGCCGCCTCGCTGTACGAGCGGTTCGAGTCCAGGGGCAACGGGGCGTTCAGCGACAAGATCCTCTCCGCGATGCGGTCCGAGTTCGGCGGGCACGCCGAGAAGAAGGCGTAAATGGCACATAACGGCAACCCCCGGCCGGAGAACCATGTCATCGTCTTGTTCGGTGCCACCGGCGACCTGGCCAAGCGCAAGCTGCTGCCCGGTCTCTATCACCTGTACTGCGCAGGCCTGCTGCCCAAGGGCTTCCACGTCATCGGCTCGTCGCCGAAGTCGTTCGCGATCTCCGACGAGGAGTTCCGCGCCCACGCCAAGGAATCGGTGACGCAGTTCTGCGTCACCAAGCCCGGCGGCAACTGGCCCGACTTCGAGTCCCGGCTGTCGTTCGCCGCGGCGGAGCCCGGGGATACCTCGGACCTGACCGCGGCGATCCAGCATGCGGAGAAGGAGATCGGCGGCTCCCCCAAGCGGCTGTATCACCTGGCCATCCCGCCGGTCGCGTTCACGTCGATGGTCGAGATGCTCGGCGACGCGGGGCTGGCCGACGGCGCGCACGTGATCATCGAGAAGCCGTTCGGCACCGACCTGGCCTCCGCGCGGGCGCTGAACGAGGTGGTGCACAAGGTATTCACCGAGGATCAGGTATTCCGCATCGATCACTTCCTGGGCAAGGAATCGGTCGACAACATCCTCGCGTTCCGGTTCGCCAACGGCCTGTTCGAGCCGGTGTGGAACAGGCAGCACATCCAGTACGTGCAGATCGACGTGCCGGAGACGCTGACCATCGAGGGCCGGGCCGCGTTCTACGATGCGACCGGTGCCTACCGGGACATGGTGGTCACCCACCTGCTCCAGGTGCTCGCGTTCGTCGCCATGGAGCCGCCGGTCTCGCTGAGCGCCAAGCAGCTGCGGGACGAGAAGCAGAAGGTATTCGAGGCGCTCAAGCCGATTGACACCCGGCACGTGGTGCGCGGGCAGTACGAGGGCTACCTGGATGAGCAGGGGGTCGCCAAGAACTCCGATACCGAGACGATGGTCGCGCTTCGCGCCGAAGTGGAGAACTGGCGCTGGCACGGCGTGCCGTTCTACCTGCGGTCCGGCAAGTCCATGGGGGCGTCCCGCCAGGTCGTGACACTCGGGTTCCGTGAGCCGGCGCTGCGCATGTTCCGCACCCACCGTAAGGACATCCCGACCGGACGGCTCAATGAGATCGTCATCGACTTCGCCGATCCGGGCTCGATCAGCATCGAGTTCCTGGCGAAGATCCCCGGCCCTGAGGTCGCCCTTGGCCACTCCGCCATGGAGTTCAACTACAAGGACTCGTTCGCGGCGGCAAACGCGCTGGAAGGATACGAGCGGCTCATCCTGCTGGCCATGATCGGCGACCAGTCCCTGTTCACCCGGTCCGACGGCGTCGAGCGGGTATGGGAGGTCTCCCAGCCGCTGCTGGACAACCCGCCGAAGGCGGAGCCCTACCCGCAGGGTTCCTTCGGGCCGGCGTCGGTGGACAAGCTCGTCGCGCCGTACCGCTGGCACCTGTCGCGTTTACCGTGAAACATCCGGGGAACTACTGCCCGTAGTCAGTCATCGGGGGATGGTTGGGGGACACATGACGACTACGGGCAGGGCGACGCCGTCCGCCAAGGGGACTGGCGTGAGCGTCAGCCCGAAGATGATCGCGGCCGCGGCTATCTCGGTCGCCGCGCTGTGGTTCATGATCGTCAATCGGGGCACCGTCGCCATTTACCTGTGGGTACCGAAGGTCACGGCGCCGATGTGGCTGGTACTGCTGGCCACCTTCGGTGGCGGGCTGCTCACCGGAATTCTCATGAAACGGGGCAAGTAGACCAATGAGTAATCTGATCGCGATCGCGTACGACGACGTGGCAACCGCCAGCGCGGTGCGGGACAAGCTGTTCCAGCTGCAGACCCAGCACCTGATCACGCTGGAGGATGCGGTTGTCGTCGAGCGCAAGCAGAACGGCAAGATCAAGCTGCACCAGGCCAGGTCGACGACCGGGGCCGGCGCGGCGGGCGGCGCCCTGTGGGGCGGCCTGATCGGGCTGATCTTCTTCATGCCGTTCCTGGGTGCGGCGATCGGCGCCGCCACCGGCGCGGCAGCGGGCAGCGCGGTCGACGTGGGTGCGGACGACAAGTTCATGCGCCAGGTCGGCGAGCAGCTGACCCCGGGCAAGGCCGCCCTGTTCGTGCTGGTCGTGAACAGCACGCCAGAGAAAGTGCTCCCCGAGGTGGTCCAGTTCGGCGGGCGCATCATCACCACCTCGCTGAGCCCCGAGGCGGAGGAAGACCTGCGCGAGGCCGCGCAGGCCGCCCGGGTCTAGCGAGAACCCGGCCCCGCGGCGCCGCCCGCCGTACCCGGTTCAGGCGGCGCCGCGGGCCAGCTTCGCGATCGTCACCCCGACGGGTTAGCCAGGCGGGGCGCGCACGCCTAGGCTAGACGTTATGACGGATTATGCGGCGGATGACCCGCGGAATGAGCTGCGCGCCTCGGATTCCGACCGGGAGCGGACCGCGGAGATCCTGCGGGACGCCGCGGGTGAGGGACGGCTGGGCCTGGACGAGCTCGACGACCGGCTGAGCGCGGTCTACGCGGCGAAGACGTACGGGGAGCTCGCGCCGATCGTCAGGGACCTGCCCCAGCCGGCCGGGATGCCGGCAGTCCCGGCGATGCCGTCCGCACCGGCCGACCCGGCCCGGTTCGGCGGCGAGCCGACCTCGACCACCGCCGTCGCGGTCATGAGCGGGTTCGCGCGCAAGGGACGCTGGACGGTTCCGTCGGTGTTCAAAGCGGTGGCATTCATGGGCGGCGGAGAGATCGACATGCGCGAGGCCCGGTTCGCGACCCGCGAGGTGACGATCCGGATCTTCGCGTTCATGGGCGGCGTCGGGATAACCGTGCCCGAGGACGCCGAGGTGCATGCCACCGGTTTCGGGTTCATGGGCGGCTTCGACCACCCGCACTCCCCGCCGTCCGCGGCGGGCGGCCCTGTGATCCACATCAAGGGCCTGGCGTTCATGGGCGGCGTCGGAATCCAGCGCAAGTCACCGTCCAATAAGAACAAGGACGAGCTTCGGCAGCGCAAGGACGAATGGAAACGGGAGCTCAGGGAGCGCAGTGACGAATGGAAACGGGAGCTCAGCGAGCGTAAGGAGGAGTGGGGGCAGGAATTCAGGAATCGCCAGCAGGACTGGAAGGGCGAACTGGATCGCTAGCCCTGCCCGTTAGGTGCGCACGGTGCCAGATCCACGCAGCCTGCCTCTCAGCACTCCCAGCCACCGCGGCCCCCGCCGCCAGGTGTATCCATGAATGCAGACCCCCGAGTCACCGGGCAGCATGCACTCCCCCGCACAGTTCCCCCAGCAATGCCGGCAATGCCGAAAAGCGGGCTCGCTCATCTCTCCATCATCCCCCACCATCCCGGTAAGGCAACACCTGTTTCGGTACCTTACGACCATCCACCGCACCCATATGTCCCGTTTTGCGTGGCGCTAACATACCGAAACAGCTGTTGCCTTACGGCTGGAGTGGGGCCGGGGCCGGCTGGAGGAGTCGGGCTGGAGTGGGGTCAGGGTTGAGGCGTTGGAATGTGGGCGGTGACAATATCGTAGGTGGCTAGCCATTTTTCGTTTTGATATTCTAGGGCGGAGTAGGCGCGGGTCTCTGCCGTGAGGTCCTGGCGGGGTACGGCGGGGGGCAGCGGCGCGGTGAAGTCGATCTCGGCGCGGTAGACGTACGTCGCGTTGCCGGTCAGGACGGGGCGGCAGTCCCACAGCGACACCGTAGCCACGCCACCCGCGTTATGGATGATCACCGGCTCGGCCGGGTCGACCGCGCTGATGCGGGAGTAGACGGAGCGGGCGGCTGCCATGCCTGAGCCGCAGGAAGCGGTCAGGCCCGCGCCGCGCTCGAAGGTGCGGACGAAGACCTCGGTGCCGGTGACCGGGAGCAGCACCGACAGGTTCGCGCCGGCCGGGAACAGGTCATGGCGGCTGGCGATTGTCTCGCCCATGGCGATCAGGCTGGCCTCGTCATAGTCCTTGACGGTCGCCACCAGGTGCGGGTTGGGAATCGTCACGGCGGTGAAGGCGAGCGACGGATCCAGCTCGGGGATGGCGGCCTCGATGAGCGGGGCGGCCCCGGCGAGGACTTCGGGGTTGAAGGAGACCTCGGGATGCTCGAGCGTGATCTGGTGGACGCCTTCCGGCGTGGCGGGGCCGCGGGAGACCTTGTAGTCGGTAAGCGCTGCCTCGGTTTCGCCGGACTTGATCACGGCGCTGTCCTGGCCGCGGAGGTCGAGGATGACCCGGCCCAGGCAGCGCATGCCATTGCCGCAGAACTCGGCGCTGGAGCCGTCGGGATTGAAGAACCAGGCCCGCGGCGCGACGTCGGCCGCATCGTAGAAGTAGATGCCGTCGCCGCCCAGCGGGCCGCTGCGGTCGCAGAGCGCACGGACGAATGCCCGCAAGTCCGCGTCGGACGCAAAGTCCGCGGGGGTGCGGGCGGCGATGAAGATGTCGTTCTGCGAGCCGTGAGCTTTCAGGATCTCTGTCATGACCCGGCTAGCCTATTGCAGCCCCGCGTATCCTGCTGCGATGACCAATTTTCACAGTTATGACGGCACTTTGCTCGGCTGCAGGAGGTCGGGTGCGGGGTCGCCGCTTGTCGTCGTGCCTGGTGGGCCGGGGCGCGACGCGGACTACCTCGGCGACCTAGGCGGGCTGGCCGCGGCCGCCGGACGCGAGCTGGTGATCCTTGACCTGCGCGGCACCGGCGGATCGCGGGAACCGGACGATCTGGGGACATACCGGTACGACCGGATGGCGGGAGACGTCGAGGCACTGCGGCTGCACCTGGGGGCCGAGTCGATTGACCTGCTCGCACATTCGGCGGGCGGAGATGTCGGGCTTTCCTACGCGGCGCAGTACCCGGACCGGGTGCGCCGGCTGGTGCTAGTGGCGCCCGGGCTGTCGGCGGCAGGGCTTAACGACGGCGAGGAAGGGCTGCTGGCGCGCTCCGAGCTGCGCTCGGCGGAACCGTGGTACGACGATGCCAGGGCCGCACTGGTCGCGGCCTTCGAGGGCGGCGACTTCGAGGCCAACCGGCCGCGGTTCGTGCCGTTCATGTACGGGCGCTGGGACGACGTAGCGCGGGCGCACGTGGCAGCCGAGGCGGGGCAGCGGAAGGTCGGGTACGCGGCGGGATACTACGCCGACGGGACGGACTCGGCTTCGCTGGTGCGGGAGCGGCTGGCCAAGATGACGGCGCCGGTGCTCGTGGTGGCCGGGGAGTTCGACCTGGCTCCCGCGCCGCAGATGTGCAAGCAGGGGGCGGCGCTGTTCCCGGGCGGAGAGCTGGCGGTGATACCGGGGGCGGGGCATTTCCCCTGGCTGGACAATTCGGCGGCGTTCACGAGCGCGATCGCTGGCTTCCTCAGCTGACTAAGAGCTCCACGACGGAAGATCGCCTTAACGCCGACGTTCACCCCACGTTTTCGTGGGGCATTCTGCCGCGTTAAGGCGATCTTCCGCGTTAATCGGACCGGGCGCGGCGCTGGAACCGAGCCGGGGGGTGTGACGTTGGCGACAAAAGTCATCCGGCGTATCCGGGGAGGTGTATACCGGCGTTGGCACGAATCATGGGAAAGCCGGTGTTGACGTGTCGGACGGGGACGAGAGCCTTCTCGGCAAGATGGGGCGGGTAACGGTTTCCATACCCGCGGGGGGACCTGGCGAGGTGCTTATCGCCGTGCGCGGCGGTAGCGAGGCGTTTGCTGCCTGGGCGGACGAGCCCATTGCCAGATGGAAAAGCTGGGCATCGTGGTGGACGCACTGGAGATCCAGGAAATCGACGACACCTCCGGGTACATCAACAGTCTCGCGGCACCCCACGCCGCGGCCGTCGCCAGCCTGGCCCGGATCGCTAAGGCCCGGGCCGACCAGGAGGCCGCCGAGCGCGAGGTAGAGTCCTACGCACTGAAGGCACAGTACGAACGCGACCTGGCCGTCAGGCGCGCCGGCTTCGAGGCGGAGAGCGAGCAGGCCAAGGCACGCGCCGCCCAGGCCGGGCCGCTCTCACTGGCGCAGGCCTCGCAGGAGGTGATCGCGTCACAGACGCAGCTTGCCGTCCGGCAGGCCGAGCTCGCTGCCCAGAGGCTCGAGGCCGAAGTGCGGCGACCCGCTGACGCCGAGGCCTACCGCACCCGCACGATCGCCGAGGCACAGCGCGACCAGGCCCGGTTCGCCGCTGAGGCTGAGGCCTTCGGGATACGGGCGGCCGCGGAGGCAGAGGCCGACGCCAACAAGGCCCGGGCCGCCTCACTGCGGGACGGCAACCAGGAGCTGATCGCCGCTAACCGGCTGATCGAACTGCTCCCCTCTCTGGTTGAGGCGGCCGCGCGGGGCCTGGCCGACTCGAAGCTGACCATCCTCAACGGAACAGAGGGGATCAACGAGGTACTGGCCGGGCTGATCGGGCAGGGGCTGACGATCCTCGACACGCTGAAGGGATCCGGCGCGGTACGAGGTGGCGTTCCGGCTGCGGGTTCGGGTGTTCCGGTTTCGGCCGGTTCGGTCACGGCTGCGAAGAACGGCCAGCGCATTCAGGACGAGCCGCAGGTTCTCCGATGATTACCGATACCTAACGGACGGCCGCGACGGTGAACCCGCTCGACCCAGCGTCCGTATTCACAAGTGAGCACACGACAGCGGCTACGGGTCTATGAGGCGAGATGGGCGGGCGGCGCGAACGAGGGGTACGTCGAGAAGCGCATGTCCTCGACGTAGTTGCGAAGGGCTACCCGCGCGCGGTCCAGCATGTTCGTGGGCAGTTCGTCGAGGGGGAACCAGCGGACCTCGGCGGCGGCCGGATCGCCTTCCCAGCCGGGCACGGCCAGGAAGAACGCGATCCGGCCACCGCCGGAGACGTCGTGCATGACGTGGGCCAGCGTGACCTCGTCGGCGCCGATGGTGATGCCGATGGCCTCCGCAATCCTGATCGCCGTCTCCACGATCGTCTCCCGGTCCGACAGCTGACTGGACGGCGGCTCGTAGGCGCCATCGCCGTAGCCGGTGTTGGCGCGCTGACTCAGCAGCACTCTGCCATTGCGCGCCAGCAGCAGATGGACGTCTACCACGAGCCTGCGGCGTGCACCGGTAGTCATGTAATCGCTCATTGTGATCGCCTCGTCGCCGCCCACCCCATCCCAGGCCCCTGCCCTGTGCGCCTCAGTTTCGTCCGCACTGCCCAGGAAAGAGAACCGTACCGCCGGGGGGCTGTGGAGCGCCATGTGCACAACGCCGGGAAACCTGTGGATGAAGGGCCTGTCCGAGTACCTGGACTGTGGAGCAGCCGAGGCCTCAAGCCTTAGCGATTAGGCATTGCCGACGTGTGGAGGGATGCACGTGCATGTGGATGGCGGGCCGGGAAATCGGAGGTGAATATTTTAGGTGAGGGCACTGGCGAAGTTGGTGATCTGCCGCAGCGTGTCGCGAAGGTAGTCGCTAACCGGTTTCGGCTCTCCGACGCCAGGCCGCGCTCCGCCTCGGGCTGCTTACGACGGAAGATTCGTGCCCGGCGGAAGAAAAAGAGTCAGAAATGACCACTAATCTTCCGTCAAGCATCGAATTTCCGTTTAAATCCTGTGCCTGGGGGTGCGGGTGTGCCTGGAGGTGAGTAGCGGGAGCAGGCGCAGCAACCGGGTCGCGGTCGTCTCATCCGGCATCCCGCCATTATTAAGGACACATCCTGTCCGCGATCGATCGTAGGGTTCCTGGCATGGACATCGACTGGAGTCATGAACTGGCCGACCAGCTGGACTGGCACTGGCGGGGGCAGGCGCGGCCGCGGCTGAATGGGCTCACCGACGACGAGTACCTGTGGGAGCCGGTGCCGGGGTGCTGGACCGTGCGGCCGCGGCCGGCGGATGGCGGCGGACCCGGTACGGGGGCGTTCACCGTTGACTTCGCATGGCCGCAGCCCACGCCGCCGCCGGTGACGACGATCGCGTGGCGGCTCGCGCACATCAATGTCGCCGTGCTCGGGATGCGGGTCGCGGGGCAGTTCGGCGGGCCGGCGTGCTCCTATGAGACGTATCCGTACCCGGGGTCGGCGAAAGAGGCCCTCGGGCAGCTGGACTCGACGTACCACCTGTGGATCAGCGGAGTGCGCGGGCTCTCGGCGGATGACCTGGGGCGAGCGAGCGGGCCTTCCGAGCAGTACTACCCGGACTCGGACGCCCCGGTGGCGCAGCTCGTGCTGCACATCACCAGGGAAATGCTGCACCACCTCGCGGAGATCGCGCTGCTGCGGGATCTTTACCTGTGGGCCGCGGGGTCCGGGGGGACGGTTCCCCCCGGTGGGGCCGCGGGGTCCGGGGGGAAGGAGCCGCGGCTCAACGGGTAAAAGCCTTGGCGATCATGGACTGGCGCGCTGGCTCGGGGAGCCAGGCTATGTCAAAGGCGTTGCGGGTGAGGCGGACTATCTCTTCCGTTGTCAGAGAGGCTTGCTGGGATACGGCTTGCAGGTTCTCGGTGATGTAGCCGCCGAAGTAGGCGGGGTCGTCGGAGTTCACCGTCGCCTTCAGCTCATGCTGGAGCATCCCGGTGAGCTCCGCGGCCTTGAGGCCATCGGTCACGCACCGGTTAGAGATCGGGCAGACCGTCAGGCCGATACCGTCGTGCTGGAGCCGCGCGATCAGGGCCGGGTCTTCCATGCAGTTGACACCGTGATCGATGCGGTCCACGCCGATGTCATCGACGCACTGCCAGATGTGATCGACGGAGTCCGCCTGGTCGACGTCGCAGTGCACGGTGAGCCGGTAGCCCTCGGCGCGGGCCGCCGCGAATACCTCGGCGAACGCGATCGGCGGGTTGTCGCGTTCGTCGGAGTCCAGGCCCACGCCGATGATCTTGTCGCGGTACGGCGCCGCCTGCTCCAGGGTGCGCATCGCGTCCCCGACCGGCTGGTCGCGCAGAAAGCACATGATGAGCTGCGCCTGGAGGCCGAGGGTCGCGCCCGCTTCGACGCGGGCACGGTCGAAGCCGGCGATGACCTCACCGAATCCCACGCCGCGGCTGGTGTGCGCCTGCGGGTCGAAGAACACCTCGGCATACACGACGTGCTGGGCGCTGGCCTTGCAGAAGTACGCCATCGCCAGGTCATAGAAGTCCTGCTCGGTACGCAGCAGGGCAATGCCCCCGTAGTAGGCGGCCAGGAAGCTGGTCAGGTCGCTGAATGAGTACGCGGGCGGCAGCGGCAGGTTATTGCGCCGGGCCAGCTCGGACTTCAGGGCCGGTTCCAGCGTGCCCTCGAGGTGCAGGTGCAGCTCCGCCTTGGGCAGGTCATCGATGAAAGAGTGCTGCTGCCCGCCGCGCGCAGGTTCGGCGCGGCGGGCAGCGGGATCCAGGGTCATTACTGGACGGTCTCCAGCGCTTCGCGCTTGACGCTGCGCCCGGCCAGGAGCCAGTAGACGCCGGCGCCGACGATGATGCCGAGCGCCCAGGAGAAGTCACCGCCGTGCAGGCTCGGGAAATGATAGGACAGCAGGCCGGTGTAGGAGAGCCAGGACGGCGCTGTAGACGCGTTGAGCCACAGCATCGCGGCGCCCATGCCGCACAGCTGGGCGATGATGGCCGGCCAGTGGATCCCGCCTGTGCGCCAGTACGTGCCATCACGGCTGGACCGCAGCGAGAGAGAATCATACTCCCGGCCGCGCAGCAGGTAGTCAGTGATCAGGATGCCGAACCATGGCGCCAGCCAGACCACGATGTACAGCAGGAACCCGGCGAAGTAGGAGTAGAACGACGCCTTCCCGAACACGATGTAGGCCGTCACCCCGGCACAGACCACGGTGTCGATGATGACCGCGCCCCACCGGCGGACCGGTATGCCGAGGGCCTGCAGCGTGACGCCGGAGGAGTACATGTCGATGGTGTTGATCGCCAGCAGCTGGAAAACCGCGAAGATCAGGAACGGGGTTACGAACCACGCCGGGAACGACTCCGGCACGCCGATCTGAGCGATGCCGACCGTCTTGGACGAGATCGTGAACGCGAGCACGCCCAGGATCTCCAGGATGATCGACGGGACGGCCCCGCCCAGGGTGGCCGCCCAGAACGTCTTCCTGCCCGGCGTCGTGCGCGGCAGATAACGCGAGTAGTCGTTGCCGTTCTCACTCCAGCCCAGGCCGCCGACGGAGATGAGCAGCACCAGCGCCGTCGTCCACACCGCGAGCGAGGCCGGCTTGATGTGCGAGGCGGACAGATGCAGCCTGTTGAACGTGAACCCGGCCAGCACCGCGAAGAACACGATGAAGATGTAGCTCAGGTACCGCAGCACCTTGGTGATAGTGGCGTGCCCGAGCAGTGGCACCACCATCTGCAGCAGCGCGGCCACGATGATCACTCCGACCTTGGCCGGGGTATTCAGGTTCGTGCCGTGCAGCGAGAACAGCAGGATCACCGTGGCGACGACGAAGAAGATGCCCTCAATCTCGAAGCCGACCTGCGTGATCCAGTTGAAGAAGGCGACGAGCCGGTTGCCGTTCTGCCCGAACGGGGCGCGGCTGACCATGAACGCGGTCGTGCCGGTCTTCGGCCCCTGCAAGCTGGCGAACCCGAGCACCGCGTACAGCAGGTTGGCGACCAGGATGGCCAGGATCGCCTGCAGCACATCCAGACCGAAGAACATGACCAGCGTGCCGTAGAAGAAGAACTCCACGTTGAAGACCGCGCCCGCCCACAGCCAGAAAAGCCCGCTGGGCTTCATCTTGCGCTCGGCATCGGGGATCAGGTCGATACCCCGCTGCTCGATCTTGAACGCGGCGTACTCCTGCGGCGCCTCCTCCAGTGGCTGGTGCGGCTTGCCGTACTTCCCCGAGACGATGTCGCTCATCTGCCACTCCAGAGGCTTGGGGGTAGTGATACCTGCCGCACGATACTGCACTGTTCAGGTAAAGATAAGATGTCATTTCTAGAAATGAAGCGCTACGCCGCCGCCATCGACGCAGGGCCCGTTTCGCCGCATCTGCAGTAACTTAGATTTAACCTTGCTACCGACGCCCTACCTGCCACTTTTCAACATTTGAGTAACTTTGGTCACTTGCGTAACAGCTGTTGGCGCAATAGTTAACTATGTGTTGCAGCCATGTTTCTCCCTGACTTTTCCCGTGATATATGGCCAATGCGGCCTGTCGCCCGAGAATGGCGGGCTAGCATGCGAGTGAGCCGCCGAGGCATCGCGAGGAGAGGCGAAGCATCGCGGGAGGTGTTGCGCTGCGTGCCCGGCATTAGCGGAAGAGGCCGTCACCGTGGTTGCACAACAGACCGGCGCGCCGCCGCGTGTGCCCATGCTGCTGTCCGGAGATGTGCCGCCGATCGCTGACCCGTACTTCCCGAGGCAGGAGACGGGGCACGGCCTGGCGGCGGGGCTGCGGCCCGGCGATGTCGTCGTGCTCACAGACGACGCCAGCTCCAGCGGCGGCACGGGGAAGACGCAGCTCGCCGTGGAGTTCGCGCACGCGATGTGGAACACGGCAGCCGCCGACGTGCTGATCTGGGTGACCGCGTCCAGCCACGAGGCGGTCGTCACCGGCTACGCGCAGGCCGCCGTCACGGTCGGCGCCGCCGATGCCGACGATCAGGCGGAGACCGCCGCGAGCCGCCTCGTCTCCTGGCTGGCCAATATCCGGCGTCCCTGGGCACTGATCATCGACGACCTCGCGCAGGTGAGCGACCTGGACGGCCTGTGGCCAGGCGGACAGTCCGGCCTGGTCGTGATCACGACCAGGCTCGCCGGCCCGGAGATCAGCGCGGCGGCGGGAAGAGAGGTACGGGTTCTCGCCGTCCAGGGCTTCACGCGCAGGGAGGCGCTCGAGTACCTGAACGGGCGGCTCACCGGCTACCCGGATCAGCGGATCGAGGCGCTCGATCTCGGCGCGGACCTGCACGGCATGCCGCTTGCCCTCGCCCAGGCCGCCGCGGTGATCGTGGCCCGCGGCAGTGACTGCCGTGAGTACCGGGCGCAGCTAGCCACCCGGCGTGCCGCCATGGCGGCCAGGTCCGTCCAGGGCCTCAGCCCGGAACTGCTGGCCACCTGGTCCATCGCCGCCGAGTGCGCGCACCAGCTGCCGCCGGACGGCCTCGCCTGGCCGGCCCTGGCGCTGGCCGCCATGCTCGACCCGCACGGCATCCCCGGTGCCGTCCTCACCAGCCCCACCGCATGCGGCTATATCACCGGTCGCCCGAGCACCGCCGGCGGCGCGGACCAGAACCTGGTCCGCCGCGCGATCGGCAACCTCGCCCAGGCCGGCCTGCTCACCGTCGACCCGGCGTCCGCGGTGCGCACGGTACGGATGCACCGCAGCGTCCAGGCCGCGGTGCGTGCCTGGATCCCGCGGGCCGAGCTGGAGCAGGTCACGCTCGCCGCCGCGGACGCGCTGCTCGAGACCTGGCCGGAGGGTGAAGGAGCCGTCGAGCTGGATCAGGTGATGCGGGACGGCCTGTCCGCACTGCTGGAGGTGGACGGCGCCATGCTGTGGAAGCCGGACGCCCATCCCCTGCTGTTCCGCGCCGGGCTCTCATACCAGGGCAGCAAGCTCACCGAGCCCTCGATCGCATACTGGCAGGCGATGGTCGCCACCAGCACCCGGCTGCTCGGGCCGGCACACGCCAGCGCCGTCGTGGCGCGGGACCGGCTCGCCTCCGCGTACGAGGCCGCGGACCGTGCCGCGGACGCCATCGCGGTCTTCACCAGCGCCCTCGCCGACCGGGAACGGAACCTCGGCCCTGAGCATCCGGACACCATCGCCGCCCGCGCCCGGCTCGCGCACGCTTACGCCGGCGCGGGACGGCCCGAGGCGCTGGCGATCTACGAGCGGGCGGTGGCCGACTCCGGCCGGCTGCTCGGCCCCGGGCACCCGGGCACGCTCGCCGCGCGGGCCAGCCTGACGACCGCTTACCTGGACGCGGGACGGCCCGCCGACGCGGTCCGGTCCGCCCAGCTCCTGGTGACCGACACCGAGCGGCTGCTCGGCGTCAATAGCCCCGCCGCGCTCGCCGCGCGGGTCAGCCTGGCCGACGCCCACCTTGCCTCGGGCAAGACGAAGGACGCCATCGAGCAGTACAAGCGCGTGCTCACCGCACACGAGATGACCAGCGGGCCGGACAACCCGGACGCCATCGACGCCCGGGCCAGCCTGGCCTCCGCACTGCGCAAGGGCGGCAAGTCCAAGGACGCGATCGTGCAGTACGAGCGGGTACTCGCCGACCGGATGCGGACCGCCGGCCCCGATCACCCCGACACCATCACGGCCCGGGCCAACCTTGCCTACGGGTACCGCAGCGCCGGGCAGCTACGGGAGGCGATCCCTGTCTACGAGCAGGTGCTCGCCGACCGGGAGCGGACGCAGGGCCCCGGGCACCGGGACACCCGGCTGGCCCGGACGAACCTCGCCGCCGCCTACCAGCAGGCCGGCCGGCACGGTGACGCCGTCACGCAGTACGAGCGCGCCCTCACCGACAGCGAGCGGATGCAGGGCCCCGGCGACATGGAGACGCTCACCGACCGGTGCAGCCTGGCCGCCGTGCTCTTCGCGGCCGGGCGGCTGATGGAGGTCATCACCGTGCTCCGTCGTGCCCTGGCCGACTGCGAGCACTTCCTCGGCCCCGATCACCCGATGACCAGGACAGTACGGGAGAACCTCGGCACCGCGACCAAGGTCTAGCTGGACGGGCACCACCGGCCGTTCCGCATTTATCCCCCCGCAGGCCACAGCGGGGCGTTAGGTATACCCAAACGGACGTTGCTGGGTTTATCATCGCAACCACGCGTGACAACAGTGACTGATGCGGCCGGTGATCCCGGATACGACAGCGCGGGCGGGGAGGAATCCGTCAGGAGGCAGACGTGGCAGCGCAGCAGGCCGGACCGCCATCGCCGGCAGCGATGCTGCTGTCGGGCATCGTGCCGCCGCTGGCCGACTCCTATTACGTGCGCACGGAGTCGGGACCCGACCTGGCGGCCACGCTGCGGCCCGGCGAGACCGTCGTACTCGCCCCGGCCGAGAGCGGCGAAACCGGCACAGGAAAAACGCAGCTCGCGGTCGATTTCACCCACACCCTGTGGGACGCCAGGACGGTCGAGGTGCTGGTGTGGGTTACCGCGTCGAGCCGGGAAGCCATTCTCACCTCGTTCGCGCAGGCGGCAAGTGCCGTCGACGGCACGAATCCGGCCGAGAGCGCACAGGCCGGCGCGGCGCGCTTTGTCGGCTGGCTCACCCAGACCCGGCGGCCCTGGGCGCTGATCATCGACGACCTCAGGGACACCGCCGATCTCGCGGACCTGTGGCCATCCGGGCAGGCCGGGCGGGTCGTCATCACCACCAGCCTGTCCGCCGCCGCACTGGGCGGCGCCGCGCTGGGCGGCGCCGCGCTGGGCGGCGCCGCGGCAATCAGGGTCGTGCCAGTCGAGGGGTTCAGCCGGCGGGAGGCGCTGTCCTACCTCAGCTCCCGGCTCACCGAGTCCCCCGACCAGCGGGTCGAGGCACTCGACCTCGGCGAGGACCTCGGCGGGCTGCCGCTGGCGCTGGCGCAGGCCACCGCGGTGATGAACGCACGCAGGCTGGGCTGCCGCCAGTACCGGGTCATGTACGCGGACCGGCGCAAGCACATGAACGACATCGACGGCGCGTCCGCGGCGGTGCTGACCACCTGGTCACTCGCCTCTGAGTGCGCGCATGAGCTCGCCCCGGCCGGGCTCGCATGGCCCGCCTTGGCGCTCGCCGCCATGATGGACCGCAACGGCATCCCTGGCGCGGTGCTGACCAGCCCCGCGGCCTGCGCGTACATCGGCGGGCCCCCGGACCCGGTGCGTGCCGCGATCAGCAACCTCGCCCGGGCCGGCCTGGTCAGCATCGACCCGGCCAGCGCGGTGCGCACCATCCGGATGCACGCCAGCGTGCAGGCCGCGGTGCGGACCTGGCTGCCGCGCGCCGACCAGGAGCAGGCCGCCGCGACCGCCGCCGACGCGCTGGCGGAAACCTGGCCGGAAGGCTCACCTTCCGCGGATCCGGACCCAGATCCGGAGCTGGAGCAGGCGCTGCGGGACTGCGTGCCTGACCCCGGCCTGCTGTGGCAGCCGGAGCCGCACCCGGTGCTGTTCCGCGCCGGGCTGTCCCTGGAAGACAGCAGGCTCGGCGAGGCCGCCATCGCGTACTGGCAGGCCATGGTCGCCACCAGCACCCGGCTGCTCGGCGCCGCGCACGGCAGCACCGCCGCAGCCAGGGACCGGCTCGCCGCCGCGTACGAGTCGGCCGGCCTGTCCGGCGAGGCGATCGCCGTGTTCCAGGCGGCCCTCACGGACCGGGAACGCGGCCTGGGACCTGAGCACCCGGAGACCCTCGCGGCCCGGGAGCACCTCGCGAAGGCCTACCAGAACGCCGGCCGGCCCGTTGACGCGGTGGCACTGTGCGAGCACGCCGTCACCGAAGCCGAGCAGCTGCTCGGGCTCGGTCATCCGAGCACGTTCGCCGCGCGGGCCTCGCTGGCCGCGGCGTACCAGGCCGCGGGCATGGGCAAGGAGCACGATGATCGGTTCGGGACTCTCGTCCGATTGCTGATGGCGTGGCTGAGGCCGCGTGCAGGCGCAGCCTTGGCTGTAAGGACCAGGGCCGCGGCCATTTCAAGATCGTGAGGTGGGGCGGAGACGGCGTATGGCTGGTCTATGGACCGCCCGGCCCAGACACTGACGGACATCGACCAGGCTTCGGCCGCGCGCCGGACAGTGTAATTCGGCCTGGCTTGGACGCCCGTTTCGAGGTCGCCGTGAAGCGCCTTCAGCCGGTCCTGGACCACGGCCTTGGTCTTGCCCGAGACCTTGCGCCGCATCCTCCTGCCATCGGGACCAAACCCAAGGCTGACTACGCCGCGCCATCGGCCCTCGCGGTACCGGTGCCTGTCACTGGCTAGATCTGTTGATTCAGATGCCAGAAACCAGATCAGGTGTAGGAGAATTTCCTGACACGGAGAAGGTCACTGGTTTCAAATCCAGTACGGCCCACCATCGGCAGTTCAGGCCGAGCACAGCACGAGGCTCTGATGCTACGGATAGATGACTTCCCGCTG
>Ga0209530_1000097_pt1 | contig 74535 bp, 54 predicted proteins | sample BlaSpr_A8_Ref_O1_FD_187987 | JGI IMG/M metagenome (GOLD analysis project Ga0209530, IMG submission 187987) | Forest soil microbial communities from Thunder Bay, Ontario, Canada - Black Spruce, Ontario site 2_A8_Ref_O1 (SPAdes) (version 2) | ecosystem: Environmental > Terrestrial > Soil > Boreal...
AGCTGTACGTTCGACGCGTAATCCAGAAACAAATCGAGCTGGATCTCTTTGTTGCCTGGCCGTTCGAGCAAAGCCGTATCCAACGTGTAGGACTCAGGCGGAACATCCTCCGGATTCGCCACGCCGTGGGTATACTGCCAGCGCGTTCCTCCCGCTGTCAGAACTGTTTGGCGGAGTATGTCCCTGTTTTCTGCTGTTGGCTCGGCCCAATACTTCCGGATCGGACCCCAGGCATCGCCGAGGCCTTCTTCGTAGGCGTTCCCGTTTTGTGAAATGATGGCTGTAACGCGCTCAGGGTGAGCCGTCGCCAAACGGAAGCCGGTTGGCGCGCCATAGTCGAACACATAGATTGCGTAGCGGTCGATCTTGAGTGCCTGTGTGAAGGCGTCGATCGTGAGCGCGAGTCGATCGAACGTATATGAATACTGCCGCTCAGACGGAACTTCGGTGAATCCGAAACCAGGAAGGTCTGGTGCGATCACACGGTAGTCATCGGCCAGGCGCGGAATGAGTTCGCGGAACATGAAAGATGAGGCCGGGAATCCGTGCAGTAAAAGAACAACGGGCGCGGTTACGTCGCCAGCTTCCCGATAAAACACCTGCACGCCGTCGGCTTCGATCTTGTGGATGGATGTAGCAGGTACGTTGAATCGGGCATCGTCCTGACGCGGCATTTGGCGCTTTGTCGCGGTTCGTGTCGTCGCATCACTCATGGAAACCTCTCCTCACTTCTGTGGTGTTTAGCGCAGGTGGGATACCAAAAGAGGCACAGCTCGGTACAAGAGAGCACATTCACGCAAATCATTCTGGCAGTTGAAGTTCGTAAGGAAGGATCGCAGCGAATCCCGAACCGAAGCTGACAAATCTCTGACGGATGTCCGCCGCTGACGGATTTCCGTCGGATGGCACTGTTACCGGTAGGCGGTTTGCCGAACGGCTCCGAGAGCTAGTTGTCGCGAGCCGCGCCGACGCTGCCCTTCTGTGGCACCGCGGCAGGCCGACGAATGCGAAGCTTCTTCATTCTGTAGGCCAACGAGGTTCGCTTCATTCCTAAACGCGCGGCCGCGCCACTGATCACCCAGTCGCTCGCTTCCAGCGCACGAAGGATGTGATCGCGCTCAACCTCCGCGAGACCATTCATAGGGATATTCGATTCTTTGTTAGGCTGGAATGGCTCCAGTTCGGAGGTTGGCGCGCGTAGTGTCGACTGTGGCGAGAGAATCACCGCGCGTTCGATAAAATTCTGCAATTCACGAACGTTTCCGGGCCATGGGTAGCGCACCAACGCGTCCATCGTATCCGGAGGAATTACGTCAATTCGTTTATTCATTCGTTGAGCGTAGAGCTTCGTGAAATGCCGCACCAATCTCGGAATGTCCTGAGTGCGTTGCCGAAGGGCTGGGACCTGGATCGGGAATACTTTGAGACGATAGTAAAGGTCCTCGCGAAACGTTCCTTGCTTGACCATCGCCGGCAAATCCCGATGCGTGGCTGCGATCAGGCGGACGTCAACCTTATGCGTACGGTTGCTGCCGAGCCTCTCGAATTCCTGCTCTTGTAGAACGCGGAGCAGCTTCGCCTGGAGTTCGAGAGGGATATCGCCGACCTCGTCAAGAAACAGCGTGCCTTTATCGGCGAGTTCGAACCGTCCCGTTTTTTGCGCGATCGCGCCGGTAAATGCTCCTTTTTCGTGGCCGAAAAGCTCACTCTCAAGAAGTCCAAGGGGAATCGCGGCACAGTTCAGTTTCACGAATGCCTTTTCACTGCGATTGCCCAGCTTATGTATCGCACGCGCAACCAGTTCTTTGCCGGTGCCCGTCTCGCCAAGGATCAATACGCCGGAATCCGTAGGGGCAACCACCGATACCATGCTCAACGCGGTCTTCAACGCCGGGCTCTCTCCGACGATTTCTCCTAACCCGGCACGAATTTCTTCCTCCAGATAGCGTCTTTGTTTCGTCTCCTTGTCTCGATCCTTTGTTGCCCGTTCGTACTCCAATGTGTTCTCAACGGCGATTGCTACCTGACAGGCCACCTGCTCGAGCAAGATGACGTCGTCTTTCGCAAAATGATTGTCCGAACGCCTGCAGAGCATCAGAACGCCAACCACGCGATCGCGGCCTATCAGCGGAAGATAGCACCCCGTTCTGAGGCCTTCCTCGATCACGCGCTCATAAAGAAGCCGGCCGTCAGGATTCCCAAAGATTTCAGGATCGTCGCGGACCTGTTCGAAGCTATCGATCCGGATGCTCTTGCCTTTCCGCAATACCTGACCCGAGATCGAACCATTCATCGGCACCAACGATCCCTCGCGGAAGGGTCCTTTCGCGTCCCGATTGTGGAGGATAGTCACACGCAATGCGCGACTCTCGGAGTCTGGTACCAACAACGCGGACACATCACATTGCATTACCCTGAACAGATTCGTCGACAGCGCCTCAACCATTTGTCGGAGATCCAACTTCGACGTGACGCTGCTTGTGATTTCCAGAAGCAATCGCAGCCGGTCGCGTTCTCGCTGCAGTGCTTGTTCGTTCATGTGGCGCTCAATTGCGATCCCAGTGATGTGGCTGGCATTCTCGATCAACCGGAGCTCGTTGGCATTGGGCCTGCGTGGTTCACGATAGTTGATAGAAAATGTGCCGAGAGCTTTGCCTTCGCTCGTAAACAGCGGACGTGACCAAACGGAACGAATTCCATAAGGCAACATGCGGTTGCGATATTGCTCCCAGGTGGGATCGGTCAGGATGTCGGTTACATACACCGGTTCCTTCCGGTAAATGGCGGTGCCGCAAGATCCGCCTTTCGGACCAACAGCCATAGTCCCTACGTGAGCGATGAATCCAGGAAGGCTGGGCGCAGCGGCACAATGGAGTTCCTTTCCGTCTTCGTCGGGAAGCCAGATCGTGCAAGACATGCCCTCGGCTTGCGATTCAACCAACTGGGCAATGTTCTCTAAAACCTCGGGCAGAGGAGAGCCCGCAAAGATTAATTTTTGCAGGTTGAGGACAGACTCAGTCGAAAATAGCCCCAACTCGTGTTCCGACCGTGCCTCCCGCGATAGGACTTTCGCGGGAAACTGTATTGCTCTCTCCATGAATTGTCCTTCCCGGCGTTATTAGATTCGAGAAGTCGAGGTATGTCCTATCGCAGGCCGATTTCACAGCTCCGACTCCCGAGCCGCGTCAGACATTACTTTAAGCCGCAAAGGGGTGAAACTGCCACTGTTTAGAGAAGCGAGTGCGCAGTTGGAGGGCTTTGCTCCGAAGCGGGCCAGAGTCAGGTCAGACAAGTATATTTATTCTCTATATCCTCCCGGTCTGGTTTCGTACCGGTAGGCGGCTCCCGAGTTGCGATTTCAGAGACGGAAATTTGTGTAGTTATGATCGCCCAGTCTTCCGAAGGACTTAAGCTTCATAAATCCGCTACGTCTGCGGTCGCGCAATTATCTTGCTTATTTACTTATACTTAAAAGATTAAGTAGCATCCGCTTTTAAGTCCGCTGCGTCTGCCAGTTCCGCCATCCCGGCCGAGAGGCGTGCACTAAAACTTAAGACGAGACTAGCTTAATTGAGGGTCTGGGAGTTGCAAACACCGGCGGACCCGAGGCAGCGCGCACGCGGATCATGAGGGACTCGAAGGGGACTTGGAATTCAATATGGAGACAAGCTGGCCGGCGCAGGCAGGAACTCCCACTGCGCGATCAAGAATAATTCCCTTTGCGGTCAGTTTCTTCTTTCCATAAAGCTTCTGGTCCGCATTGGCATCGGAGCGCAGGGTCGAACCGGCGAGAGAGATGCCAGTGAACACCCCTCGATCACGCGAGTAGCAGAGAATTTCAGCATCGCCTGGTGCAGAGACTTTCTCCGGCGTGCTTGCGGCCGGGCCGGCGGCAGTGGATATTTGCCAGCCCAGCTTTACTCTGCCTGAGAGTAGCGAGCGGGCGGCTTCGGGATTCATGACCAGCAGAACGAAATCGACATTGCGGCCACCGGGAAATTTGACGCCACGGCCTTCGAGTGCATAAAGAGCGGGAGATCCCCAGGAATCCGTCTGATGCAGGCCGCTGCGACAAACCAAAACACCGCGTCCATACCTGCCGCCGACTCCGAATGTACCTTTTTCTACCGACGGAAAAATTAGAATGCAGGACGCTCGGTCGAGCAGGTTTTGCGGGATGCCATTGGCGGCATTGAGGATTTCGCTCAGTGCCTGGCCAGCCTGCCTGACGCGCTGATCTTCATTATTATTATTATTCACCGCAAAAGCCGCGCAAGCGAATACAAGCGAAAGCGAGAGAGTTGCGGCGATCTTTTTAACGGCAGCGGCGTTCACAATGATAAGTGTAGGTTTCAAGCGATGAAGTTGCTTGCGTTAATGAGGGAAGAACCTTTTATTTCATCCACGACGTTGGGGCACTATGACCAATCGAGTGCTCCTTTTGTAACTTGGCGATCGGAGGGGGCGCCTCTAGAGTCAGTCTATAATCCCCAGCGGTGCGGAGAAATGTCGTTCGGCAATCGGCGTGCATCCAATGAATAGGAAGTACATGCGTACTCCCGTTTTGGACTGGGTTGGAGTGAAAAAATTGGACTTTTGTGGCACGAAGTACACGCCGCTGGGAGCTCTTTTGGCGCTGGCAGCAGGGTTTTTGCTGGCACCGGCGGCTTTTGCCCAAGCACCGCAGGGGGCCGCTTATGCCAGAAATGGAGCCACTCCGGCCGCTTACTCCGATGCTATTGCTGCGGACCCCACGAGAGTTGCTGACTCCTCCGCCGAGGAGCAACCAGTACTTACCATCCACAAGCGAGTGGATGAAGTAAATGTTTTATTCATCGCAACTGACAAGCATGGCAAGTTTGTTCGCGATCTGAACCAAAGTGATTTTTCGATTCTGGACGATCACAAGCCACCACAATCCATTTTGAATTTCCGGCGGGAGACCGATCTGCCGCTGCATCTGGGGCTGCTAATCGATGTGAGCGGATCAGTGCACAGCCGCTTTGAATTTGAACAGGACGCGGCGACAGACTTCCTGCAGCACACGGTGCGGCTCGGATTCGATAAGGCGTTCATCGTAGGATTCAACCAGAAGAGCCAGTTGGCGCAGGATTTTACCGATAACGTACAGCTTCTGTCGGATGGAATCCACCGGTTGCAGGATGGTGGAGGCACGGCGCTCTATGACGCTATTTATCGCGCATGCAAGGAAAAGTTTTTGAGCGACCGCCCGGATCACCCAACGCGCAAGGCGATTGTAGTGGTGAGCGACGGTGAAGATAACCAAAGTGAAGTATCGCGGGCGCAGGCCATTGAAATGGCGCAACGCGCCGAGGTGATCATTTATGCCATCTCCACTGACGACAGCGGGTTGATTTTGCGAGGCGATAAAGTGCTGGTGCAGCTGGCAGAGGCCACGGGCGGACGCGCTTTTTTCCCCTTCAAGATGAAGGACATGACGCACTCGTTCGCGGCGATTGAGGATGAGTTGCGCAGCCAATATGTAGTCTCCTACAAGCCCGCCGATTTTGACGCCGATGGAAGATACCGGTCGATCGAGATTTCCGCGCTCAAAAAAGACCTGCAAGTCCGCGCCCGCAAAGGGTACTTCGCACCCCCGGCAATAGGTTCCTCACTCGTAAATCCTTAGGCCCAACAATTCCTATAGTCTCGTACCATACGACTCCGATAGCGGAGGCCGCGGCGCCGAAATTGGGCTTTACGGGCACGATTTGCCGCGATTCTTTCTGACATGAAGAGACGCTCCGTTTTTCGCCAGGGGACCCAATGAGATCTCAACATCGATTGCTGATCATCTCGGCAATGATGGTGGGCTTAGCGGGATTGTGCTTCATTGCGGAACGAAGGCCGGGGTATGCGTCAAATTCGACATACTTAGGCGCCATTCTGATCGTGGAAGTTGTGCTCGCCTGCATGTGGCGCTTCGAGACAGTCTTCTTTCCGGTAACCATGGGCTGCTTTCTTGTGGCTGGTACGGGGTTGCCGCTTTCAGAACAGAGTCTCACCTTGCGCTGGGTTTTTCTCGCGGTTGGAGCGGTGACTGGGTTCAATGCATGGGTACGAATCGGCCGCGAGCGGCATTTTGGGCCTTTCCATCTGATTGCCTTGTTCTGCGTTTGTGCGGCGGCGGCTTCGGCGAGCGCCTCGAGCACGCCGGGAACCGGAGTTCTGAAAGTAGTGAGCCTGTTCTTGTTGTTCTTGTATGCTTCCACCGGGGCGCGAGTAGCTTTGGCGGGGCGAGAAGAGTCGTTTGTTGGCGGCCTGGTAATTGGCTGCGAGGTGTTGATCTTCCTGGTTTCAGGCTCGTATCTCGCCGGTTTCAATATGTTTGGGAACCCTAATAACCTGGGAGCATTCGTAAGCGTAATCGCCATGCCAATTCTGCTTTGGGGAGCGTTGACCGCTCGGAACCGGGCGCAGCGAAGACATCGCTATATTGCTCTGGGACTCTGCGGGGTATTGCTTTATGTCAGCGTCTGCCGCGCGGCAATCGTTGCCGACGTGATTCTGGTTTTCGTGGTGACGATTGCGCTGCGCCGTCCGAAATTACTTGTACGAGCGGTTTTCGCGGGAGCTTTACTCCTTGAGGTTATGGCGATTGCGAGCCCTTCGCACGTAAGCGAGTTGATGGGTTCGTTGAGCGGAAAATTTGTTTATAAGGTCCAGCAAGATCCGGCGCGTACGGGGATTCTGGGATCGCGCCTGAGCCCGTGGGACGACACGGTTTCCGCAGTCAGAAGGCATCCGTGGTTCGGCACGGGATTCGGGACCAGCGACCTGGGAGATGTTCCCGTCAGTTTGCAGCAATCTTCGATTTATACATTAGTCGGTTCGAACCGCGAACATGGCAGCAGCTACCTAGCATTGGCCGAATATCTGGGGATTCTGGGGATCGTTCCTTTTGCGGCGCTGCTGTTGCTATTGGTTCGAGCGTCGGTTCGGGTCTGCCGCTGGATGCGGAACACGGCGAGTGCTTCGCACTACGCGGTGCCGTTTGCGTTGGTCACAATTGCGGGATTGATTCATGCAGGCTTTGAGGATTGGCTGGTTGCGCCCGGATCTTACCTTTGCGTGTTCTTCTGGGTGTGCGCATTCCTGCTGATCGATCTGGCTCCGGGCGAGAGCCGTCAGGTTCGTAGCTTTGTGCCACGGCCGGTGCCTGTGTTCATCCCCGGTGCAGGGGTTACGGCAGGCGATTAGCGGCGCGACTAACACGCCCACGGTCCCCGAACCCAAGACCTGCCGGCGCGTACCGCCATCGAAGTCCGCCGCCAAGGTGCATTCCCTGCCCTGTTTCCGATAAAGTAGTGGTTCCTCATGCTTGATCTGAATTTTGTCCGCGAGAATCTGCCCCGAGTCGAAGACATGCTGCGCCAGCGCGGCGCCGATCCTGCTGCTGTGCTAAAAGACTTCCGCGAGGTGGATACGCAGCGGCGTAAAGCCATCACCGAAGCGGAAACCATAAAGGCACGGCGCAACCAGGCCACGGAAGAAATTGCCAAGCTGAAAAGGTCGGGGCAGGATGCCTCTACGGCCATCGCCGAGACGAAGGATTTGCGCGAGCAAATTCAGGAGCGCGAAAAGATTGCCGCCGATTTCGACACGCGTTTGCAGGAGATTCTTTCCGGCATTCCCAATATGCCGCATGAAAGCGTTCCGGTTGGGCACAGCGCGGAAGAAAATGTTGAAGTGCGCCGATGGGGCACGCCGCCGAAATTTGACTTCACTCCAAAGCCGCACTGGGACCTGGGAGCTGAGCTTGGCGTGCTGGACCTGGAACGCGCGGTAAAGCTCACCGGAGCGCGCTTCGCGGTTTATTGGGATCTGGGCGCAAAGCTGGAACGCGCGCTGGCAAACTTTATGCTCGATCTACACACCCGCGAGCACGGATATACGGAAGTACTTCCCCCGTATCTGGTCAATTCAGAATCCATGTATGGGACCGGGCAACTTCCGAAATTTGCCGACGATCTTTTTCGCGTGCCGCATGGAGAGAAGGACCTGTGGCTGATTTCGACGGCGGAAGTGCCGGTCACGAATCTGTATCGCGACGAAGTGCTGGATGCGGCGCGGTTGCCGATTTCGCTGACGGCGTACACGCCTTGCTTTCGCAGCGAGGCGGGATCCTATGGAAAAGATGTGCGTGGAATTATCCGGCAGCATCAGTTTCAAAAAGTTGAGCTGGTGAAATTTTCCCGGCCGGAAGATTCGTATGCTGAACATGAGAAGCTGACACGGAACGCCGAGACGGTTCTGCAAAAACTTGGCTTGCACTATCGGACAATGGCGTTATGCACCGGCGATATGAGTGCATCGTCGGCGAAGACCTATGACATTGAGGTTTGGCTGCCGGGGCAACAGCTTTTCCGCGAGATTTCGTCGTGCTCGAATTTCGAGTCCTATCAGGCGCGGCGGGCGAACATCCGGTACCGTCCGGAGGGCAAGAACAAGACGGAGTTTGCGCATACTCTGAATGGAAGTGGGCTGGCGGTAGGCCGAACCTGGGTTGCCATTCTGGAGAATTATCAGCAAGCCGATGGGAGCGTGGCGATTCCGGAGGTCCTGCGGCCCTATATTGGAGCAGAAAAAATCACGCCGAAGACGTTTTAACAGTGTCTGTTAGGCTCGTCCGGGCATCTAAACGCAAGCTGAGCAAGAGCCGGCCCTACAAGCTTTTCCGTTGCCAAGAGTAAGGAGTGACTACTAGACTTGCAAATTGTGGATATCAGCACGACCACGTCGACCACCGCGACCGCGCCGTCCCTGCCGATGAAGGGAGTCTGGCCCACAATTCGTAGTTATATCTTTTGGCAACATGAGCGTGGCACGCTGCACTACGACATCATGGTCACGCTGATCCTACTGTTTCTCTTTTCTTCGCCCTACTGGATCAACTTCAATGACAAGCCCGTGCCGCGAACCCTACATCAGACGGATGTGTTCGTGACTCAGGATGGAAAAGGCGGGTTGCTTTACGAGATTGCCGGCAGCGCGGTCACCGGCGGCGATGACAGTTCAGTCCGCGACCAGTTGTCGCGTATTATCGAGCCGATTTCGGGCACGGTGTCGATTGTGAAGTACGAAGGCGTGCCGGACCGCGATGGCAAAGTGCAGAACTACCGAGTTTGGGTGACGAGAAAATAGTGCGCGTAGATTCTTCACGGAGCATAGGTGTGCTGACGCTTAGTGTTCTTTGCGTCATTCCGCTTTGGATCGTTCTGCCGCATTCATTCGCTGACGCCCAAGCCCCCTCTCTGGATAGTGTTCTGAAAAAAATGGATGCTGCGGCCGCGGATTTCAAGACGGCGCAGACTGATTTCGTTTTCGACGAATACCACAGGGTCGTGGACGAAACCGACACCGATAAAGGTACGGTCTACTACCGTCGCTCCGGCGACCAGATCGAGATGATGGCGGAGTTTACCCTTCCTGATAAGAAATTCGTGCTTTATAAGGATGGCAAGCTTCAGGTCTACCAGCCGAAAATCGACCAAGTGATGGAGTATACGACCGGCGCGAATCATCAGGAGTTCGAAAGTTTTCTGGTTCTAGGTTTCGGAGGCAGTGGAGAGGATTTGAAGAAAGCCTTTGATGTGACTTACCAGGGTGAAGAGACGATTGATAGCGTGGCCACCGCGAAGCTCCAACTGGTTCCGAAGAGCGAGAAAGTGCGCGGCAATTTTCCAGAGATTTTCCTGTGGATCGATCTAAGCCGCGGCATCTCCGTGCAACAGAAGCTGGTGCAAACTCAGGGCGATTACAGGCTCGCGAAGTACTCCGATATCAAGGTGAATGCCAAGATCAGCAATGAAGTATTTCACCTAAAAACTAACGGAAAGACAAAATTCGTTTCGCCCCAAGGCTAACTAGTTGCATCTAAACGAGAAGAATGTTGTTCTGAAAAATGCACCGAGGACGCTATACTGCCTAGGAAACCCTCATTAGAGTTGACGCATGGCTAAAGTGTTCACCATTCCAGTGGCGCCGAAGTTGGGTCGTTCCACCCAGAGAGAACGCAGCTCCGATCCTCGTTACGTGGATGGTCAGAAACTGCTGGTTGAAGCCATGAAGTATCTGGCGCAAACCGACCCGATCACCAATCGTCCTGCCATTGAACTCATTTCCGAACACGTGCGCACGCGCTTTCGCATGAGCGACTCGCCGCTGTCGTAGCACCACGCAGATCCCTTCAGCTAATTCTTCTTAAGCCGTCAGCGCGAAGTCTCACGATCTTTGCCCTCAGAACGAAAGTCGCCCAGCCAGTTGAATAATGCGCGGATCGTAGGTCGAGGTAATTTGACCGAACAGAGAACTGTTCGGGTTCGCGCCCCCGGCGCCCCCGGCATAGGTTCCATTGCCATTATTGATAATGCCCGGATTGGTGAAATTGGCGTGATTGAGCAGATTGAAGAATTCTGCTCGGAACTCAAACTTTACCTTCTCGGTAATCGATGTGGTTTTCGAAAACGCCAAGTCAAAATCGACATATCCCGGCCCGCGCAAGTAGTTGCGAGGCAAAGTGCCGTAGGTTGCAAGAGCGGGATCGGCCACGACCTGCGAATCCGCGGGTAGAATTCCCGGGCCCGGTACGCAGCCCGGCATGGGATCGTTTTGATCGCCGCATTGCGCAATGCTCAGGCTATTCGGATTGAAATAGTACTTGCCGGTGTTGCCGTTGAATGTCTGGGTAGTGTGCGGGTTCAGCGTGTTGAGTGGCCCGACTATGTTGGCATGAGTGTTGACCGGGTCACCTGCGCCAGACGGGCCCTCCGCGTTGTAGGTGAATTGCTCGCCGAGGTTGGCGAACACATCAAATGGGAGCCCGGTACGCCAGGTCACGATTGGAAACAGGCTCCAACCCTGGGTCAAGCGCTTGGGCGCGGAGCTGATCAAGCGGTCAAACGGCATATCCCATCCGCCGCTGAACGTAATACGATCGCGAATATCCTGATCGCTTGAGGCTCGGAACAAATTCGGTGCGTATGAGGGAACGGTACTATTTCTCTGCCGGAAGCCAGAAGCGTTGTCGATACTATGTCCGTAGGTATAAGCCAAAGTGAAGTAAGTCCGGCCGAGGTAATGAGAATCGACGAGCTGCCGATTCAGGCTGGCCTGCATGCTGTTGTAGAAGGCATTGCTGATGTTCTTGAACTCCGGCGCGGAGCCAAAGCTGCAAGTGCCGTAAGAACCTGAGGTCGTGTTTCCAGAGGCATCCGGGCAGGAGCTATCGCCTGCGCCAAGGTTGAGAACCCGATCGGTGGTGCCGCGAACGAACGGGTTGACGTCGATCAGCGAGGTGAGACCGTGCGAAAGATTGCCGACATAGCTCACTTCAAGCGCGGTGCTTCGGGCCAGTTCATGCTGTACGCTGAGGCTGTATTGATAGTTGATCGGCGTCTTCAAATGCGGGTCGACGAAGTAAACACTTCCGCCGCTGTTGATGGGCAGAAAGCCAGCCGCACTGAAATTAAGATTTGACGGCGGAGGAGTCGAGGGGAAGGGATCGGGAACGCCCGCGGCGCCAAACGGGTCGGAAAAGAAATTCGAAGCGCCTGTCCCGGCAAAGGTGGGAAAGGTCAATCCCACACTGGAGAAGAATGGCGGCTGGCCGTTGAACTGAAGATTGTCTTCCCCTTTTAAAATATCGTAAAACATTCCGAATCCGCCACGGATGCTGGTTTTCCCGTCTCCCCTAGGATCGAATGCAAACCCGACGCGCGGGGCCCAGTTGGTGTAATCAGGAAAATTTACGCCCCGAGGCGCGCCTCGATCTCCGGGAAAAACCATCCCTCTGGGAGCGCCGGAAAAGACCGTGGACTGCAGCCCTGGAACGAGTGAAAACGAGCGGCCCTTGGTGTCTTCTTTCGGTGAGTTGTATTCGTAGCGGGCACCCAAATCCAGCGTCAACCGTTTGGTCACGCGCCATTCATCCTGCGCGAAACCATAGTAGGACTTGCTTCGGATATTGGATGGAGCGTGGGGATACTGAAAGTACTGAGACGGGATGCCGAGGATAAAATCGGCCAACGAGTTATCGTCAGTTCCCGCTCCTCCGGCATAGAAATCAAATTCTCCGTTGACGTAGTAATCGTAGACAGTATTGTTACGAAATGCAGAAACTCCGCTGCCAAATTTCCAATTGTGTTTTCCGTGGACGTAAGTGAGGGCTTCGGCATATCCAAACGTAGTGTTCACCAACGTAGTTGGACCCTGTTCGCTAAATCCGACATAAAGATTGTTGTCGAACCAGAGGTTCGGCGGGCCTTGCGGATCGTCCTGGTGGATTCCGATGCCCATTTGGGAGGCGTCAGGCAGTTTTCTTCCGGGCTTATCTTGCAAAACGTTGTTTCGTTGCAAGAATAGGCGGAATTCACTCAAAAGATTTGACGAGAAAGTGTGAGTGTAAGCCGCGTTGGTGTAGTAGTTGTTGACCTGGCTTACGTTCGGGGTGCCCGGCACGCTGGCAAACACAAAGGGATTCAATTGCGGATTGCGGGCTCCTCCAACCGTGGCGCTCAGCTTATCTTTTTCGCTGAATATGAAATCGTATTTCGTCGTCAACTCGTTGTTGTTGTCGGTGTGGGCGCCCTGGTAGTCCGCTACTCCGGCGGGATTTGTAGGCATCAGGCCTAAAGCAATGTACTCCGCTGCGAATGGGCTGATCTTTGTCGGGTCGATGATGGCTTGCTGCGCCAGGGCGGCGTTCGACTGAAAGTATGGGTGAGGAGTGCCCTGTATCGCATTGCCATTGGCGTCAGTACTGCACCCGGTCCCATCCGGCGCATTCGGACTGTTGTAGAAATAACCAGTGAGGAAGCAGGCTACCCCCGGATCGGGCCCATTCGGGTTGACTCCATTTACTCCAGCAGCCTGCGAAAAATTTCCGGTCAGCTCCGCCGGGGTGAACACGGTGTTCGATCCTGTCGTTTCCTGCTGCGAGAGCCTCTGCCCTTGATATCCAACGAAAAAGAAAAAGCGGTCCTTGCCGTTCAGGACTCTGGGAATCGTGATGGGCCCTCCGAAAGTTGCGCCATATTGATTGCGCTTCAGAACATTGCGGGGAAGGTCGTTCGCGATGTTGAAGTAATCATTGGCATTGAAGTCATCGTTGCGCAGAAATTCGAAGGCGCTGCCATGCCATTGGTTGGTGCCGGATTTGGTGACGACGCTGATCACGCCTCCGCCATTGCGCCCGTATTCAGCCGAATAATTGCTTTCGAGAATATGGAATTCGGCGATGGTGTCAGGGTTGGGGTTAAAAACAACACTATTATCGAGAAGGTTATTATTTAGACCTCCATCGAGCAGAAACGTGACCGAATCAGTTCGTCCGCCCGCGATGCTGTAGTTACCGGCGGCAGTGGAATCGCCATTGGTTTCGGTGACTCCAGGTTGCAGCAAGGCGAGATCCAGTACGTTTCTTCCATTCAAGGGCGCGCGCTGAATGGTTTCTCCGACCACGCTGTTGCCGATGGTGTCGCTGACGGTATCCACTTGTGTGACATCGGCGGTGACTTCGACTACCTGCGACTCCGTACCAACCTCCAGCTCGATATCGAGCCGGGCGTTCTGGTTGATCTCCAGCGTAATTCCCTTGCGTATTGATTTGTTGAAACCCTTCCGCTCGACCTCGAGTTCGTAGGGACCGATGGGAATTGAAGTGAATACATAGTCTCCGGCTTTGTTGGAGTTTGTCACACGGGCAACGTTGGTGGCGGAGTTCCTCAGCGTGACCTTGGCGTCGGCAATGACCGCGCCGCTCGCGTCCTTGATCGTCCCGCTTAACAATGCGGTTGCCTGCTGGGCCGCAACTTTATCGGCACAGAACACCACAAGGATGAGCGCAGACAACAGAATTGCAAGAATTCGGTAGACGCTGGCCGCAGCGCTGCGAATCGGCATTAAGATTCTCCTTTTTCAGCGGACCCGGATGAGCCAAGCAGAAAGATGAACGAGACCCTGGGGACCTAGTGGGCCTCGATTGTGCAACTTTCAGGCAGGATTGTGCAAGAACAATCTTTTGGCCTTAATGCGGATAAAACGTTTGAATGCTGGGCTTTCATGCCGCTTCGCGGCCATGCGCCCACGTTCTTAAAAATAAATCTTCAAGGCGAATTGGATAATACGCGGGCCGCGATAGTAAGGAGAAGTAGAAGGCGAAGTATCGGTTGAGACCTGACCGAACTGGCCGCTGCCGCCCACCGAGCCTGCGGTGGAAGTTGGTCCGAAGAACTGAACGTGGTTGAAGGCATTGAAGAAGTTGGACTGAAACTGCACCGACTTGCTCTCGGTGATCTTGAAGTTCTTCATGATCGAGATATCCCAGTCGTTGATTCCGGGGCCGCGCAGGACGTTTCTTCCCATATTGCCGTAGCTAAATAGCGGCACGCCTCCCTGAGTGAGGCCGAGGCCGGCGACGTACGGTTGTCCGGCGGGCGGACCTACGGAGCAGACGACGTTTGTCGGATCAAACACGAAGTACCCAGTAGTCGTGCCGGATAGGCAACTGCCGTGGAGTCCATCCGGGCTGGGGCTGAAGGTGCGCATTTGCCTGGGATTCTTGAAGACCTTAACGGGACCCACCACGTCAGGACGATCGAGTCCTTCTTCGGATTCGCTGGCTCCGTTGCTGGAAAACAGCGTGAATGGGTTCCCTGACTGGAAAGATGTTATCGAGGAAATCACCCACCCGCCAAGGAGATTCTTCCGCAGAGCGCTGCCGCCGTCGCCGCCGGGGATTTGCCATACGGGACTCAATACCAAACGCTGCGGCGCATCGAAATCCGCCAAGCCGCGGTCGAAGGCCGGATCGGTTGGATTGGTATAGGTGGACGAGCGGGCGCGGAAGCCCGAAGCAATATCGATGGTCTTGGCCAAGGTATAAGCGACTCGAAAGCCAAGGCCGTGATTCATTCTGCGGTCGACGGTGACTTGCATCTCGTTGCTGGAAGAGCTGCCGTTGCTCAGGTTTGTAATGATCTGAGTGGCGCCCGAGGGCAGACTACCTCCATTACAGGCTGCGAGCGGACGAGCGCAGTCGGGGGTGATGTAAGTGAGAGGATCGGAACCGGATGCTACTGCCGCCTGGTATTGCGCCATCAAATTTTGCGGATTGCTACCACTAATTTCAGGGTAGTTCAGGTTAATACTGCCGATGGCTCTGCGGCTGAGGCTACCGACATAAACGGCCTCGACCACCGTATCTTTCGAAAGCTGGTATTGGAAGCCGTAATTGAAGTTCTCCGCATAAGGAGTGCGGAAGTGAGGAGTGACTACATACGCATAAGGGATGGCCGGAGTGAAAAATTGGCCGAGATGGCCGCCTGCGATAAAGGGATACGGATTGGAAAATCCAGCGGTTGCTGTCTGGAATGGATCGGCCGTATAAGAGCCGTTGATGGGCAGGAGATAACCCGGGGCGGGCGCCGCGCCAGCCGGGAGAAAGCCGGGATAGTTGTTGGCTACGTATCCGAAGGGAGCCTGGCCGCCGAACTGCTCGTTGAGTGCGCCATCTTCGATATCCCAAAAAATTCCGGCGCCGCCGCGCATTACCAGCTTGGCGTTGCCCAACATATCCCAGGAGAAACCGAAGCGTGGCGCGAAGTTGGTCTTATCGGAATAAACCAGGCCGCGATTGGGTGTTCCGGGATCGCCCGCATATAGGAAATCTGGCGGGGAGGCGGGATAGAGAGTCGACTGTTGTCCGGGAAACCAGCCCTGAATCTGGTTGTGCGGATCGACTTGCGGCGAGTTGTATTCGTAGCGCAGACCGTAATCCAGGCTCAAGTTCTTGGTAATTTTCCACGCATCCTGGGCAAAGAAATCCAACTGGTGAGTTCGGATGCCGTAGATTGCGCTGGAGAACTGATAATAGTTATCGGTAAAACCGCCAACGAAATCGGCCAGAGCACTGCCCGTATTGGTGTAGTAGGATCCGTAGTCGAAGGATCCGTTGTTGTAAAAATCGTAGTGGAAGTTTTCCTCGATCCAGCGGATATCGGCTCCGAACTTCAGAGCGTGGCTGCCCTTGGTCCAGGAAAAAGTATCCTGATACTGAAAAGTGGTGTCGTGAATCTTGGTGGGCCCTTGAGGAGACGGGCCAAGATTGAACGCCCCGCTCACTGATATGGCGGGCGGCGCCGCGCCGTTAGGATCGTCTGGGGTTATCGTTAAGAACCCTAGCGCCGAAGGCGGCGTTCTATCTGTGGGCACGGCGGTGAAGGTGGCAACACGATTGGTGGAGAAGCGCAGCTCATTCAATTGAGTCGGCGAGAGGGTTCGAGTCCAGCTAAGCGAGCCGGTTTGATAACGCTGAGCGTTCGTAAAACCCGATCCTACGGGGACGTCTCCTCCCGTGGAACCTCCTTTTACAACCTGAAAGGGAAACACCTGGGGCTGGTCATCAAGCACATAGAACGCGGAGAGCGTGTCTTTGCTGGAAATGTTGTAGTCATAACGGAAAATAAACTGGTCTTCCTGCAAGCTGGCCACGGGGTCTTCGACAAACCCGTTGCTTCCGGTATTCGGCAACGGTAGAAAATCCTTGATGTAGTTTGCCATCACAGGATCAACCGGGACCTGGTTATTGGGGAAAGTGCTCACCCCGGTTGTTGGGTTGATCGGGCTCGCGCCGGTGGGATCAGTGAGCGGAAAACCCAGATCGCTAAAATCTCCGGTGCGTTCCTGCGGCGTCAAAACTGTTAGAATCCCTGGATTTTGCCCCTCCGCCCGCCGCGCTCCCTGATAGGAAGCAAAGAGAAACATCTTGTCTTTCCTGATAGGAAGGCCGATCGTTCCTCCGAAAATGTTGTATCTGAAGATGGGAACCTGTCGGAGGAAGTAATCCGAGGCATCGAGGGCGGTATTGCGAAAATAATCGAAGAGATCACCGTGGATGGAATTTGTGCCGGACTTGATGACCTGATTCACGATACCGCCGGAGGTGCGGCCATACTCGGCTTCGTAATTGTTCGTGATGATCTTGAATTCGGCCACCGCATCGGGGTTGGGATCCACGACCATATTGTTCCCAAGGAAGTCGTTGTTGTCGGCGCCGTCGATAAGAAATGTTTCAGACTCCGAGCGCTGGCCGCTCACCGAGAAGGGATTTCCGGAGCCATCGTCCTGGTCGGGAGCGAATACGCCGGCCTGTAAAAGTCCTAATTGCATGGTATCGCGTGCTGCCAGCGGCAGGTCTTGAATGCGTTGCGTAGTTTCAACCATGCCCAGCGCGGCGCTGACAGTATCCACTTGCGTGACGTCGCCCTGCACTTCCACGACCTGACTGGTCTTCCCAATACGAAGAGAAACATCCAGGCGCCCATTCTGGTTGATCTGAAGCGTAATCCCCTTGCGTACATAGGTATCAAAACCTGGCTGCTCCACGGTCACTTCGTAAGCTCCGATGGGAATCAAATCAAATACGTAGCCACCGTCTCTGCCGCTAATCGCGGTGCGCTCGGAGTTAGTAGCGGCGTTCTTGAGCGTGACCTTGGCTCCTACAACCACCGCGCCGCTGGCGTCTTTGATGGTGCCTGTCAGCAGAGCGGTCGCTTGCTGCGCGACCATGAAGGTTCCGCTGGAAAACGAAACGGCAAGAATAAGACCTACACTCAGGCTGAGGAGCGTGGAACGACGTTGCGAGCATGCTGGTGTAGCCGCATCTTGTCTTGAATTTCGAGGAACTCGATCGACCAGGACAGGACGATTACCAAAGCAAACGAAAGGCGCGATCCGAGCTACAGGCATGGGGAGAATCTCCTTGCACACGTGGCGATCACTTTTGAAATCATCCGTCCCAGGTAGATGAAAGGAGCCTTGAGCCTGGGGTTATTGGGCGCAATTGTGCAACTTCGAAGCACCGATGTTCAAGAAGATTCTTAGGCGTTGTGACAACTGAATCGTTTGAATGCTGGATATTTGTTCGGCGCGGGAGCTTCCGAGTACTTACGTAAGCTTTCGGTCCGAACGACTTCCCTTGGACGCGAACAGTGCGGAAGCTGCGAAAATAATGATTGGATAACATTCCAGGGTGTAGCGAGGCTCTGGATTTTCCAAACTGCCGAGGAAAACTGAGCGCAGTACGAGAAAAAAAATGAATAGACCTATGCTGAGAATTGCGCGGGTGCGCCACAGGCCTGTGACTCCGGCTGCCACATAACCCACGTTTATCAGGCCGAAAATAATGCTCACGGTCAGCCAGATGGGTTCATCGTTGAATTCCCACCAGCGGGGATCGCCAGGCAGCAATTCCGTGCGAGGGCGCAGCCACATGTCGGCGATGCGCAGGGCAGGAAGCCAAATGTAGTAGCGCAAGGGCGCGGCGTGAATGCGCGCGGCAGCGAGCGCGGCGAAACCAGCGTCGAGTTCAGGGGTGACGTCATGGTCCTGGTTGTACTCGCTAAAAAGCAGGGCGGTTTCCTGGCGCTGTTGGGGCGAGTCAAAGGCTCGGCTGGGCAGGCGATTGAGATCGATGGCGTCGCCGGGAACGTTCCAGTAGATTTCTTCGACGGATACGTATTCTGCGATCCAGGTCTTGGTCCAACGATTGAATCCTGGCATGAGTGGTTCGTCGGCGTCGTTTGCATAGCGGGGCGCGAGCGGTGAGAAGCGCCGGAAAGTATGCAGATTCCGCATCGTCCACGGGATCAGCGGAGCCACAGCGCAGATGGCCAGGATAATTCCTGCGAATAGAATCTCTGGCGCGGCCGGCGAACTTCGTGTGCGGCCGAAAATCGGTTTCAGCAAGAGCCAAAACAGGTAACCGCCGACTGTGGCAAGAAGAATGCCTCCATCGGGCCGCAGAAGGATGCAGGCCCCGATGGAGAGTCCGCATCCGATCCAGCACGCGATTTTCAATTGCGGCGCGGACGCAGGACGAAGTTCCACCAGTCCACACACCGCAAAGTCCAATGCGAGTGCGGTAAAGAAAATCTCCAGAGTCTCAGTAAGAGCGGCCGCGGAGTAATTCGCCAGGAACGGACAGACTGCGGCCAGCATGAATGCAGCTTTGGCCGCGCGGTCGGAAAGTATACGGCGGGCGAGATCGGCGATAAGGAAGCAGGTGCCGAGATCCAGAATGACTTGAACCAGAAGAACAGCACGGAAGTTGTTCCAGCCAAAGATGGCGAAAATGGCGGCCAGGAACGCGGGATAGCCGGGCAGGCGCGAAAGGGTCGGCATAACCTGGCCGGAGTTAGTAATGCCGTAAACTCCATGCCCCAGCCAGTTCATGGCGATATCGGCATAGAGGCGGGAATCATCGACGATGCCGGGAAAGTGGAAGACGAAAAGCAGCCGCAACGCCATGGCCGCCAAGGTCCCTGCGACAAAGAATCGTACGTTCTTGCGCAGAAGTTGGAGCACGGTTCAGAATATAGCGCGTAGAGTCAACTTAGCGGCGGGAAACCGCATCTTAATTTACTAGTTGATACCCGGCGGGTGCCTTGTGTGTATTCCCCAATAGATTGACCACCCATAACCTGCGGCATACGATAGTCGATTAACCCTACATGGCTGAACCTGTCTTTTATGATCCGGAACGCGCTCGCTGGAAGCGCCTGAGGCGACTGGTCGACGTTGCGGTCGCGTCTTTCTGCGTCCTCATCGTTTTGTTTGTTTACACCACCTTAAAAGACGAACGCCTGCCCGAACTGCTGTTTTCGCCGCAGAAGCGGGCTTTCCGGGCATTGAAGGAAAATGAAGGAGACCGGGCTCGCGATCGCCTGAAAAAGCTGGCGAACCGCTCGCATCGGAAGTCCAAGCTCCCCGCATCCGAAGTCAAATTGAATCAGGAAGAAGGAATTCGTGCGGGATTTTATGTCCCGTGGGATGCTGCCAGCTTCGCTTCGCTGCGCGATTTCTACCGGCAGATTGACCTGCTTTATCCCGACTGGCTGCACGTTCTGACTGCGGATGGGCGGTTACAAGGCGTCGACGATCAGACCAACAAGCTTTTTGACGTAGTGCAAAACAGTCACGTCCGACCGGTGGATGACCGCGTGATGCCTTTTCTGAAGGCGGAAGACAGCAGCATGGAAGTCTTCCCCATGGTCAACAATTTCGACGGCGCCAACTGGGTGGAAATCACGGATTTTCTGAACGATCCCGACGCCCGCGCGTCATTCCGCAAACAAGTTGGGGAATTTTTATCTTCCGATCATTTTCGCGGCCTGATGGTGGATTTTGAAGCGTTTCCCGCATCGGGGCAAAAGGGATACGTTGCGCTGTTGAACGAACTTTCGTCCGATCTGCACGCGCGTGGAATGAAGCTCTACGTCAGCGTACCACCGCACAATCCAGAATTCGATTATGCCGCCATCTCCGCGCCCGCGGATGGCGTGGTGGTGATGAATTACGACGAGCATTATCCCGGCGGACCCTCCGGTCCGGTGGCGTCACAAGACTGGTTCGTCGACAATCTTAAATTCGCGGTGAAAGAAATCCCCCGCGAGAAGCTCATCTGCGCCATTGCGAATTACGGATATGACTGGGTGCTCAAACCGAAGAAAGGAAAACTTCCACTCGGGGAGCACGACAGTCCGGCGAGCGCACAGGAGGCTTGGCTGGCCGCGCGTGACTCCGACGAAGATGTGAACTTCGATGACGATGCGTTGAATCCGCACTTCAGTTATCTCGATGAACACAGCGTTCAGCATGACGTTTGGTTTCTCGATGCGGTCACGGCGCTGAATCACATGCGTGCCGCGCAAACGCTGGGAATTCAAACTTTCGCTTTGTGGCGGCTGGGCGGTGAGGACCGTTCGCTATGGCGGGTGTGGGATATGCCTGGGGATCCGGGCGCTCCCGACAAACTCAAAGATGTGCCTCCCGGTCAGGACGTAGACATGGAGGGCCAGGGAGAAATTCTTCGCATCGAAGACCAGCCCACCCATGGCACCCGCGACCTGACCATTGATCAGGAAACCAAGCTGATCACCGATGAAAACTTTCAGAACATGCCTGAACCGTTTCGCGTAGGGCGCTATGGATATAGTCCCAACGAAGTTGCCCTGACGTTTGATGATGGACCAGACCCGGAGTGGACGCCCAAAATTCTCGACGTCCTGAAGCGCGAGAACGCTCCCGCTACGTTTTTCCTGATTGGCATTCAGACGGACAAATTTCCCGGCATCGCCAAGCGCATTTATAACGAAGGCCACACCATCGGCAACCATACTTTTACCCATCCCGACGTGAGCAATATTTCATCCACTTACATGAAAGTGGAACTGAATCTCACGGAGCGGCTGTTTGCGAGCTTGATGGGGATTCGGGCCACTCTTTTGCGGCCTCCTTACGCGATTGATGAAGAACCTGACACTGCCGATCAGGTGAAGCCGCTCGAATTCGCACAAGACATGGGTTACATTACGGTCGGCAACCGGATCGATCCGAACGACTGGAATGACAAACCGCGCCGGCACACGGCTGAAGAGATTTCAGCTTACGTTCTGGCGCACTTGCCACCGTGCGGGCCCAACGATCTGCGTTGCGGCAACATCGTTCTGCTGCACGACGGCGGCGGCAATCGTGCTGAGACTGTGCGCGCTCTGCCCATGATCATCGACGGCATTCGGGCGCGCGGATATTCCGTAGTACCGGTGTTCCAGTTGTTCGGCAAGACCCGCGCGGACGTGATGTCGCCTTTGAGCACCGAGCAACGCTGGGCGGCTCGCCTGGACGGCCTGGGATTCTGGCTATTCGAGGCCGGAATTGTTCTAATTACATGGATATTCTTCCTCGGCGATTTGCTCATGACCGGGCGTTTGCTTTTCATTGGCGCCGCGGCGGTCTATGACCGGCTGCGCGAAAAAATATTTGGGAAACCCGCCGAGATCGCTTCCTACAAGCCGAAAGTCGCGGTTCTGATACCCGCTTACAACGAAGAAAAAGTGATTGTGCGCACCATCCGGGCTGCGCTGAATTCCGACTATCCGAGTTTGCGCGTGATCGTGATTGACGACGGATCCAAGGATCGCACGCTCGAAGTGGCGCGCGCTGCATTTCTCGCCGAGGCAAGGGCCGGCAAGGTTCTCGTTCTCACGAAAGAAAATGCCGGGAAGGCCGAGGCGCTGAACTACGGGATCGAACATATCGAGGACGCGGAGCTTTTTGTGGGGATCGACGCGGATACGATCATTGCGCATGACGCGATCTCACGGCTGGTACCGCATTTCATTAACCCTAGAGTTGGCGCAATTGCAGGTAATGCCAAGGTTGGGAACCGGGTGAATTTGTGGACGCGATGGCAGGCGCTGGAATACATTACGAGCCAGAATTTTGAACGGCGCGCGTTGGATGTTCTTGGCGCGGTCAGCGTGGTGCCGGGTGCGATTGGCGCGTGGCGGGTTTCGGCGGTGCGTGAAGCCGGAGGCTATCAAATCGATACGGTCGCCGAAGATGCGGATCTGACCATGGCACTGCTGCGTCGCGGATACCGTGTGGAATATGAAGACATGGCTTTGGCATATACAGAGGCACCGACCAATGCGAACGGCTTGATGCGTCAGCGTTTTCGGTGGTCGTTTGGAATTTTGCAGGCGGTTTACAAGCATAGCGGAGTGTTGGCGCGGAAGGGAGCGCTAGGATTTGTTGCTCTACCTAATATCGTAATTTTTCAGATTTTGCTGCCGTTGGTGTCGCCGTTGATCGACATCATGTTCGCGTTCGGCGCGATCTGGTACTTTATTCAGAAACATTTTCATCCGGATTCAACCGATCCAGCCAGCTTCCACAAATTGGTTGCGTTCTTTTTCGCTTTTCTTGTCATCGACTTTCTGGCATCTGCGCTCGCGTTTGCCCTTGAGCGGCGGCGTCCCGACGATAAAGAAGATGTCTGGCTACTCAGCCAAGTATGGTTGCAGCGGTTCGCCTATCGCCAATTATTTTCGGTGGTCTTGTTTAAGACGCTGAAGCGGGCGTTGGAAGGGCGGCGATTCGCGTGGGATAAGCTGGAGCGCACGGCGGCTGTGAAACATGTCGCATCAGAAGATCGGGAATCAGTGAATGTGCCGTGATCTATCTCGGGTTGGCTCAGCTATCGGAATAATAACGGCGCAAGCTCCGCCAGATTTCTTCGCCACACCATCCAGGTATGCATTCCCGGCGTTTCGATCTCGGTAACATTTATTCCCTGAGTCTTGAGCCACGCCCGCAGGTTCCGGTTACTCTTGATCAAGGGGTCCTCCGTACCGCAGGCGATCCATAGGAGATGGAGCTGTTGATTCGCCTTGGCGTCGAGCGACGGAAAATCCTTCTTAAAGTCGTGGGGGATGCCGCCTGAACTAAAGGCTCCAACCCAGGAAAATTTATCGACGTTGTTCAGTCCTGTTAGCAGAGACTCCGCGCCGCCCATCGAGAGACCGGCGATGGCACGGGCATCGCGATGCTTGTTCACTCGGTATTCGCTTTCGACGCGCGGCATCACTTCAGTGAGCAGCGCGTCGCTGAATTTCTTGAAATTTTGGTCACGCAATTCGGCATGGCCCCACGCATCCCAGGCCATGCGCACAAATTCTATGGTGCCGTAGCCCAGAGGCATCACGACGATCATTGGTTTAGCTTTGCCTTGGGCGATCAGATTGTCCAGGATCACGTTGGCGTAACCCACCGCGGTCCATCCGCTGGCATCGTCGCTAAATCCGTGTAGAAGATAAAGGACCGGATACTTTTTCTTGCCCGATCTCTCGTAATCCGGCGGAGTATACACGTAGTAGTCGCGAAAATCGGCCCCTACGGCTGAGGCATAAAAATGGTGGTGGATTTCTCCGTGCGGAATGTCGTTCACCTCCCAGGGCAGCGAAGAGGGGCCCGGCACATGCACCATATTTCCAGTGTCTACAAGGTTCGGCTGCAGCAGCGGATTGGAGGGATCGATCAGCCGCACGCCGTCGGCGACGAATGAGTAGCCATAATAGTCGGGAGCCAGGGCTGGCGTGGTAAGGGTCCACAGTCCCTCATCATCTTTATCTTTCCGCATCTGTACTGGCTCCGCCCCCTCGAGCGCGAGTTCCACTTGCCGCGCGTTCGGCGCACGGACGCGGAAAGTCACGCTACCGTTGGGGTGAACTTCAGGTGAAATTAGCGGAGCTGGCAACTTGTGCGTCTGTGCGGCTTCGGCTTCATTTTGTTGGGCGGCCACGATGCAAACGCTTACCAGTAGAAAGGAAAACAGGCGAAGAGGATCTGATGCAAGCTGCATGGGGTTTAACCTCGGCTGGAGAGCGCAGAATTTGGACCTTGGTGCTCTGCCCGTTAATGGTCCTTCGCAGCTACATCGAGCCGCGTTTCAGCCTTGTGCAGAGCGTTTAAAGAACGTTCTACATCAACGTTTGTGTCGCCGCTAGTAAGGCGTTGTTCGGCGCGTTCTTTCGATTTGCGGGCGCGCTCGACATCAATGTCGGAAGGACGTTCCGCAGTCTCGGCGAGGATGGTTACTTTATCGGGCAACACTTCCGCAAATCCCCAGGCAACTGCGAGATGTTCTTCGCTCGAATCGGAACGGTAAGAGATTTCTCCGACGGATAATTCAGTAATCAACGGAGCGTGGCCGGGCAGAACGCCGAGATAGCCGTTCTTGCCTGGGATCTGGACTTCGGTCGCAGCCGTCTCTACCACTTTCTTTTCCGGCGTGACGATTTCGAGTTGGAAAGTATCTGGCATCTGTCGTTGGTCGTTGGTCGTTTAGCCCTCGCATCAGCGCTGCTACGCCAACGGCGAACAACTAACGACCGGCGGCGGTTCCTACGCAGCTTTTTTCATCTTCTCCGCGGCTTCCAACACTTCTTCGATCGGCCCCTTCATATAAAAGGCCTGCTCGGGAATGTCGTCGTATTTGCCCTCCACGATTGCCTTGAACCCTTTCACCGTATCAGCGATCTTGACGTAACGTCCCGCCGCGCCGGTAAATTGCTCGGCTACGTGGAACGGCTGCGACAAGAAGCGTTGAATCTTGCGGGCGCGCGCCACGGTCAGCTTCTGATCTTCGCTCAACTCGTCGATACCCAGGATCGCGATGATGTCCTGCAAGTCTTTGTAGGTTTGCAGAGTCTTCTTTACCGACTGCGCCACGTCATAATGCTCCTGCCCTACGATGCGGGCATCGAGAATGCGCGAAGTCGAGGCTAGCGGATCGACAGCCGGATAAATTCCAATCTCGGTCAGAGCACGCGACAACACCGTGGTTGCATCCAAGTGAGCGAATGTGGTCGCCGGAGCCGGATCGGTCAAATCATCGGCAGGAACATAAATCGCCTGCACCGACGTGACAGAACCTTTCTTGGTGGAGGTGATGCGCTCCTGCAATTCGCCCATTTCGGTTGCGAGATTTGGCTGATAGCCTACCGCGCTGGGCATGCGACCCAGCAGCGCCGATACTTCCGACCCGGCTTGCGTGAAGCGGAAAATGTTGTCGATGAAGAGCAACGTGTCCGCGCCTTCGGCGTCACGAAAATATTCCGCGACCGTCAGGCCGGTCAACGCGACGCGCAGGCGCGCGCCGGGCGGCTCGGTCATCTGCCCATAAATCAATGCGGCTTTCGAGTGCGCCGGATCGCCGGGCTTGATTACGCCGGATTCTGTCATCTCCAGCCATAAATCATTGCCTTCACGAGTGCGCTCGCCCACTCCGGCGAACACGGAAAACCCGCCATGATTCTTGGCAACGTTGTTGATCAACTCCATGATGACAACGGTCTTGCCCACGCCCGCGCCGCCGAACAACCCGATCTTTCCACCCTTTAAGAACGGTTGGATGAGATCAATGACTTTCACGCCGGTCTCGAACATCTCCGCAGTGGTCGCTTGCTCATCGAAAGCAGGAGCTGGACGATGAATGGGAAGGCGCTCCTTATATTCGACGGGACCAAGCTGGTCGACTGGTTCGCCGATCACGTTCATCACGCGCCCCAGCGTGCCCCGGCCCACGGGAACAGTGATGGGTCCGCCGGTGTCGATCGCCTTCATGCCGCGCACCATGCCTTCGGTGGCTTCCATGGCGATGCAGCGCACACGACCTTCCCCGAGATGCTGTTGGACTTCAAGAATTACGTTGAGCGGGTTGGGCACGGTGAAACCGTCGCTCACCACTCTGACTGCTTCAAAAATCGGCGGCAAATGACCCTCGCGAAATTGCACGTCCACTGCGGGCCCGGAGATTTGAATTACATGTCCTACGTTTTCTGGCATAAGGTCAATTTCCTACATTGCGGCAGCGCCGCTTACGATTTCGATAATTTCTTTCGTAATCTTCGCCTGGCGGGCACGGTTCATTGCCAACGTGAGCGAATCGATCATGTCCGTGGCGTTGCTGGTGGCGGATTCCATTGCCGTCATGCGCGCGGCGTGCTCGGCCGCCACCGACTCCAGCAATGCGCGGAAAATCTGAATGCCGACATATTTTGGCAGCAACGACCGGAATAACTCTTCCGGCGATTGTTCATAGATGTAATCTACATTCGCCGTTCCAAACTTCTCCGCAGCTTTGTCGGCGGGAGTTTCGCCACGCATTGCAACTCCTGCGCTTATCGCCGCTTCTTTGGCTTTCTTCTTCTCTTCTTCGGTCATCTCTTCCGCCAAACGGATGGCTGGCTCTCCCACTTTTTCGATGGGAAGAATCTGCTCAACCACAAGGCGCTGCGCGATCACCGACTTGAATTCGTTGAATACGATATAAACCGAGTCAATCACTTCCTGGTCGTAGCGCTCAATAACGCTCTCAGCCAATCTGCGGGCCTGCGAAAAATCCAGTTTACCGAGAACTCCCACATGTTCGCCCGTAATTTGAATCTGTCCCGCGCGTTCTCCACGATCCGGTCGAGCTTCGGAATCTTCTTCATCTTCACTCTCGGACAAACTGCGCGTCTGAACGGGAGCGGAGGGGTAGCGGCGGCGTAAGAAATCGCGCCCTTTTCGTCCGATCGCTTCAATGTCTATGTTCTTCCCCGATTTCGATTCGATAAACCGGGTAGCGGCCTTGGTGATGTTGGCGCTAAAAGCCCCGGCCAGGCCCTTGTCGCCGGTAACGACAATCAGCAAAATATTTTTCTCTTCGCGCTGCGCGAGCAAGGGATGCTTCGGTTCGCCGGTTTCGGGATCGTAAATCTCCGCGCGCGCCACCAGCGACTTCAGCACATTCGTCAACATCGTGGCGTAGGGCCGCGCGGCCAGAGTGCGCTCCTGCGCACGGCGCAACTTGGCGGCCGAGACCACTTTCATAGCCTTGGTAATCTGCCGCGTGTTCACCACGCTGCGGATACGGCGCCGAATGTCGAGAATGTTTGCCATGCGTCGAGTTGCGAGTACCGAATTGCGAGTATCGAGTGAAATTCTCTTAGCTCGGTACTCGCAACTCGGTACTCAGTACTATTTCGCTACCGCTTCGCGCGACGATACGAACTGCTGCTTCGCCTGCTTAACAATGTCGGTCAGCTGCGCCTTCAGGCCGTCGTCGAGAACCTTTTTCTCCATGATCGTACGGAGCACTCCGGGATTGGTCGCGTCGACATACTTATAGAGTTCTTTTTCGAAGTCACGGACCTGATTCACCGGAAGATCGTCCAAAAAGCCTCCCGTACCGGCAAAAATGATTAGAATCTGCTTGGAGAATGGCAGCGGCGAGAATTGATTTTGTTTCAGCAGTTCGACCAGACGCTGGCCCCGGTTGAGCTGATTTTGCGTGGCCTTATCGAGGTCGCTTCCAAATTGCGCGAAAGCGGCCAGTTCGCGATACTGCGCCAATTCCAGTTTCAAAGTTCCAGCTACTTGCCGCATCGCTTTGATTTGCGCGCTGCCGCCCACACGGCTCACTGACAAGCCAACGTTTACCGCCGGGCGTACGCCTTGATTGAACAAATCCGTTTCCAGATAAATCTGGCCATCGGTAATCGAGATCACGTTGGTAGGAATGTAAGCGGAAACGTCGCCCGCCTGCGTCTCGATAATCGGTAGAGCAGTGAGCGAACCGCCGCCGTTTTTGTCGCTTAACTTGGCAGAGCGCTCGAGCAGGCGCGAGTGAAGATAGAACACGTCGCCGGGGTAGGCTTCACGTCCCGGAGGCCTGCGCAAAAGCAGAGAAATTTCGCGATAGGATGCGGCGTGCTTTGAAAGATCGTCGTAGATAACCAGCGCGTGCCGCTTGCTGTCGCGGAAGTATTCTCCGATGGCGGTGGCCGCATACGGCGAAATGTATTGCATAGGCGCGGGTTCGGATGCCGATGCCGCGACCACGATGGTGTACTCCATGGCGCCGTAGTCCTCAAGAATCTTGACCACTTGCGCAATGGACGAACGCTTTTGCCCGATTGCATTGTAGATGCAAATCAGATCATTACCCTTGCTATTGATGATGGTGTCGAGAGCAACCGCGGTCTTGCCCGTCTGGCGATCGCCGATGATCAACTCGCGCTGTCCGCGGCCCACCGGGATCATGCTGTCGATGGCCTTTAATCCAGTCGCCATGGGCTCGCGCACTGGCTGGCGATCGATGACGCCGGGAGCGAGGCGCTCCAAGTTAATGTACTGGTCGGTCGCGATGGGCCCTTTATCGTCGATGGGCCTACCGAGAGAGTCTACGACTCGGCCGATCATCGCGTCGCCAACCGGCACACTCATGATGCGGCCCGTCCGCTTAACTTCGTCGCCCTCTTTGATCTCGGTGTAGTCGCCGAGCAGCACGACGCCAACCTGGTCTTCTTCCAGGTTCATGGCGATGCCCGCCACGTCGTGCGGGAAGGAAAGAAGCTCGCCGGCCATGACTTTGTCGAGGCCATACACACGCGCGATACCGTCGCCGAGTGTGATGACCGTGCCGGTCTCGTCCACGGAGATCTTCGCCTCATAGTTCTCGATCTTCTCGCGGATCAGTTTGGTGATTTCGTCTGCTTTGATCTGTGCCATAGAATCAGCCGTTAGCCTTTAGCTGTGAGCCCTTAGCTTTTCTCCGCCTAACCCGCGGTCAATCTTGATGAATCTTTTATCTGGTCTTCTTTATTGGAGAGCCTGCTCTCGATTTTAGTTCCGAGCTAAGAGCCGACAGCTAAGAGCTAATAGCTTCTCGAATTCTTTCCAACTGCCCTTTCACCGAACCGTCGTAAATCGTGCTGCCGATGCGGACTACGGCTCCCCCAAGCAGCGAAGGATCCTGCATGTAGTCGGCGCGGACTTTTTTGCCGGTCAGTTTCTGCACCTGCGCTTCGAACTCCCGCTTCTCCGCGTCGCCGAGCGGGTGGGCACTGGTGATATCCGCCTCGGCGAATCCCAAGCGGGCATCGAGTTCCTTTTGTAATTGCTGAATGATCGGTTCCAAAAAATGAGTCCGGCGGTGATCGATCAATACCGCAATGAGATTCCTTACTTGCTTTGAAATTCCATCCCGCGCTGCAATCGCGTCCAGCACGCCGCGTTTCTGGTCGGCGGGGATTGCGGGATTTTCAAATACTCGCCGCAAATCGGAACTCTCGGCCAGCAAGCCTGCGATGCTCTGCAACTCAGTAATCGCGCGATTGGCGTCGAAGTGCGTATCAAAAATCACATCCGCAAAAGCGCGGGCATACGTGCTGGCAACCGAAGCCATAAATTAGTTCCGGTCCTTTCCGGATGCTGGCCCTGGATCCGTTCGCTCCAGATCCGAAGAAGACGATCCCAATTGCCCCGCGAAATTTCGCAGCAACGCCTGGTCGGCGTTGGCATCGACGCGAATCTGTCTCGAAGCCAGCCCGACTGCCAAATCCGCCGCATATGCAGCCAATGCACGCCGCGCAGCTTTGGCTGTGGCCTCAATTTCCTGGCGCGCCGCTTCCGCGATTTTGCGCGCTTCTTCCTGTGTCGCGGCTTGAATGCGCGCTTCCTCCGCCGCGGCTTCCTTCTCGGCGTTATCCCGCATTGTCCCAATCTCCACATCCAACTTCTTTAGCCGCGACTCAATCTCCGCCAGCCTTCGCTGCGCTTCTTCGCTGGCCTTCTGCGCCTCCTGCATTGCCTTTTGAATGGACGCAGTGCGCGCCTTGAAGGTTCCCGGCAAATACTTGCGGCACGCCCAAAGAATCACTCCCGCTGTCACCAGAAAATTAAATAGAAAACAAATAAAAGACGCAGTTTCGCTGCTGACATTCAGTTTCTTCGCGATAAAGCGCACCGAACCGGATAGCTTAAATCCGCTCTGGTCATCCTCTGGTGTTTTCTCTTCTCCCGCCGCTTCCCTGGTCTCGCGCGTTAGTTGCTGCGCGATGCCGGGATTGGATCGTTGATTTTGATTCTGCGATTGCTGCTGACTTGGCGACGCTGCTTGATCCTGGGCACGTAGTGTTCCGGTCCCGCCGGCAAAACACATCACCAACGAAAGAAATGCAATCCTGAAAATCATTTTTAGGGCGGTAATATTGGATGTCATCCGCGCGTCGCCCCCGCGGGCTCAAGCACCCGCTGCATAATCTCTGTTGCCAGGCTCTGCGTCTCACCTTGCAAGCCGACTTGCGCACTCTCGCGATCTTTCTCGATATCCATTTTTGCTGAGGTCACCTCAGACTGCGCCTTTGTGCGGACTTCGCTGATCGCGACGGCACGCGCGTCCAGTGCAGCCTTGCGCCTGGTCTCTTGCGCTCGAAATACCGCGGCGCGCGCTTCTCGCAGCCGCTGTTCATATTCCGCGGTGCGTGCTTCCGCGGCCGCTATATCGGCTCGCGACTTCTCGATGGCACCTTCCGTCTTGCTGCGCCGCTCATCCAGCACCCGACGCATGGGCTTGTGCACGATTACCGTGTAGAAAAAATAGAGCAGTGCCATCAGGATTATGGTTGGTACGGATCCAAGCAGTAATCCGCCTAGTTGTCGTAACGTCTCATCCATGGAACGCAGATATACCGAAAAAAGAGGGCTTTGAAAACTGTTAAGTCTAACGTCCGAAGGAGTTTATGTCAACGCAAAGGGCAGCGTTCCAAGCCCTGCTGTGAGGGCCAAGCGTATAGTGCAGAAGTCGAAAATTGGCCGGGCTCGTTTGTCAAGGCCAGCCTTTTAGAACATGCAAAAACCTGCAAACTAAGGCTTGACTTCCCCGGCGGGAGGACTAGCATTGAAGTATCACCTCCGATCCAATTCAGGATCGAATGGGCCGATAGCCAAGGAATGTCACCGCTTCTTGGTTGCCGGCCCATTTAAATTCCGAGGCGCATCGACCACCCACTCCCTAACTTTTCGTACCACCGATTCTGGCGCGTCCGCTTCCAACTCCACTGCGCCATCCTTATAGGCTCGCGAATAAATACGCGCCTTGGCTTCCAGCAGGGCTAGCGTCTTGCCTTCTTTCTGCGGAACCTGCAAGCGCACGCGGCTGACACGGTCCTCGTCAATCATGGAATCGATTCGAGCCAGCAAGCGGTCGAGGCCGATGCCTTCGACAGCGGAAACATAAACTGTGTTCGAGTTGTCTCGTTGGGAGTCTGCGATTAGATTTTCCGCGACTTCCACATCCAGCAAATCCACTTTGTTCATCACGCGCAGGCGCGGCTTCTTCTCCACTTCCAATTCTTTCAGGACAAGTTCCACTTGCGCGTCCTGCTCCGCCGAGAGCCGGGAGCTGGCGTCGGACACATGCAAAATCAGAGACGCGCGCTGCACTTCTTCCAGCGTAGCGCGAAACGCAGAAACCAGCGTGTGCGGCAGACTACGGATGAACCCTACCGTGTCGGACAACAAGATCTTGCGCTTCGAAGGCAGGACCACGGCGCGAATTGTAGGGTCAAGCGTGGCGAACATGCGCGGCGATGCCAAAACGTCGGCGTCGGTGAGCGCATTGAACAGTGTCGACTTTCCGGCGTTCGTATAGCCAACCAGCGCCACGGTCGCTACCGGCGCAGACTCCCGCCGCTGGCGCTGCTGGGCGCGAATGCGCCGCACGTTCTCCAGTTGCTGCTCTACGTGACGCACCCGCCGGTAAATCTTCCGGCGATCGGTCTCCAACTGGGTTTCGCCAGGACCGCGCGTGCCAATGCCGCCGCCGAGCTGGGACATCTCAATGCCGCGTCCGGCAAGCCGCGGCAGCATGTATTGCAACTGCGCCAACTCCACCTGCAACTGGCCCTCGCGGGTTCGTGCATGGCGGGCAAAAATATCGAGGATCAACTGGGTCCGATCGATCACCCGGCGCTTAACGATCTTTTCAATATTGCGTTGTTGGGAAGCGGTGAGGTCGTGATCGAACAGGATAAGATCGGCATCCACCGATGCGGCCGCCCCGGCGATTTCTTCCAGTTTGCCGGCTCCGATTAGTGTTGCCGGATCGGGCCGGTCGCGCCGTTGCAGAATTTCGCCGACAACCTTCGCACCCGCGCTTGCGGCCAGCGTGCGCAGCTCGGCCAAAGATTCGTCGGCGTCGAACTCAGGAATGCTCGGCTTATTTGACCCAGCTTTTGCGGAGGCATGCGATCCGGCTCTGCCGTTCTCGGGCGTCGACGATGCGGCATCCCGGGCGGCCTGCGCCTGCGCGGTCACTTTCGCGCCGTTGCGCCCGCGCGTACGGACCTCAAGGCCGATTAGAAATGCGCGCTCCCCTTCATCCTCGCGCGCCGCCGATTTGCTGAGAGCTGGCTCGCCGAGCGGCGGGCGTTCAGCCACTGGCGCGCGGACGCGAGTCTTCTTGGGATGGAACTTGCGCAACCGAAAATGCCTTATCCTTCACTGCCCGAAGCGCTGGCCGCCGAGGCCACCGGGGATGCAATGGGACGTCCATCGGCATGCGATCCATGCGGCACGGTGCGGCCCATCACCACCGTTGAAATGGCGTGTTTAAAGATCAGTTGCTCTTGCCCGTTGGCTTCGAGCACCACGGAATATTTGTCGAAGGAACGAATCCGCCCCGTCAACTTTACGCCGCTCATCAGATAAATAGTGATGCTCAACCTTTCCTTGCGGGCCGTGTTGAGGAAGGAATCCTGTATGTTTTGTGCCGGCTTGCCGTTATCCATTGCCGATCTCCTTATTCTTTAACTTCTTCCTTGCCAACTTGCGCTCCGCTGCGCAAGTAAACAAAACAGCGCTTCCTCGCGACCTTCCGCACAAGGAACACGGGGGGAGACACCCTTCTTGCCGCCTGATTTCTCAATCCGCGGCGATTGCAGGTCAATGCCGTTACAATAAGGCCAATCTTGCCTCTTTTCAACCGGGAAGTTGTTGGAAATCGCGATTCCCCCGTTGTGGTAAACCTATCCTAGGAAATGCCGTCAGCATGTACAATCCCGCCTGGGCTTATTCTTTCTTTGCATTGCTAACGGTTTTCCAGTCGTAATAGGCATGTCCCAGGAGGCATGATGGCAAGCACCGCTCTCACCAGTCTCTTCACACCACTGATCAGTTTTCCTGAAGATTTCAATACCAACTTCCTGATGATGCTTCGCTGGATTCACTTCCTCGCCGGCATCACGTGGATCGGTCTGCTTTATTTCTTCAACCTGGTAAACGTTCCGCTGATGAAGGAACTCGATCCCGCGACCAAAGGCAAAGTGATGCCTCCGCTGATGACGCGCGCTTTATGGTGGTTTCGCATGTCGGCGGTCTTGACCGTCCTCGCCGGCATCACCTATTGGGGATTGATCGTCGCGACCGACGCGCGCAATGCCCTGGGCATGGGATTGCACGCCACCAGCGGTACGGCCATGGCCAGCTTCTTTGTGATCTGGACGGTGGTGTGGGGAATTCTCTACGCCGTGCTGATCCCAGGCAAAGGAATTTTCGATAATGGCGCGTTTATCGGCGTCTTCTATGCGATCGTTGTTTTCGCCGCAGCCTGGCTTTTCCTGAGCCTGAATAGCCACGGATGGGAGAGCAATCGCCTGCTCGCGATCGGCATCGGCGGAGGCATTGGCTGGGTGATGATGCTAAACGTTTGGGGAGTGATCTGGCGGATCCAAAAACGACTGATCCAATGGACGCGCGACAACACCAGCAACGGTACTGCCATGCCCGAGAAAGCTAAATACATGGCCCGCCAGGCGTTCCTTTGTTCGCGCGCCAATGCCTACTTGTCGATCCCGCTGTTGTTCTTTATGGGCGCGGCCAGCCATTACCCAATGTTCGGTAAGTGAAACAAAAAATTATATTTTCGCCATCGCGAACGTTTCGTTCAGCGTATCCCGGGGCGGAAGCACGCAATATTTACTTTTGCGGCCCTTGCTGCTGAATGGCATTCATCTCCAGACGCGCCGCGGTAGCGCGATCTCCTGCAGGTTCTTCGGATAAGAAAAGTTTAAATTCGGCGATGGCATCGGCGAGCCGGTTCATCCGTTCACAAGCTCGGGCGGCTACGTAGTGGACGAGGGCATAAGACTCATGGGCCATAGAGTGGACTTTGCGGGCATTCGCGACGGAATCCGCGTAGTGGTGGTCGAGGAGCTGCACTTGAGCCAGCAGAGCCAGTGTGGGCACGTCGGTGGGATCGATCGCGGCGGCCTGCTTTAAGTGGGCCTCGGCGTCCGTGAAGTTGTGCTCTCTTATTTCCATGCGTGCCAGATTTACAAAGCCGGGAGCAAAGTGGTCATTGGCGACGATGGCTTTCTGAAGCGCTTCCCGTTCCTTGACCGGATCTCCCGTTTTGGCGTAGACCACGCCCAGGTTGGTGTAAGCCTCGGCGTAGGCGGGATAAATGGCAAGGGCTTTATTGAGCTGATCGATGGCTTTTGGCCATTGCTGCTTGGCCATGAGCTTGGTGGCTTTGTCGAATTCCTTGCTCGCCTGTTCGGGCACTTTGAGATCACCGGCGGAAACCGAGGCGCCGGAGCCGGCGCGGTTCGCGTCAGTACTGATGGGCTTTACTCTCAGCGAAATGGATTGCGTAGTTTTGCGTTCATCCACCTGAAAGGGATCGCTGACAGTGGCTTCGATAGTTTGGCCGCTGATCGATATCGTGTAGCTACCCACGCCGACTCTATCAAACTGTGCCCGGCCACGATTATCGGTGTACGTCTCCGCGACCTGAACTCCTGAATCGCCGCTGATGAGTTGGACTCTCAATTGTTCACCCGAGGGATGGTCGTCCGGGAGAGTTACGAAAACCTGGAGATTGCCGCCAGGACGCTGGGCAACTAGCGGGCAAACAACCAAGCACAGGAAAGGCAGGAGAAGGAGAGCTACAGGCCGAGGGTGAAGCATAATGCCCCTCCCAATGCGCCACGTTTGGCGGGACAAGACTTTGATGAATGTTACACCGCGGCAGAACAAAGGAAAATAAAAAAAGCGGCCTCAAATGAGGCCGCTTTTGATTGTGGGAAAGATTCCCCTAGAAGGTGAGCTTTCCGTGAAGCTGGACTAGTCTGCCTTCCACTCCGGCGCCCTGGAAGGAGCCATATGGGGTTGCAGGTTGAGTTGCAAGCGCATTGCATCCGAGATTCGTACTGGCGGAGCACATTTGTCCAAATGCCGACGTAAAGGCGTATGGATCAGGCAATCCAAAGTTTGGATGGTTGAGAATATTGAAGAAGCTCGCGCCCACTTCGAACTTTACGCGCTCGGTGACGTCGAACCTCTTGTTGACATTCAGGTCCGTATCGAAGTAGCCGAGCCCGCGGAATTGGTTGCGGCGGCCTCCAAAGTCGGTCTGAGTGGCTGCGAATTGGGACGCCTGGACGCAGGGTGTTGGATCGGCAATAGATCCCGGTCCGTTGGACTGACAACTGGAAGGCACGTTGGCATTGGGTTCCAGATTGAGTGCGGGAAGGAATCCGAGGGTTAGCGACCCGTCAGACCAAGGACCAAAGGTCTCAGGTGTCCAAGGCAGGCCGCTGTGGGCAAAGAACGTGCCCGCGACGGTCCACCCGCCGATAGTCTCGTTCAGGAGCCTGTTTGCAGACTTAAACGGAATATCCCAAACGTAGTTGGCGGTCAGATTATGTCGCGCATCACCGTCTCCATTGCCGTAGTTCTGGCATTGCAAGCAGTTCGGATTGCTCTGGTACACCTGCGCGTCGAACAGATTGAAGGGCGTTCCGGGGTTAGTTGTAGTCAGATCGTCTAATGCGTGGGACCAAGTGTAGTTCACACTACCTTGGAAGCCATGACTAAACCTGCGAGTAAAGGTGGTCACCAAGCCATCATAGTTTGAGATACCGTTGCTATTCAGCTGTCGCACCGCGCCGAAGCGCTGATCCGTACCTGCCAGACCGCTTGCAGTGCACGCAGGCAGTCCCGAAAAACCTCCACCGGGTACGCAAGCGTTCAGGTTGCCGTTCTGAATCAGGGTGTCGTATCCATGGGTCCCTACGTAATCAATGTTCAAGGACATTTTGGCGCCAAGGGCCTGCTGAACTTCAAAATTCCATTCGACGTACTTGGGATTGTTGACCTCATTGGCGATCGAGGTATAGTTCGGCGGCGTAAAGAAAGGATTAACCGCCGCGATCTGTGCTTCAGTGAGACCGGCCTTAAATCCTGCCAAGAGCGAAGCATTTGAATTCGCCCCCAACTGCTGTACGCCGCCAGCAGTGCCTGGTGCTAAAGGCGCGCCGCCCGTATAGCAGGTCGGAGTGGTAGTGGGGCAAATCGCTGGGTTGACAGCGGGAGTGATGGTGAAGCCGTTGGTAAGAGGTGAGTTCCCGATCAACTCGTCCATGAGGATGCCCTGATAAAGATCGGAGAAGATACCGACACCGCCGCGAAGCACGGTAGTGCTGCGTCCACCCGGACTCCAGGTAAACCCGACGCGGGGCTGCCATGCGACCTTCTCCACCGAGGGGAATGCGCTGTGCGTTCCAGCATTGATAGCCTGGTTATAGGGAATGTTCGGATCGTGCGAAATCTCCGTAAACGGGGAGGCCAAGCGCGAGAAGCAATTGCTTGAGCAAACCGGGTTCGAATTCCGGTCGCCGCGAATAGCGAGGGTCAATTTCAGGTTAGGCTTGACCCGGTATTCATCCTGGAAATACAGCCCCAGGCTGTAGAAACCAAAGCGGACATCGCCGTTGGTCGTATAAGCCTGGCTAAGGTTATCGCCGTTAGCGCCAATTACGTTGCCATTTACGAAGTCCTGGAACGTATTGAACGTCACGCCGCCGCCGGTGCCGCTTTGGGCGTCGTAGTCGATGAGGACATCCCGCCGCGCGTTCACTCCCATCTTGAAAGTGTGATTGCCACGAGTGATCGATAGATCGTCAGTCAACTGCGCCATAGACGAATTCCGACCCTGGGGAAAGTCATTATCGGAGGTGCTGGTGCCGCCGAGATTGCTCAACTCCGAGTCAGCGAATCCCACGTTACTAAACCCGAGCGTGGAAAGCACTGCTTCCTGGCCGCTATCCGGCAGGAAGATCGCGCTGTACCACAGGCCAGAGAGAATGAAATTGTTGACTATGTTCGCCGAGAAGACGTGAGTTTCATTGATCTGACCCTCATATTCGGGCTGGTTGCTATCGGTGCTAAATACTTTGGGAAGAATCAGGTCCGTGCTGGTTGGCTGCTCACCGTGATCCGCTTTGAAGCGGCCAAAGAGTTTGTCCGAATTGCTGATGTTGTAGTCAATACGCTCAGTCAGCAACCACTCTTTGTTGTGGTTCACGCCAGAGGCTGTAACAAGTCCGGCACAAGGCAGGCCGCCAGTGCCAAACGTGGTACCGGCAGCTACTATCGTGTCGCCGGAGCAAAACCCAGTCTGATTAGTCATTGCCGCAGCGTAGTAAGGCGAACCCTGATAGAGACCGAACATCTTCTGATAGTAGGGCAATTCCGCGGCGGTGTTAGGGTTGCCGGAGATGTTGCTCTCGACTGCCGTAATGAACGTCGGAGTGGGCAGCGTGACGGTTTGGACGCTAGGCAGAGCGTAGTACAGGCCCTCCTGATCCACAAAGAAGAACAGTTTGTTCTTTACGATGGGGCCGCTGACAGAACCCGCCCACATGTGGTTGACGGCAAACGGCTGTTGGTTTGGAGTCCCGCCGGCGATCTCAGCTTGTTTCTGGAACCAATCATTGGCGTTGAAGCCGCTGCTGTTGTACCAAAACGCCGCATCTCCGTGGAACGCATTTCCACCTGACTTGGTCGTGTAATCGACCTGCACCCCGGCCTGACGGCCATATTGGGCGGTATAACCATTGCTGACCACGGCGACTTCCTGCACTTCATTCTGGCCCAGCAACAGGTTGCTGGAGCCGGAGTTGTTCAGGTTTAGGAACGGGTCGTTTTCATCGTTGCCGTTCAGGGTGAACAGGTTCGAGGTTGCCGGCAATCCAAAAGCGCTAAAGTTGCCATAAGTCCCACCGGTATTCATCAGCACGCCGGGAGCAGTCTGGGCGTAGCTGGTGATGTCACCACCGGGAGCAGGGAGGTCTTTGATCTGAGTCTCAGAAAATGTCGTACTAATGTTGGCGTCTTCGGTTTGAAGCAGGGGCGCCGCGCCCGTTACTTCAACCGTTTCTGACGCGTTGCCCACGGAGAGCTTCAGATTCGCTTCAGTGATCTGGGCAAGTTGCACGTCAACGCTTTCATCTACCGAGCGAAACCCGCTCTGGCTGATGGTCACAGAGTAGGGCCCCGGCTTCAATAGCGAGAAACTGTATACACCGCTGGCATTCGAAGTGGTTTTCTGGGTTTCGCCGCTGTTCTTGTTCTTCAGGTTAACCTTAGCGCCGGGCACCACAGCACCGCTGGGATCGGTGACGGTACCGGATATTCCGCCAGTCACGATATTTTGGGCCATGGACACGCCGGCAAGCAAAAAGGCGAACGCGAACAGCAATCCCGCCAACAGGGTGAAAGACTTAAATCGCATAATTTATTCTCCGCTGATTGATCTCGAAAATACTTCGCTACATCTCTTAGGACCGAAACTTGAAATCATCGCCTAGAGTGAGCGCACTGCAAAAATCCAGAAAGTCTCGTTCGGTGCCGGCGCGCCAAGAGCGCGCTATGCGGCTCGTCACACAATAGGCATCACACAACTGCCCCTCGACCATAGTGCAACTCAAGAACCAGCTTCAGCAATGATGTAACCCCCTGTGTTTTCAATAAATCAATTGGTAAAAGTTACTGGAAAATATCAAAATACATACAGTCAGGCGACGTTTGATATGAATTTCAATAGGACTAAAGTTGTGGTCGCGCTAAGACATTGTAGACAAGGAAGCACAAATTCCACTGCTACAATGTATGGTCTGATGACTGGATCTCCCGCAAAGTTTAAGCCGGACCTAACCCTGCAGGAGGAGCCTGCGTCGCCAGGTCCATCCGTCCCTATCCTCGACTTGCGGCGGCAATACGTTCAATTGCGGGAAGAAGTGTTGGCCGCAATCGAGCGAGTCTGTGCGTCTCAGCATTACGTTCTGGGGCCGGAAGTGGAAGCCTTTGAGCGCGAGATGGCGGGTTTTTGCGGCACCAGTGATGCCGTGGGCTGTGCTTCGGGCACGGACGCACTATGGCTTGCCTTGCTAGCGGCCGGAGTGCAGCCCGGAGATCAGGTTCTCACTACCCCGTTCAGTTTTTTCGCTTCGGCCAGCGCCATTGTGCGGGCGGGAGCTCGTCCGGTATTTGCCGATATCGATCCGCAAACCTTTAATCTCGATCCCGAGAAAGTTGAAAGCTTCCTGCGCAGCCGCAAGCGCGACAAACTTCGCGCGCTGCTTCCGGTTCATCTTTATGGCCAGTGCGGCGATATGGACCGCTTTCGACAATGCGCGGAAGAATTTCAATTCTCGCTGATCGAAGATGCCGCGCAGGCGGTGGGCGCGCGCTGGGGCGAGAAGCAGGCAGGGTCGATGGGTGAATGCGCGGCCTTCAGCTTTTATCCCACAAAAAATCTCAGCGCATATGGCGAGGCAGGATTAGTTACCACGAATAGTCCCGAGATCGCGGCGCATGTCCGGCGTCTGCGCAACCATGGGAGCCCGCAGCGCTACGTTCATGAAGAGTTTGGCTGGAACTGCCGTCTGGACGCGATTCAGGCGGCGATCTTGCGAGTGAAACTGAAATATGTCGGACAATGGAACGAGGCTCGGCGTCAGCGCGCGGCAACCTATGACCGCTTGTTCGCAGAGAATGGACTGGCAAGCGCGCGGTCTCAATCGAAAACCGCCGACCGGCAGTCAATAACCCCCGACGATTTCCCCATACATCTGCCGCGAACCGCGCCCCCGGCTCATCATGTTTTCCATCAGTATGTGGTCCGCGCCTACCGCCGGGACGAATTGCGGGAGTTCCTCAGCGCGCGAAAAATCGGAACGGAAGTCTACTACCCGATTCCGCTGCACCTGCAACCTTGTTTTGTTTACCTCGGATATCGCGAAGGCGACTTCCCCGAGTCCGAACGTGCTGCGAAAGAAGTGCTCGCTCTGCCGATGTTTCCGGAACTCACCGAGGAAGAGCAGCGCTGGGTGGTAAAAAGCATCGCGGACTTCTATTGCTGAGCGGAAGTACTGACCGGAATTTCCGCTTTACCGCCTCTTGCGATTTTTAGATACCGCCTTCGGCGTCTCCTTTGTCTCTCCCGGAGCCAGCACCCGGCGCACAATGGGCGTGTTCAGCTTATATTTGCGTTCGATGACGCTGCCCCTGTCGTCCTTTACATGCAGGATGAAGACTGGCAACAGGCCTTCTTTATCGAAGTTTTCCTTGCTCACGGCAATCGGCAGGAACCCGTTCAGGCCGTGCTCGCGGTAAGCGGTTTCATAGCGATGTTTTCTGATGTTCCAGGTGAATACCCGAATCTGATCGTAGTCGTAAGGTAATCCATCGTGCGGTTCGGTCAGCGCGCACAGATACTGCGAAACATTTTTGTCGGGTCCGTCTTTGCCTGGATCCTGGACTTGATCCAGCGCAAAGAAAGCGACAAAACGCTGCCCCTCGGCGTACTGCGCAACCTCGAGCGGAACATCCAAGTCCACCATGCGTGCCAGAACCCAACCCACGCGGCCCTCCGCATCGCGCACCAGCCACCAATCTTCGAGCGCAGGTCCGGACGGAGCCTTCGCGCCGGCAGATTTAATTTGAGCTTTGGCGGGAACCACAATGGCGCCAGGCTGCTTCTCTGCCGTGGCTCTTTTCAACAAGGAAACCTTCGCACCCGCCGATAACTGATAAAGGTGTTCGGTCTCGCGCCCCGGCGTCACGTGCATGTTGACTTCATTGCGCAGTACGCCTGGCGCTTGCACCGGGTCGCCCAGATTGTCTTTGGTCAACTTCTGCAGGCCATCGTAGGTTTGCTGGTTGACCAGGTAGCGATCTTCGATCCATCCCTCGAGTCCGCTGGGCGTGCGCACGCGCGAGAACCGTTTTTCATGCTCCAGCACTTCGACCCGCTCTCCATTCTTCACGACGCCTACGCGGTTGTAGATGGTAGCCACCTGATCGCGCAGCATGGCCTGGGGCGCGGAAACATAGTTGATCTCAAGCGCGCGGTGTCCCCTGCGGTTGCATCCCGGCAAAGCCAACAGAACAATCACGCCAAGGCCGAGCGGCAGAGCGCGCTGATAAAGCCTTGACGATGACAAATAAGATGAACGGAAAAAATTCACGATGCTCACAACGTCTGCCTGGGCACAATTCCACTATAGCGCGTCCCAAGAGCGGTCTTGACCCGTCCGGATTTACCTACCTTGCACCTGCAAAGAATTTCCGGGACGAACTTCCAGCCGAACACCGCTTCAGTTAACATAAAGACAGCCGGCAGCCACCGTACGCTGCTCGCGTCTGACTTCCAGCAAAACAAATTTTCATGAGCAATCGAGCCATCAACAATATTTCCGTGAACTTGTTCCCTGCCAGGGTGCTGCTGGCAGGACTGATTTTTTTCTTTGCCGGCAGCGCCTCTGCTCAGGAGACGGTGAATCCAGTGCTGCGTCCGCCGAAGGGCTCCCAGGTGGCCATCGTCGTATTTGAGGACTTGCAGTGCCCCGATTGCCGCCGCGCCGCTCCGCTCGAGGAAGAGGCCTCGAAAACTTACAAGATTCCTCTCGTGATCCACGACTTCCCTCTGCCTTTTCACAGTTGGTCTTTCCAGGCGGCGGTAATGGCGCGTTATTTCGACGCCCACTCGAAAGCGCTGGGTAACGAGTTCCGCGATTACATTTTCGCCAATCAACTGGAAATCACTCCGCAGAACCTGCGCGGGTACGCGGAGAAGTTTGCGACTGACCATAAAGTCGATTTGCCCTTCGTCGTCGATCCCGATGGCAAACTTGCCGCCCTGGTAAATGCCGACAAAGAACTGGGAAAAGAGATCAACATTCTGCACACGCCGACTCTGTATGTGGTGAGCAACCGCCACTCCGGCAAACCCTTTGTCGAGGTCGTGGATCGCAGCCAGTTGTATGCGCTGATTGACGCTATGATGAAGGAGTAGTGGTCGGTGGTCAGTAGTCAGTTGACCGCTTTTTCCTCAATCTCCAAACCCAATGCCAATCGCCCGAGCCGTGCGAACGATCTCTCCATTCGGATTTACGGACTTCAAATGACCGATCGCGTGCGCCACATCCACGGAGACAATCGAGTCACCGCGCAGCGCGACCATCATGCCGAAACCTCCCGCATCGATTAGATCCACAGCGGCCACGCCAAAGCGCGTGCCCAGAATGCGATCGAAAGGCGTCGGTGTCCCTCCGCGTTGAATGTGGCCTAGAACGCTGACCCGCACCTCTTTTCCAGAGGCCTGTCCAATCGCCCCGCCGATTAAATTTCCCACAGCGCTCATGCGGCGATTCTCTTTCAACTCGGGCGGTAGCTTCACGCCTTCCGCCATAACCACAATGGTGAACTCCTTACCTTGTTTGGCGCGTTCTTTGATGATCCGGCAAATGTGCTGAATGGTGAATGGAATTTCAGGAATCAGGATGACGTGAGCTCCGCCCGCGATGCCCGCCTCGAGCGCAATCCAGCCACAGTCGCGGCCCATCACCTCCACCACCATCACGCGATGATGCGACTCGGCCGTGGTATGGATCTTGTCGACGGCGTCGGTCACGGTGTGCAGGGCGGTATCGAAGCCGAAAGTGACATCGGTCGCGGAAAGATCGTTGTCAATCGTCTTGGGAACGCCGACGACCTTCATCCCTTTTTTAAAGAGTTCGTAAGCAATCTTCTGCGACCCATCGCCGCCAATGCTGATGATGGCGTCGATGCCCAGCTTGGCCGCATTGGCGATCACCTTTGCGGAAATGTCGCGATGAACCTCTTTCCCGTTTTCGACTTTTTTATAGTGGAATGGATCGCCCCGGTTTGTGGTGCCGAGAATCGTTCCCCCGCGCGGCAGAATCCCGCTGACTTCCTTCAACGTAAGCTCGAACGATTTCTCCGGCCAAATGAGTCCATCAAAACCGTCGGGAATGCCGATAACCTTCCAACCATACTTAAGAATGGCTGCCTTGGTCGCAGCGCGAATAACAGCGTTCAGGCCGGGTGCGTCCCCGCCTCCAGTGGCGATACCGATGCAGCGAATTTCAGGCATAGAAATCTTGCGGTCTTTTCGTGTGTATTTCTAAGCTATTTTTAATCTACGGAAGGCGGGACGAAAGCAGCGCGACCGCTCCTGTGGCTAATATCATCTGCGCTTTGATGAGAAGCAACTTACGAGTGGCCGTAGCCAGGAAGGACTTCGGTTACCCATTGAGTTCCCCCAGGATTTGATCGAGCAAGAAACTATCGAACCCAGTCTTCCCGGAAGTTACTCGAGCCAGACAGTCTCGAAGGTCGGATTGAGGTGAATATCGATTTGGCGAAGCGGACCGTCACCAATGTTAACGAACTTATGAGGTTCGCCAGCATGAACGATCAACACATCGCCGGCTGTGGCGTCCTTCACATCTCCATCGACAGTCCATTGGGAGCGGCCCTCGATGACATAAACGATCTCATCATAATCATGCTTGTGCAGCCTGACCGCACGGCCTGCAGGGGCGTTCACCAGGAAGAAAGAGACCGGCTCATTCTGCTGCTTGCCTATGAACTCGTACGACATTCCAACAAACGGCAGCTTTGACTGATGGATATGCTCCATATTAGGTCTCCTTGGGCAATTGGATTCCGAGTTATTAGGATGCAATTCTCGCCCGGCGACAACTATTCGCCCTTCACTTTGCTCTTAACTCTCTCGCATACCCTCTCCCTGCATCCCCTGAGACGGCGTAACATCTAATGAGGCGGATAGAAAAGCTATGGGAAATGCATTTAAAACCGCGTTTTTACTGACGGCATTAACCCTGCTGCTGATGTTGATAGGCCGTGCCTTTGGCGGACAGAATGGGATGCTGCTGGCGCTGGCGTTCGCGGCCGTGATGAATTTCGTCTCATATTTTTATTCGGACAAGATTGCATTGGCGGCCTACCGGGCGCAACCTGTAACGCGCGAAGAACTGCCGCGAGCCTATGCGGCGGTCGAGCGGCTAACTCAGAAAACCGGCTTGCCGATGCCGAAAATTTATGTGATCCCGACCGAATCCCCGAATGCGTTTGCCACGGGAAGAAATCCCAAGCACGCCTCGGTTGCGGTAACCCACGGAATTTTGGGTTTGCTGAATGACGAAGAACTGGAAGGCGTACTCGCCCATGAACTCGGCCATGTGGGCAATCGCGATATTTTGATCAGCTCAGTCACGGCAACGATTGCCGGCGCGATCACCATGCTGGCCAGCATGGGCCGCTTTGCCATGATTTTTGGCGGCATGGGCGGTGGCGACCGGGAAGAGCGTGGCGGCGGAGGTCTTGCCGCGCTATTCATGCTGATTGTGGCTCCCATTGCGGCGGCGCTGATTCAAATGGCAGTGTCGCGGTCGCGCGAATATCAAGCTGATGCGACGGGCGCGCACACCACGGGAAATCCGTACGCACTGGCGAGCGCCCTGCAAAAACTGGACGCCTACTCCCGCCGCGTCCCCATGGCGGCATCCCCGTCTACGGCGCACTTGTTCATCATCCAACCCCTCTTGGGAGTGAACTTTGGAAATCTGTTTTCCACCCACCCTCCGATCGCTAAGCGAATCGAACGCCTGACCGGACGCCCGGCGGAGTTTATGCAGTAACAAGCTGTTAGCTCACAGCCGTCAGCTTTCGGCTCTATGCTAAACATTCGCAAGATTTGGCATGTCTCCACGTTCTCTTTAATGTGTTTCGCATCTCTTGGGCTGAACCTCGGATGAGAGTTGATGGCTATGAGCTAAGACCTAAGGGCTGAAATCCTGTGACATAGGTAACTCTGCTCCAAGCGCACCCGATAGTAGAATCCATTCAATGTCTCCTGAGACCGCCATCGCCGTATCCCACAAAGCTGCCGAGCTGGAAAAAACTCTTCGCCGCGTCATTCGTGGCAAGGACGAGGTCGTGCGTCTGGCGCTGGTCAGCATTTTTGCGCGCGGGCATCTATTGATTGAGGGTGTACCGGGTGTTGGGAAAACTACGCTTGGCCAGGCGCTCGCCCGCGCCATCGATTGCACTTTTCAGCGGGTGCAGTTCACCAGCGACATGCTGCCTTCCGACGTGGTCGGAATTTCGATTTATTCGGCGCTCGAGCAGGAGTTTGAGTTCAAGCGCGGCCCGGTATTTACCAATGTTCTGCTGGCGGATGAAATCAACCGCACCACGCCGAAGACGCAATCCGCGCTGCTCGAAGCCATGAACGAAGGCCAGGTCACGGTAGACGCGCACTCCTACCCCTTGCCACTGCCGTTTCTGGTGATCGCGACGCAGAATCCGGTGGAACATCACGGCACGTATCCTCTGCCGGAGTCGCAACTGGATCGATTTTTGATGCGGGTACGCATGGGATATCCCGACGCCGCAGCCGAGCGCGTAATTTTGCGCTCCGAGGCGGGCGCGGCGCATTTGCAGGAGATGCGCCCCGTGTTGACTGGCGCCGACGTGCTCGAAATGCAGGAAGCGGTGAAGTTGATCCGCGTCGAGGAATCGCTGGTGACCTATGCGCTTGAAATCGTTCGGCGCACGCGGGAGTCGGAATACTTGTCGCTGGGAGTATCGCCCCGCGGGGCGCAGGCGCTCTACCGCGCGGCACAGGCTATGGCATTTTTAGATGGCCGCAGCTTCTGCACTCCAGAAGATTTCAAACCCTTGGCTGTTCCTGTTTTCGCGCACCGCGTCGTGGTGAATGGAAACTACGCCTCCACGTCGAAGAAATCCGAGCAAGCCGATCAGGTGATGAAAGAGATTGTGGAGAGTGTTGCGGTGCCGGTGTGAGGCGTGTTGTCATCCCGAGCGGAGCGAGGGACCATCGTTTTTGCCGCGTCGCGAAAATAATTGTCGATGACAACATATAATTCTCCGTCATGTCATTCCTTCGCTTTCTCATGCTTCTGTCGCTCATCGTCTGGATTGGCGGCCTGATCTTTTTTGCGTTCGTCCTCGCGCCTACGGCGTTTTCTATTCCAGAGGTCCTGCCAAACACTCATTTAGCGGGCAATGTCGTCGGGCGGGCGCTTGGCAAGCTGCATTGGATTGGCCTTTTTTCCGGAGTGGTTTTTCTGGCGAGTTCCCTGCTGCATAGTCGCCTTACCAATGGGACGGCGCATGTGTTCGCAGCGCGGCACGTGCTGCTCTGTCTGATGCTGGCGCTCACGTTGATCTCGCAGTTCGGCATCATCCCTCGCATGGATGTGTTGCGGGCTTCGTTGGGGGATGTGCGAGCCGCGCCACTCGATAACCCCGAGCGGATGCAATTCGACGCCCTGCATATATGGTCGACGCGCGTGGAAGGCGCAGTGCTTCTGCTGGGACTAGTAGTGGTGTACTTAACAGCTACTGGCTTCTAGCCTGAGGCTCGCCGCGCGCACTCGGCATTCTCTGCCCAGATCATTTATCCTAAAAGGTTGTCCGACGATTGCTGGAACACCTTGTGCAGTTCCACTCAGATTCGAACCAGCGTCGCATCCGCTAAACGCTAGGAGCTGGAAGCTAGAAGCTTTCTCTTATGAAAACCGGCATTATTGGCCTGCCGCAGGTGGGCAAGACATCGTTGTTTCGCATTCTGACCAAGGCGCATCTTTCCGATTCGGCGCGGGCTAATCCGCGCGAGGCGCATATTGGCGTGGCCAAGGTTCCCGATGACCGACTCGACCGGCTGGCCGCGCTCTATAACCCGAAGAAGCTGACGCATACTTCGGTCGAGTATGTGGACGTTGGAGCGATTGGGCAGGAAGCGCTGAAGGACAGCGCCTACGCGGCGCATCTGCGCAACGTGGATGCGTTGGCCCATGTGGTGCGGGTGTTTGACGATCCTTCGGTGCCGCATGCGGGCGAGATCGATCCGTTAAGAGACATCAAGAATGTTGAATTCGATTTACTGGTCAGCGATCTTGGACAGATCGAGAAGCGGCTCGAGCGCCTGGAAAAAGATCTGAAGAAGATGAAAACGCCGGAGCTCGAGAAGGAATTCGAGCTGCTGAAGCGGGCGAAAATTCAGGTGGAATCCGACAAGCCGCTGCGCGAGATGGAGATGTCTGCCGAAGACAAGAAACGCATCAAGGGCTTCATGTTCCTTAGTGAGAAGCCGATTTTTTACGTGCTGAACATCGGCGAGTCAACGGAACTGGGAAAAGAGTTGGAAGAAGCGGTGAGTAAGTATGGACTGACTGAAATTGCTTCCCGCACGAACGCTGCGGCCACCGCCATCTGCGGCAAGGTGGAAGCCGAGCTTGCCGAGATGACCGACGCGGACGCAGCCGAATTTTTGTCGAGCTACGGACTGACCGAAAGCGGTCTGTCGCGGCTGATTCGCACGACTTATAAACTGCTCGGCCTGATTTCATTCTTCACCGCCGGCGAGGATGAATGCCGTGCCTGGCAGGTGCCGGCAAAGTCCCGCGCGCAGGAAGCCGCGGGTGCGATTCATTCCGATCTGGAAAAACATTTCATCCGCGCCGAGACGATTCGCTGGGACCAGCTACTGGAGGCCGGCTCCGAAGCCAACGCGCGCGCGAAGGGAACGCTGCGACTGGAAGGCAAAGACTACATCGTGCAGGATGGCGACGTGATGCACATTCGTCACAGCGGGTAAGCCTAAAACCTCACACAGAGTACCGAGGAAAACGAAGAATAGTTCTCTCCGTGACTCTGTGCCTCTGCATTGAATCGTTCTGCTATCATCCTCGCCTACTGAACATGAGTGCCATTCTCATCAGCATCCTGCTCGGCCTAACCGCCGCCGCTGCCAATGTGTTTGGCGGCGCCATCATTGTGCAGCGCAACTGGGAGCGCCGCTATCTGAGCTATTTCGTCGCGCTGGGCGCCGGGTTTATGCTGGCCACCGCCCTGGTTGAAATGGTGCCCGAGAGTCTCGAACTGGGAGGCAAAAATGCGGCCGTCTTGATTTTGCTGGGTTACCTGATCACCCATTTCTTTGAGCACACTCTCACTCCGCACTTCCATTTCGGCGAAGAGACGCATCATCACGAATTCATGCATGCCCACAAGGGATACTCCGTGCTGCTGGGTTTGATCATCCACACATTCTTTGACGGAATTGCGATTGCTGCGGGATTTCTAGTTTCCAACGCTCTCGGCTGGATCATCTTTTTAGCAATCTTCCTGCACAAGATTCCGGAAGGCTTCACGGTAAGTTCCGTAATGCTGGCCAGTGGCCGCAGCCGCGGAACGGCTTGGGGAGCGTCAGGGCTGTTGGGCGGAGCGACGTTGGCGGGAGTTTTGACGATGGCCGTATTCCGTCATCACGTCAGCTCAGGCCTGCCGCTGGCGGCAGGAGTCACGATTTACGTCGCGGCTTCGGACTTGATTCCGGAGGTAAATCGCGAGCCCGGAGTGAGGATGGCCTTACTGGTGTTCGTGGGAGCGGGAGTGGTGTTCTTGTTGGGAGCTTTGTTTCACATGTAGTGAAGCTGACGGGCTAAGGGATCGAAAGAACAAAAGGCGCAGGCAAAACTGCCTGCGCCGGGAGATGAAAATGAGAAGATCTATGCGTTGGCCAAAACCGGCTCGACTCCATAGATCGAGTACCATGAAGTTGCGGCCTTGAGCTTGCTGTTCACGTTGTTGATATTCTTCACGCCTTCGGTCTCAAGCCATTTGCGGAATGCGCCTGCGCCTTGTTTGGCGTAGATTGGGATGCCATCTTTCCAGGTAGCGCGTCCGCAGAGCACTCCGTTGAACTTCACTCCGGATTCGCCCGCGAGCTCAAGGGTTTCGCTGAACTCTGCGTTGCTGACTCCGGCGGAAAGATAAATGAACGGCTTGGTCGCAACGTTCGCGGCTTTGTGGAAGAAGTCGATGGCTTCCTGCTTCGAATACGCCTTCTGTCCGGCGAAGCACTGGACGCCTTCAACGAACTTCATGTTCACCGGAACTTCCACCTTGAGCACATCTACGCCGTAGCGGTCCTTGGTGAACTCGCGCATGCTTTCGGTAACGATCTGTGGCTTTTTCTTAGCATAATCCAAGCCTTTTTCGTCCACGCCTTCGTCGTATCCCACGAACTCCAAGAAATAAGGGATGTCGTTGGCGCGGCATTCATCGCCGATGCGCTCGACCCAGGCGTGCTTCTTGTCGTTTACTTCCTTGGGGTCGAAAGGGGTGTAATAAAGAAGGATCTTGACACAGTCCGCCCCGGCCTCTTTCAAACGCCGAGCCGACCAGTGATCGAGCAGATCGCCCAACCGGCCGGGGCCGGTTTTGTCATAGCCGGTTTTTTCATAGGCGAGCAGTAGCCCCGCGTTCTTTGCGCGTCGCTTGGACGCGGGCAGACCCCACTCAGGGTCAAGCAAAATCGCGCTGGCATGCGGAGTGAGAACTTCCGTGACCAGGATCTTAAACTCTTCCATCATGGCATCGCTGACTTCCCCGCCTTTTTCCTTGGCTAGCGATTTTTGTAAAGAGCCGCGCTGATCCATGGCGGCAGCCGCGATTACACCGTGATCGTTCGAAACCTTTCGAAGACCTGCAAGTTTCCCCGGGGTAAGCTTCATAGAATCCTCCAGAATTGCACAAAGGAATGAGTGCCTGAGACAAGTAAATTGTAAACCAAACCGACCCGCCAGAATTCGCAATCTGGCACAGGATTTCGCAGATCGCCTAGGCTGCCCAGTTTTGAATCTTCAGCCCTCGCACTCTACGAAATTCCCTCTCATTGTTTGTGACCAGCACCAAGCCTGCGGCGAGAGCGTGGGCAGCGATCCACAAATCGTGGTTGCCGATCAAGTCGCCTTTCGACTCCAGTTCGGCCCGCACCGTGCCATAATTCTCGGCCGCAGTTTCAGGCAATGCCATCGCCGGCAGCAAACGGACTAATTCTCTCAACCGTTCGAGTGCCATGGCTCGATGTGCGCTTTTGGCCGCGCCATAAAGTAGTTCTCCATACGTAATAACCGAGAGCACAGCTTCACCGGGGTGTAGCCTGCGAAATCGCCGCAAAACCTGTTCTGGGTTCTTCTGGCGGATATAAATGCAGATATTCGTATCGAGCAGATAGCGCGGTTCCATCACAGGCCCTTGCGTTTCTGAGGCCTATCTTTGTTACGATCTCGGAGGTCGATATCGTCAGATAGACCAGCCAGCAAATCGAAGGCGCGGGCCATATTTCCTTCTTTTTCCCGCAGCACAATCTCATCCCCACGCCGGAAGATTTCAACTTCTTCGCTTTTGAGCCGGAATTCTTTTGGCAGACGTACCGCTTGACTGTTCCCTGACTGGAAGACCCGCGCCGTTCCCATGAAACCACCGCCTCCGCGTATATACACTAAGTATATACATCTGGCGATTCAACTTCAAATGCGCGTTGAATGACTATTTAATTAGGGAAAGAAGCGGGCTGGCTCATTCGGATCGTCGGAGGCTTCGACTGATTTATCAATTAGCTCCTGGAATTTCTCGCCCGCCTTTCGCCTTTGCTCAGCGCTCCTACGCCCGAAATAGATTAAGCCCGCAGCCGACAGAAGAAGCCAACTACAAGCTGCTGCAGCAATAACGATTTCGAGAGTCTTATCATTCATGCCGGAGTTCGCAGCCACACTTTTCAATCCACTGAATGCCGCGCAGTATACCCGTCGCGCGAAACCACATCGATTTTCTGTTCTTTGCCCTTTTGGTCTTTTACTTTCAGAGCTCCGCCATCGGGAGCGACGACCTGCACCTTCAACTTGCGGTAGGTCCCATCTAGTTTGTCATTCGTCGGGCGATAAGTGATCGAGTACTGGTTGCGAATGTCGTTGGCAATATCCTGAAAATCTTCCCCGTATTCCGCCTGGAAGCGCGGGAAGTAGGCGCGGCCTCCGGTGATGGCGGCGAAGTTTCGCATCTCGTTGTCGGCCTGCAGGTAATCCATATTGCTCACCGGAATGCCCATGCCATGCGGCGCGGCGCGGCCCTGGGCTTCATACATTTCGCGGATGATCCAACCCACGCTCATGGGGAAGATGGTCACATCCTTCGTATCCTTAATCTTCTTGGTGATTTTATCCAGCGTCAGTTTGCTGAACGTATCCACTCCGGTGGTCACAAGTATTATGTATTTCTTTCCTTGCACGCGGTCGAGCCGGTCGAGCGTGTCGTATAGCGCGTCGAAAAGATTGGTCTCGGCGAATCCGGGAATCCGCAATTCATTCAAGGCGCCATAAATGGCTTTCTTATCCTGAGTGAAGTCGACCAGGATATGCGGCTGCATGTCGTAATAGGCGACGGCAACCCAGTCCTCTTTTTGCAGAGTATTGGCGAAGGCATAGGAGGCGCGCAGGGCATCGATCATGAAGCCATAGTTGGTCGATGCATATTCCACCAGCAGGACCGCAGTGATGGGCGCTTTCGAAACGCTGAAAGTGGAAATGGCTTGCGGAGCGCCATCTTCGAAGATGCGGAAATTATCCTGCTTGAGACCGGGAACGAACTGCCCGGTCTTGGTCGTCACGAGTACGTCCACATTTACCAGTGGGGCATTCACGCGGATGGAGTAATCGGGCATCCCCTCAACTTTTTTCGGAGCGGGCGGCGGAGGAGGGGGAGGCGTATCCTCGGGATTCTTCTTCGGAATGGAGTAGGGCCCAACGTCGCCCCCGGGGCCGCCTGCCTCGGGAGGCGCGTCCTGCTTGGGTTTGTCGTTGTCGCTGGGTTGGGTGGATGGACTCTGCGTTTGGTCCTGAGTCGGACTCTGCTCCTGAGTAGACGCGGGAACCGTCACGAAGGCAGCAACCAAAATGATAGCAAACATCGCCGCCGCAAACCGCCGGACGCGCGTGGCACTAACTGCAATCGCTGCACCAACTACGATAAAAAGAGCAACAAACATAAGTACCCCGGAAGCTTAATCGGCTATTGGGAGTGCAAATTCCCTGTGCTAGTATAGACGCAGTGATTCGCGATTGGGATGTTTGCCCGGCTCGCGTTCTCCCCTCGAGGCAACGACTTACAATCTGGCGAAATCTAATCTATAACGGGGACCGTTCCGGTCCCGTAGGGCGTCGTACATGAAGAAATTAGCTGTCGCAGTCTCCGTCATTTTCCTGTTTTTCCCCCTGGTAACTTTCGCGCAAAAGTCTGATTCTGCTCCATCTGTTGCCGCGCCAAACCATCCAACCATTCCGGTGAGCCAAATCCACGCAGGGATGCGCGGCGTGGCTTATACCGTGTTCGAGGGCGTGAAGCCGGAGTCGATGGACGTGGAAGTTCTTGGCGTGCTGCACAACGTGAACGGCCCTAAGGGCGACGTTATTCTGGTGCGGCTCCACGGGCAAAAAGTGGAGTACACGGGCGTGGTCGCGGGCATGAGCGGCAGCCCAGTTTATCTGGATGGCAAGTTGGCGGGGGCGCTGGCGTTTCGCATCGGAGAATTTTCCAAAGAGCCGATCGCCGGAGTTACGCCGATCGCCGACATGCTAGAAATCAATGCTCTGGATCAGTCCCCGGCGGAGGACAGTGTAGCCGTTAAGCCCGCGCTTAATAATGTTGCCGGGAAAACCAGCACACCCGGCGATTCGGCGCTGCCGGCTGTGATGCAACCTGATTCGATGCAATCTGATTCGGCGGCGGCATCCGTCAGCGGTTTTGCAAATTACCTCAAGCCGATCGAAACCCCGCTGGTCTTCAACGGATTCTCCCAGGAAGCGATTCAGTTGTTTTCCGGACAGCTGGGTGCGGCCGGGATTGTCCCTGTGATGGGCGCGGGTTCCGTGAGCGACGACAAACAGCCGGAGCCTTTAGAGGCAGGATCGGCGGTGAGCGCGGTTCTGGTGCGCGGCGACATGAACATCGAGGCCACGTGCAGCGTTACTTATGTCGATTCCCAACGATTGCTGGCCTGCGGCCATCCCCTGTTGCAATTTGGATCGGTCGATCTTCCCATGAATAAGGCGCAGGTTTTGGCCACGCTGGCCTCGCCGCTGAATGCCTTCAAAATCGTGAATACCACCGAGCCGGTGGGAACGTTTGTACAAGATCGCCACACCGGCATCATGGGAGTGTTCGATAAAAAGCCGGACATGATTCCGGTGACCTTAAGCATTCATAGCAGCACAGGGGTAAAGCAGTTTCATTATGAAGTGCTGAACAATGCCAAGCTGACTCCGGTGGCACTGATGGTGACGGTGTTCAACGCGCTGCACGGCGTAAACGAATTCGGCGAGGAAATCACTTACCGTCTCAACGGCAATATCGGCGTGAAGGGCTTTCCCGACGTCACCATGAAGAACATGTTCTCGCCATCCGAAGGCGCGCAGCCCGCGGCCATGCAAGCCGCCATGTCTTTGGGAGAACGTTTCGGCAGCATCTACGACAATCCTTACACGGCTGCCGCCGTGCAAGGTGTGAACCTTGATTTCGATTTGGTTCGCGAGCGCCGATGGGCGCGCCTGGAAAGCGCCCGCACCGATGTAACCGAAGCTCGTCCGGGCCAGGAAATTACGCTTGAAACTGTACTGGCGCCCTATCGCGGGGAACGCATCGTCCAGCAGATCCCCGTCAAGATTCCCACTTCCGCCAGCAAGGGAACTCTGCGCATTTTAGTCTGTGACGGCGATACTCTCGACCATGTTGGCCGCGCCAACGCCGCCTTCGGACGCAAGCTGGATCTGGCGTCCACGATTGCGCTATTGAATAAAGAGCATTCCAACAATCGCGTCTATGTCTCGCTGCTCGAAGCCGACCCCGAAGCTCGCGTTGGCGACAAAGTCATGCCGACCTTGCCACTTTCAATCATGAATGTGATGGACGGCATGCGAGGAAATCAGGAGATGATCGTGAGCGGCGAATCAAACGTGGACGAAACCTCGACGCCGCCATTGGACTACGTGGTATCAGGTGCACAGGTGCTCACGGTTACGGTCAAGTAAAGCCCTCACAGCTTTAGAACAACCACACACCCGCTTTTTCCATGTGCCGGAACCCATCCGTCGCGATAGCGGCAAGGGTCATCAAGGCTGCGTTATAGCCCACATGTGCCAAAAAGCTTGAGGCTACCGATTTGGTCACGGCGCGGATTGTAGTGAGTACGATTCCTACCAGAACAATAATCAGCACGGCCCCCCATGATCTGTACTGTGAATAGTGCATGACCCCGAAAGGCAGCGCGGTCAAAATAATTCCCCAAAATGCGCCCAGCCGTCGCGCAATTACCGGATAGAGAAATCCGCGAAAAAAAAGTTCTTCCATCAGCGGCCCCAAAGTGACCGCAAAAGCCGCAGTGAGATAGGCATCCATCGGCCGCTCGAAGAATTGGTCGAAGGGCGTCGTCTTTGGCATGGGAAGATACCGGCCCAGCGCATCAAATGCGATCATCAGAACGCCAATCCCGAGCAGGCTGAGCGCGGCCTTGCCGGGCCATTTCCAGCGGATGGCCGACCAGAAGCGCGTACGATACTTGCCCTCGATCAGCAGGTACATGTAAAGCAGCACCGGGATGTAAGCCAAAAATTCTGAGAGCAGCGCGAGCGCAGGCTTCTGCGCCACCTCGATCCAGCTCTCATGCGGATAGACAAGCCGGTGCGCGACGACCACGATGAGGACCTGCGCCAAAAAGATCACGCCCAGCGTGAGAATAGTGATCACCAGAACATCCCACCCACTCCAAACGGGGTTCTCGCCCGCCTGCGGCGCAAGATAAGCTGGAGGAGGTTCAGGCTGCATGGACTGGTCCGCCGCAAGCGGATCCAACGGCTGTAGCTCCTCATGCAGGGGCTGGGGATCGGCACTCATCGACTGTGGATCGAACTGCGAGTTGTCAGGTGAGGACAGAAAAGGCTTTCCTTTATGCCTTGACTACAAAACATTAGACTAACATTGCAGTCGGAGACTGTCTCCCAAACGGCTTGGAAAGGCGCTGCTGCGGTCGCTATGAAAAGCGGGGCCGCAACTGTTTTATCGGTCTTTCCGCTTGTTCCCGGTTTCTAATTTGCGTCGAACCTGGATGAGTTCTGTTTTCTTACACGAATGGCTTTGGAATCCTTTCCGGCAAAATCCCTCTCTGCGGATCAGTTAGCCGAGATCGAAGAATTCCTCGACAGCCAAGAGGCAGGGCATCCCTTTCAGTTTCCTCAATGGCAGGGCGTGCGGTCGATTGCCATGATTCTTCGCATGGGGGGGAGAATTTGCTGGTATGGGAGCTTTGGCGTGCAGTCTCCGCTGGGACGGAGTGTGCCGTGGATACGAGGACTGATTGCGAATCGCGGCCCGGTTTGTGACGATGGCGAACTTTGGAACGCAGCCGCAGAAGAGTTGGCCGAGAAGATGCGGCGCGAGCGGTTGACCTTTCTGGACGTATCCCCGGAATGGATCTGCGAATCAGAGCAGGACCGAGCGCAGTTGGAGAACAATTCTGTTTGGGACCGCGTGGGGCTGCCGCGGATATCGTTACGGCTCGATCTGCGGAAGAGCGACGATGAGATTTTAGCGGGCTTTCGGAAGAATTCGCGTTATGAAGTGCGAAGGGCGGAGCGAGCCGGCACGCAAGTAAGTGCGGCGGCAACTGAGACAGAGGTGGAGGACTTTTTGCGTCTGTACCGAAGCACCGCGGAGCGAAAGGGATTTCGTGCCAATAGCAGCGAGGAGGTACGGCGGATTGTGCGCTGGCTGACGAGCGAGCCATCAAGGGGTGCTCTGCTGGTCGCGCGAGCGGACGGCACTATCTGCGGAGGAGCGGTCATCGCAAGAGCGGGCCGAAGATGCTGGTACGTCTGGGGCGCGAGCGGCAAGCAGCAGCATTCGGCTCCCGGACATATCTTGCAGTGGAAAGCGCTGCAATGGGCGAAGGCGCATGGCTGCACGGAGTACGATTTCGGGGGCTACACTCAAGGGGCAATTTCCGGGCCGGCGTGGTTCAAAGAGGGCTTCGGAGGCTCGGTCGTACATCTGACTCCGGTTCATCGCAGAGTGACCGAAATACGGCGGTATCGGGTGCTGCAAGCGCTCTCGAGAATCAGAGCGTTTATGATCGGTCGGATATCGAAGGAATAAGCACTAGCCACTTGCCACTTTTTTCCCATTGGAAAAATATCCCGCCAGCGCCTGCCCGGTGAAAGACTTCTTCACCCGCGCCACTTGCTCGGGCGTGCCCTGCGCCACAATGCGGCCGCCTTCTTCGCCGCCTTCGGGGCCAAGGTCGATGATCCAATCGGCATTGCGGATCACATCCATATTGTGCTCAATGATAATGATCGAATTACCCAGGTCCGTCAGCCGGTGAAGTACGTCCAGCAATTTCCTGACATCGTCGAAGTGCAGGCCGGTGGTGGGCTCGTCCAATAAATAAAGAGTTTTGCCAGTTTGCCGCTTGCTCAACTCACGCGCCAGTTTGATACGCTGCGCCTCACCGCCAGAAAGCGTGACCGCGGACTGGCCCAGATGAATGTAACCCAGGCCCACGTCGACCAGCGTTTGCAGCTTTTGCCGCACCTGCGGAATGTTTTCGAGAATGGGCAGCGCGTCCGCAACCGGCATCTCCAGCAAGTCAGCGATGGAGTTGCCGTTGTACTTTACGGCGAGAGTTTCGCGGTTGTAGCGGCGCCCCCCGCAGACCTCGCATAGCACATACACATCGGGCAAAAAGTTCATCTCGATACGCCGCTGGCCTTCGCCCAGGCAGGCCTCGCAGCGTCCGCCGGTTACGTTGAAGGAGAAGCGTCCAGCCTTATAGCCGCGCTCGCGTGACTCGGGCAGCATGGCGTAGATCTCGCGAATCGCAGTAAACACTCCGGTGTACGTCGCGGGATTCGAGCGCGGAGTACGGCCGATAGGCGATTGATCGATGCGGATGACCTTGTCGATGTTCTCCGCCCCTACGATGGATCTGTGTTCGCCGGCTCGCTCGCGTGAACGATAGAGCTGGCGGGCCAGGGCGCGATAGAGAATGTCATTCACCAGCGTTGACTTGCCCGAGCCGGACACGCCGGTCACGACAGTCATCACCCCGAGGGGAAAAGCGACGTCCAGATTTTTTAAGTTATTTTCTTTTGCGCCCAAGATGCTCAGGGCCGCGCCATTCTTTTCACGACGCGCCGGACGCATCTCAATCTGCACTTTGCCCGAAATGTAGGCGCCGGTGAGCGAGTCTGGATCGCTCATAATGTCTTCCGGAGTCCCGTGAGCGACCAGAGTTCCTCCGTGGCGTCCCGCGCCGGGCCCGAGGTCGATGACATAATCGGCGCGGCGAATGGTTTCTTCGTCATGCTCTACCACCAGCACGGTGTTGCCGAGATCGCGCAGATTTTCCAGCGCAGTGAGCAGACGGCTGTTGTCGCGATGGTGCAGTCCGATGGAAGGCTCGTCGAGAACATAGAGCACACCGCGGAGTTTCGAGCCGATCTGCGTGGCCAGGCGAATGCGCTGGCCTTCGCCTCCAGATAAAGTTGCGGCGGAACGATCGAGAGAAATGTAATTCAATCCAACGGCATTTAGGAATTGCAGCCGCTCGGTGATTTCATGCATTACCCGTCCGGCAATTTTTTCTTCGCGTCCCGCGAGTTTGATGCTGCGTGCGACTTCGAGCGCGCGCGAGATGGGCAGCGCGGTAAAGTCGGCGATCGACATCGCGTTCACTTTCACCGCCAGGCTTTCCGGCCGCAGGCGCTTGCCGTGGCACACCGGGCATTCGCTGGCCGACATGTGATCCATGAGCCATTCGCGGTAGCCTTCCGAAGTTGACTCTTCGAGATTCTGTTTGAGATAGCCGAAGATACCGCGGAAGCCGGTCTTACCACGTCCGGATTCGCCATTCAGCAGCAGGTCTTGAATCTTCTCGGGAAACTTCTCGAAGGGCGTGGAGAGGTCGATGCCGTGAGCAGCGGCAGCGATTTGCAAGGCGTGAATGAGTCCTTGCGACGCGGAGCCCGGACCAAGGCCCCCGTCCAGCAAGGGCTTTGACCAGTCGGTGATGACTTTCGCGGGATCGAAGTCGTAGCGGCTACCCAAGCCGTGGCACTCCGGGCAAGCGCCATACATGCTATTAAAGGAAAAAGATCGCGGCTCGAGTTGCGGCACGCTGATGCCGCAGTCGGGGCAAGCGAGTTTTTCGGAATAGAGCGTTTCATCGCCGCCCACCACGGACACTTGCACCAGACCTCCGGCAAGCTTCATCGCAAGGCCCACCGACATTTCCAGGCGATGTTCGATGCCCGGCTTGACTAGCAGGCGGTCGACCATCACTTCGATGGTGTGGTTCTTGCGCTTGTCCAGATTGAGATCGTCTTCCAGATTGACGAGTTCGCCATCAATCCGCGCACGGGTGTAGCCGTGCTTGAGCAGCGTCTCCATTTCCTTCTTGAACTCGCCCTTGCGGCCGCGAACGATGGGCGCGAGGACCATGACGCGATCTTCGGGCGTCAACAACATCACACGCTGAACAATCTGTTCGGCGGACTGGCGGCTGATGGGGCGTCCGCATTTGGGGCAATGCGGCACTCCAATGGATGCGAATAAAAGACGAAGATAGTCGTAGATTTCAGTGATGGTTCCAACCGTTGAACGCGGACTCCGGCTGGTGGTTTTCTGCTCGATCGAGATGGCCGGGCTAAGCCCATCGATGGCATCGACATCTGGCCGCTCCATTTGATCGAGGAACTGGCGAGCGTAGGTGGAAAGCGTCTCGACGTAACGGCGCTGGCCCTCAGCATAGATGGTATCGAATGCCAGCGACGATTTGCCGGAGCCGCTCAGGCCGGTGACGACGGTGAGAGCGTTGCGGGGGATCTCTACGTCGATGTTCTTGAGGTTATGCTGGCGCGCTCCGCGCACTGAGATTTTGGTAATAGCCATTTGGTGCTTTGCCTGAAAACCTGGGCTGGATAGGCCTTCCGTAACGTCGACAGGTCCGCTTATATGTTCGACATTAGGAGTGCACAGCTCTACTCCGTATTTTACTACGCCTGGAGCCGTGCACGCGGCATCCGAGTGGTCACTTGCGGAGCGCACAGACGCAGATAGATTTAAAGGTGCCGCATAGACGAAATTTGCGGTTGCGGCATCTGAGTTATGCGAAATTTTGCGGCGCTTTTGGGCCGGTCGCTCTTAATCTCGAGATTGCTTTAACAAGATTTGCTTTTATACATTCGTTACACGAACCTGAAAAGGGTGGTTGACCGTGATTTCGCTCTTCATGCCTCTGATTCTCTGCTTTACCGTGGTCGCCTCGGTTGGAATTGGCGTAGTCGCCGCCTACGCGGCGGTGATTGGGATCCTGGAGGCTTGCGGGCGTAGCTCACGTCCGAAACCCCTGGAAACCAGACCGCAACTGGTTCTGGTACCCACGCAAAACCACGCCAGCGGCGATTAAGATCTTACTCCCAGATCCAGAAGAGGGCCGGCAATATCCCCGGCTTTCAAGCCCGCAGCCGGGCACGCTACCTCCCTAGACACCTGACGCCGCATTGTTCGACATCGAACATACACACTTCCTGGAAGTTGTAATACTCCGTCTTCGCCCATGAACAAAGCGGAAAATGACCGCGTTCGAGAACTGTGCGCGCTCATTGCCGAGGAAAAGGACCGCACCAGATTCATGGAGCTCGTGAATGAGTTAAATCTTCTCCTGGACGCAAAGCAGCAGCGGCTGGACCATGAAGCGCCGCACGACAAGAAAACTAAATCTAGTTAATGAAGTAGATCGCAAGGTTCATGCTAGAAAGCCAATGGCGTAACGCCATATTTCACATATTCCGTGGAGAACTGAAAGAGCTTATTCTCCGTAAATTCGCCCTCAGTTTTTCCCCGAAAATACAGCAGATATCAGCCATGAATACAGGCTTAGGGTAGGAGTGCGCCTCTGGCTCTCCGCATCCAACTGATTGTATGTGGCCCTCCGCAGAGGAAGAAGAAGTCTTATTCGAAGGAAACGCTATCATTCGAAAGACCACAAAACGGATCAAATTGACTACCTTGCAGCCGGGTGCCCGGTCCGATGGCGAAGGCAAGGCGGTAAGCAACGTGATTCTGCTGTCGTTAACGGATGAGGAGTATCACCTGCTGCGCCCTCATCTGGAGCCAGTGGATCTTCCGCAGCACCTGATCCTGCACGAGCCCGGCGAGAAACTTGAATACACATATTTCCTGAACGAAGGCATGACTTCGCTGGTCGCCCTGAGCGGAGACGGGCGGAGCGTTGAAGTCGGCATCGTAGGCCGAGAAGGCATGGTCGGGATGTCGTTGACCGTGGGGCTGCGGAGGGAAATGTTTCGCGCCATCATGCAAATGTCGGGCAATGGAGTGCGCGTACGCTCGGAGTTGTTTCAGAGCGTGCTGTTGCAGGCGCCAGTATTGCGGGCGGAGTTGAGCCGATTTGCTCTTGTGCAAGGAATGCAGGTGGCGCAACTGGCCGCCTGCAACCGTCTGCATGAGACCGAACAGCGCCTGGTGCGATGGCTGCTGATGTGCCAGGATCGCGTGGATTCCAAGCTGCTTCCTTTGACGCACGAATTTCTGGCGCAGATGCTGGGCACTGGCAGACCCAGTGTGAGCTTAGCGGCGGCGGTGTTGGAACATGCCGGGCTGATTGAAAACTTACGAGGAACGGTAAAGATACTAAACCGTAAGAGCCTGGAAGCCGCCGCCTGCGAATGTTACGGAGTGATCCAGCATTTCAATGGCGGGCTGGGATTGAAGTAGCGGGCCGATGTCACTCAAAACCTCGTCGCTCCGGTCGACGAGTGTAACGGCGATGTTACAACATCGATCTCTTGAATATCTCCTGCCTCTATCATGTGTAGGTTCGCGGAGAGGCATACCTGGTGTGAGGGCGAAAAGTCTGGGTACATCAAGTCTGAGTGCCCCAAGTCTCGCCGGGGTGGCGAGACCTGGGGTGGCGAAACCTGAGAACAATTCAGACTAAATCTCGCCAGCCGATCGCGACGCCGCCCGCGTCCGCGCACTCGCCGCCTACAAAGACCTCCTTACTCTCTGGAAAGACGCCGACCCTGAGATTCCCATCCTGAAAGAAGCCAGGGCGGAGTGCGCCAAACTGCAATAGCCCGGAAAAAGTCTTGTCGCGTCCTTTATGGTTTCCCATGGTTTATTGGCCGGTCCCACACCCTGGCCCGTTAATTCTTCGATTTGTTTGTGGGAGACTTTCTGTTGAGCGTAGCCAGCAACAAATTTGCGGACGGAGGGGCTGGCACTGCATGTTTGAACACGATGTCCTTCGCGCTCACCTCTTTTCCGTACAAGTTCTTGTTAGCATCATTATCCGGACGAAGGGTCGATCCCGCGAGAGAGATTCCGGCAAACAGCCCCCGAGCGCGAGAGTATGAAAGGATCTCGGCCCGCATGGTTGCGTCGGTTTCGGCGGAAGCGTTCCGTCCCACTGGACCTGCCGCGGCGGAGGCATCGCCTCCCAGCTTGACCTTGCTGATGAGGATATTAGCGGCCGATCGAGGGTTCATCAGCAGCAACACGAAGTCGGTTGCCTGGCCGCCCAACTGCAAGCCAAAGCTCCCGCCTTCCAGCGCCATCATAGTCGGCGGGCCCCACTTACCCTGGAAATCCTGCCCGCCCCGACAAGTCATCACTCCCCGGCCGTAGCTTCCTCCGATGCCGATTGCGAACTTCAGGACCGAAGGTAGTACGACGACGCAATCAGCCTTGTCAATCACGCTCTGGGGAATATCATCGGGAATGTCCATAATCTCCTTGATCACTTTCCCAGCATTCTCGACTCGATCCTGTTCCTTACCTTGCCCAAAAGCGGGCGATGCAACCACAGCAAGCAAAACCACGTTCAACCAAAATCTTTTCATATGGTCTCCTCCGACGAATGTTTAAAGATTCCGTTGCTACGTTGTGCAGACCAGCAAGAATGAATCGAGTGCCTGATCAACGCCACCCGAAAACAGGCCAAAACGAAACTTTACGCCGAATCCGTCCCGACTTCTATCAATCTTGAGGAATGTTACGAAAACGGCGTTTTCCGCCTTCGTTTAACTTCGTGACCTTGGTGGTCAACGGTTTTTGCCAATTGTACTTGGAGCTCCATCACTTACCCCAGATTCGTTGACTCCCCACGTTACCCTCCGTAAGATGGATCGACCTATGATTCCGGCATTTCTTCTCTGTTGACAACAATAAAACAGTGATTGACCAGACCATTTCGCACTACCGCATTGTTGAAAAACTGGGCGGCGGCGGCATGGGCGTGGTCTATAAAGCGGAAGACATCAAGCTTGGACGCTTTGTTGCGCTGAAGTTTCTGCCGGAAGAAGTTGCCTCGAATGCGCAGGCTCTGGAGCGCTTTCAGCGCGAAGCCCGCGCGGCCTCGGCGCTGAACCATCCCAACATCTGCACCATCCACGAGGTTGACGAGCAGAACGGGCAGGCATTCCTGGTCATGGAATATCTGGACGGCGTGACGCTGAAGCATCGCATTGCCGGCCAGCCGATGGAAACCGACCTGCTGCTTCAACTGGCCATCGAAATGGCGGACGCGCTGGACGCCGCCCACGCCGAAGGCATCATCCATCGCGACATCAAGCCCGCCAATATTTTCGTGACCAAGCGCGGCCACGCGAAGATCCTCGATTTCGGTCTCGCAAAAGTGGTTCCCACGCGCGATGGTGCGGCTGCCGATCCTGATGGGGCCATGAACCGGCCCACGGCAATGAGCGACGATTTTCTTACCAGCCCCGGGACCGCCATCGGCACCATCGCCTATATGTCACCCGAACAGGCGCGGGGCAAGCCGCTCGATATCCGTACGGATTTATTCTCCTTCGGTGCCGTGCTCTATGAAATGGCAACCGGTGCCGTTCCGTTCCGAGGAGATACGTCGGCGATCATCTTCGAAGGTATTCTGAACCGTGCGCCCATTCCTGCGGTTCGGCTCAATCCACAAGTTCCCGCGCGGCTGGAAGAGATCATTGGCAAGGCTTTAGAAAAAGATCGTGATCTGCGTTATCAGCACGCCTCCGAAATGCGCAGCGATCTGAAGCGCTTGCAGCGTGACAGCGGTTCCGGGCGAACCGCTGCCGCTTCAGACGCCGTTGCAGTCGGCGATGGTCAGACGATTCCGGCACCCGGTTCGGGCGGAACAAGTGCTTCGAGCGCGCCAGCCCTTCCCGTGGCTACGGCGAGTGCCGGTAGTTCCAGCGTGACCGCAGTCGTACGCGAGCATCGCGCGGGAACGATTATTGGCGGCGTTGTTGCGTTATTACTGATCTTAGCCGGAGGCTTTGGCGTATACACGTTCTTCAATCGTTCCGGCCCGGTACCGTTCCAGAATTTCACCATGACGCAGGTCACGAACACCGGGAAAGCGGAGTTGGCGGCAATCTCGCCCGACGGCAAATACATCCTCCACGTGCAGAACGATAGAGGGATGCAGAGCTTGTGGCTGCGCAACATACCCACGGGCAGCGATACCCAGACGGTTCTGCCCTCGGCTGCGGTCTACCGCCATCTCTGCTTCGCTCCCGACGGAAATTACGTCTACTTCGAAAAGGCGGTGAACAACTCGCGCACGGAGTGGGATTTTTACCGTGCCCCGGTTCTGGGCGGCGATCCGAAGATTGTGGCTCGCGATGTGGATACCAATCTTACGTTTTCTCCCGACGGAAAGCGCATCGCCTATATTCGTGCCAACGACCCGGAGCCGGGCAAGTACCGCGTGCTCACCGCTAACGTCGATGGCGGCGATGAAACTGTCCTGTTGATCACCCATTCGACGCGGGGAGCGGATCCTCAGCGTATCAGCTGGTCTCCTGATGGCAAGCAGATCACGTACGCTTTTGATTCCGGAGGGGAGGCGCTCAGCTACGTGGAGAGCCTCGATGTGGGGAGCAAGAAGGTTTCCACCCTGGCAAAACTCAAGGATCACGATGTGACCGCCTTGAGCTGGCTGCCGGGCGGGCACTGGCTATTAACCACGTTTTCCCCGAAGGGCTCGAATTATGAACGGGTGCAAATCGGGCTGCTTTCGGAAAAGGGCGCGATGCGGCCGATTACTCGCGATACTAATCGCTACACCACTCTCACAGTTTCCGCCGACGGCAAAAGTGCCTCCAGCGTGCAACTGAAGACCAGCCACACGCTTGCCACGCTTGGCGGCGAGGTTTCTTCGCCAGCCAAGAATGCGCCTGAGCCCCAGCTCCTTTCGCAAATCGCCGATCCACGACTGCTCGATTGGACGCCGGATGGAAAATTACTGGTTGGCGATGGTCCCAGCATCACGCGGATGGATGCGGATGGGCGCAATTCTTCCGTCCTGGCTTCCGATGCGAACGCCTCAATGTGGGGCTTTTCAGCCTGCGGAGATCGTTATGTCCTGATCACCTGGTGGTTCCACGCCGGGATCTCAACCTTCAACATTTGGCGGGCTCGGGCCGACGGTGCCCCCCAGCAATTAACTTTTGGAGGGTTCGATTCCAACCCAGTGTGTTCCCCCGATGGAAAGTGGGTGTACTACGTCGATCGCCCGGGCGTGGGTACACTGAAGCGGATTCCGATCGAGGGCGGCACTGCCGAAGCCGTGCCCCGCACCGCCATCCCCAACCAGTTTGGCATCGAATCCATCAGTTTCGTTTCTGCCGATGGTAAGTCAATCGGTTACGTGGTGGACGTTGCCGACCCGGTCACGCATGACGCAACCTCCAAATTCGCCATCGCAAGCCTGGACGGCAGTTCGCAGCCCCGGATCCTGGACCTTGATCCGCGCTTCGTGGGAAGTCAAAACCTTATACCATCCGTTCAACTCGTCCCTGATACGAACGTCCTGGCGTACAGCATCCGCGAGAACGGGGCGGAGAATCTTTGGCTCCAACCGCTCGACGGCTCTCCCGGACGCCAGTTGACCCACTTCAACTTCGAAAAGATTACTGACTTTCGCTGGTCGCCCGATGGAAAGACGCTGGCTGTGATCCGTGAGCACGATATTGCCGACGTCGTCCTGCTCCGCGAAGGCAATTCGGATTCCGGCAATGCAGGTTCGGGCAGTCAGTAGTCCGGCGATACGTAATTAAGCAAGCGTAATTACCAAACGTTGAACCAAACATGATCGACCAGACCATCTCGCACTACCGCATTGTCGAAAAGCTGGGCGGCGGCGGCATGGGCGTGGTCTATAAAGCCGAAGACACCGAGCTTGGCCGTTTCGTCGCGCTGAAATTTCTGCCGGATGAATTGTCCCGCGATCCGCAGGCGCTGGAACGTTTCCGGCGCGAGGCGCGAGCGGCTTCGGCGCTCAATCATCCCAATATCTGCACCATTTATGAAATCGGCAAACACGGCGAGCAGTCCTTCATCGCCATGGAGTTTCTGGATGGCGTGACACTCAAGCATCTGATTTCGGGCAAACCCCTGGATAACGAAACTGTTCTCTCACTGGCAATCGAAATTGCCGACGGCCTGGACGCGGCGCACGCGCAGGGAATTGTTCATCGCGACATTAAGCCGGCCAACCTCTTCGTGACCAAGCGCGGCCACGCCAAGATTCTGGATTTCGGTCTGGCCAAGATTGCGACAACCGGCGCATCCTCCGCTCAGGTCGCATCGGCGAACACCATGACGTCGGTAGAACCGCATCTGACCAGCCCCGGATCCACTCTCGGCACCATCGCCTACATGTCGCCGGAGCAGGCGCGGGCCAAGGAACTCGATCCCCGTAGCGACCTGTTTTCCTTCGGCGCCGTGCTCTACGAGATGACCACGGGCACGCTGCCCTTTCGCGGCGGCAGTTCGGCGGAGATTTTTAAATCGATTCTGGATTCGGCGCCGGCCTCCGCCTTGCGGCTGAATCCTGACTTGCCGGTTGATTTCGAAAGAATCCTCAACAAAGCATTGGAAAAAGACCGCAATCTGCGGTACCAGTCGGCTGCCGACCTGCGCACCGACCTGGCTCGGCTGAAACGGGATTTCGATTCCGGCAGATCGGGCAGCGGCGTGGCCGTGGATGCAAGCGCCGTCTCTTCTTCGTCGATTCCTGCGGCGGCAGCGCCAGCCCGTTCTTCCCGGAAATTGATCGCAAGCATCTCGGCTGTCTTTACTGTCGTTTTGATTGCGGCCACAGTTTACTTTGTACGTGGAAAGTCGCAGACGCAGCAGATCAATTCGATCGCAGTCCTGCCCTTTGTCAATGCAACCGCCGATCCCAACAACGAGTATCTAAGCGACGGCTTGACCGAGAGCTTGATCGGCACGCTCTCCCAACTGCCCAATCTCAAAGTAATGGCGCGCAGCACCGTATTCAAATTCAAAGGCAAGGAAGATGACCCCCAGAAGATCGGGCAAACCTTGCAGGTCGGTGCCGTGCTCATGGGCAGGGTTACGCAACACGGCGATGAGATGGCAGTGCAGACCGACCTGGTCAACACTGCCGACGGCAGCGAACTCTGGGGTTCGCATTATGAAACCAAAGCGGCGGAGATTACCCAGTTGCAAGGTGAGATCACTCACGACCTCTCGACCCGCCTGCGGCGCGGAGACTCTGCCAAGCTGCCGCAAAATCTGGGCAATGCAGGTACGAACAGCCCCGAAGCCTATCGGCTCTACCTGGAGGGGCGGCAGGCCTGGTACGGGCGCACTCCTGAGGGGATTAAGAAAAGCATCGAACTGTTCCACGAAGCGATCACCGCCGACCCAAACTATGCGCTCGCCTACGCGGGACTTGCGGACACCTATAACGTCGCTCCAAGCTACGTTCCCATTACCTCAAGACAGGCATCATCGCTGGCCGACGAGGCCGGACGAAAAGCCCTTGCACTGGACGACAGTTTGGCTGAAGCGCATGCCGCGCGGGCATTCACCCTGGCGAACTTCTGGAAATGGAGCGAATCGGAAGCGGAATTTCGCCGCTCCCTGGAGTTGAACCCCAACAGCGCCCGTACCCATTATTTTTACGCAGTCGGCTGCCTGGCTCCTCAAAACCGGACCGAAGAGGCGCTGGAACAGTACCGCATCGCATTGTCGCTCGATCCACTGTCCTCGATCGTGAATGCGAACTACGCTTTGATGCTGACGCAGGCCCGGCGCTACCCGGAGGCGCTGGCCGAATTTCAGAAGGTGCTGGCCCGCGATCCTAATTTTACTCCGGCGCATTACAAACTTTCCCAGCTTTACGCCATCATGGGCCGCTTCGGCGACGCGGTATCCGAAATGCGGCAGATACTTACAAAACCGGTCACCGCCACTCCCGATGCCAAGGGCTACCTGGCAATGGCAATGGCGATGGATGATGCGGACCGCACGGCCTCTATAGCCATTGCCTCAGCGCTTGCCGGCAACAAAGAGCAGGCGTTCCAGTATCTGGAGAAAGCCTATGCGGATGGAGACAGCGAGCTGCTGTTCGCCGTTCGGCTGCCAGCGCTCGACTCTCTGCACTCCGATCCGCGCTTCGCGGAGTTTGTGCGGAAGATGGGACTGCAGCAGTAGGCAGAACCCTCGAATCCTCTCCGTGTTAGCATTTTGTGTGTGGCGTTCTTTGGCGGCATGCGCATGGCCCGCGGCAGTTCCATCCCGATTTCCGCGCTGGCTTTGATCCTCAGCTTATCTTCACCTCCCTCATCTTCCTTCGCCGCTACCGAAGAAAAGTCTCCCTGGCTGGAAATCCGCTCCACGCACTTCGTCGTGATCACCGACGCCGGCGAGAAAAAAGGCAGGGAAGTGGCGCTGCGCTTTGAGCAGATGCGGGCGGTCTTCGCCACTCTACTCATGAAGGATCGGCTGAATGATTCCGAGCCGTTGACCATCCTCGCCTTTAAGAATGACCGGGACTATTACCAGAGCGCGCCTTTGCAGAAAGATGCGTTCGGCCAACTTCAGCCGATCACCGCCCCGGGATTTTTCGTTTCCGGGACGGATCAGAACTTTATTGTGCTGAACTTGTTTGAAGCTGAATCCTGGCGCGCCGTCGCTCACGACTTTGCCCACCTGATGCTGAACTACAACTATCCTCCGGTCGAAGGATGGTTCGACGAAGGGCTGGCGGAATATTTCAGTTCGATCCGCGTCGATGACAAGCAATATGAAATCGGCGGCGATCCGGAATTGACCAATCTCTTTACCACCGATCTGATCGGCAATCAGTCTGAGGCCCGCAATCCGCCGAAGTCGTTGACCGAGTTGCTGAGCGGTCAGGTTTGGCTGGCGCTGCCCGACCTGCTTACCATCAAGCACGACACTTCCGATTACAACGAAGGCACGCACCACACGCTGTTCTATGCGCAGTCGTGGATCACCATCCATTACCTGCTGCACGAGAAAAAGCTTCCCGAAACCGGGACCTATTTCGGTCTGGTAGAGAACCAGCACGTTCCAGTGCCGGAGGCGGTGCAGAAAGCTTACGGCATGACTCCGGAACAATTCGACAAGGCGGTGAAGGATTATTTCCGTTCGCTTACGCCCCTGTTTACCGCGCTCGATGCTTCGAAGCAGGCGAATGCTCCCGCCTACACACCACAGGTGTATCAGTTCCCCGTTCCGGTAGAGCCGAATGACAATACAATCACTGCCAAGACGGTTCTGGCCGACGATGCCCGCGCCACGGTGGACGAGATGAAGATCAGAATTCCCGAGCGGCGCGATGCGGCGTTAAGGGACTTGCTGCCACTGGCGAACCCTCCGGGAACAACAACTACCGCCGACAAGAATTCTCCCAGGAATCCTGCCAAGACAGAAAAGAAACAGAAAGACGATAGGGACAGCGACGATTCGACTCCGCTGGTGGCGGGCGGGAATGAGATTGCGCATCGCACCCTGGCTTGGGACCACCTGCAACGCGGCGAGTTTGATGCCACCACCGAAGAACTGGGCGATGCGGCCAGCCTGAGCCAGCGCGATATGTGGATTCGCTATTACCTTTCCGTGCTGAAATATCGCGTCTCCAGGGCCAACCATACCGACATGCAGGGCCTGCCCAACATGATGCAAGATCTGCGGGCCGTGGTTGAGTGGTATCCGCAGTTTGCCGATGCTTATGATTTGCTGGCCATGGCTCGACTGGTTGGTGGCGGATCGACGGCGGCCATGCAAGCTGAGCGCGCGGCCATCAATCTGAGTCCGCGAAACCAGGAATACACTTATCACCTGGCCCAGATTTACGTTGGCGACAAGCGATGGACCGCCGCGACTGAACTGCTGAGCAGATTAAAGACCAGCAGCAATCCCCAGGTTGCGGCAGAGGCCAAAGAAGAACTGAGCAAGCTGGCCAGCGAGCAAAAATATGGACTCTCGGCCACGCTGGGCAACGCTCCGAAGCTCTCTGCGCAGCCGTCTCCGTTCGACGTTCTGGAGCAGGATGCCGCCAAGCGTGCGGCGGAGGCGCAAGCGAAACAGAATTCAACAGCAGACCGGCGCGTGTCGAAGTTCGTCGAAGGCAAACTGGTCGGCGTGGATTGCTCTCAGTCGCCGGTCGCGGTGCTCACCGTGGCCTCGGGCGAAGCCGTGCTGAAGTTTCGCACGGCGGACTACAAATCCCTGCTGGTCATCGGCGCCGATACCTTCTCCTGCCAGTGGAGCGACCGCAGGGTATCAGTCAACTACAAGCCCGGCGGAATGGCGGATGGGGATTTGGTGTCGGTGGAAGTGCGGTAGCGTTTCGGCGCTTCGTACGCGCAAACACATTGCTCTTCGTCAACGGCCGCGCAACTCCCGGATCGCCCGTACCACAGCCTTCCTGCCAGGAACCCGCCCTGCCGTTACCGATGCCGCGAAACTTTTCGAATGGGCTGCTGCTTCTTACGGGCCGGACCTGAGTCCGGGTGCCGTCGCCTTCAAAGACCAGACCGTCTCCCGGCTTCACTCCGAGCAGCTTGCGAATTCTCGTGTGGGACCGTGATCTGTCCGTTGCTGGCAATGTGCGCGTGTCGTTCCATGGGTCAGTCTCCCTGCCCAGCATATACCCCTCACTAGCGCTCTCCATAAACGTTTGGTAAAGTCCGTTCCCGCTGTGGATTTCCTCCGGAAATAATTTTGGGTGCGGTCCGTTGAAGCGGGTGGCGGCGGCTCGATTCTCGGTGATTCGCGTTCATTTTGGGGTATCTCCACCCCTCCCCCTTTTGCTTAAGTATTTAGGATCACTGCTTTAGCGGAAAATTATCCGCAAGGTGCCTCTTTCAAAGAAGTTAGATATCAAGTTCCTTGGAATCAACGCTCTTGTCGCGATGGGTTGCTGGGGAGCGGACCGTCACGGCCTCGACCATGATTGCTGATTTAGATTGTGCGGGCAAGGTTGGATGTCACAAGGTGGTGTGGAAAAGTGAAGGATAAAGGTTCTTCGCCCGTGCGACGATCGCTGTGACCGACAAACATCCCAAGGAAAGTTCGCGGCACCCCGCCCGTGAAACTGCACGGGTGGGGCATCCAGCCTATCTGAGAGATGGGCGTGGCTCGCGACAAGCCGGCCAACGTTCATCCGTCACACACGTGACCTCGCACTGTTGGGTACAGTTTTTTCATGCCATGGATTAAAGTGCTATCACGGCACGGGCAGCCTTCATTTCATCACCTGGAGAATTCAATCCTCTTCTAAACGATCACGCGGCGGTGCCAAGGTCAAAATCCCCACCCTAGCCGCAAAGGACACGGCTAAGGATGGGGCACCCGCAGGGCTTTCGGGGGGCTGGGGATTTCTTACTAAATCATTTTTGAGTGCGAATAAAGTTTGAAACCGTTGCTGGGGAAGGTCCGTCTTATCAGCGTGGGTGCGCAATCTATTGGAATCACGGGGGAGGCTTATGACTCGCGAGGCGAGACTGATGTCCGGGATCATTCTCATTACCGTTCCTACGATTCAGTATGGTGGGTATTTTCTTTTGACGTCGCTGGTGGATAAGAGCAGCGGATATATGGACAATCCTCTGCGGCAAAATTTCTTTCGCGCGGGGCACGCGCATGCCGGGGTGATTGTGATTCTGTCGTTGGTTTGCCAGGTGCTTGCGGACGCGGCGATTCTCCCCGCGCCGCTGGTGTGGATGGTTCGGATCGGGGTGCCGCTGGCGGCGATTTTGATTTCGGCGGGATTTTTCTTCTCCGTGCTGCCGGCGACGGCTACGCAGCCGGGTGGGGCGATCGCGCTGATCTACATGGGAGCGGTGGTGCTGGCGGCGGCGGTGCTGACGTTAGGGGTGGGATTGCTGAGGAGTGCTGGCTAGGAGTGCCGCGGCTAAAGCCACTTTTAGAAAAATTTCTGGATTATCGCAGCGGTGAACCGCTGCGCCACCCAAAAGCCGAAGGCATTCGAAGCCACCTTAATAATGAAGCGAAAGAAGTGCGCCGGCGTCTTCCTCTCAGGGGCTGAAGCCAGCTTCATTTATTGGCGAGAGGGCACGACTTGAAGTTCGTGCCCCTCCCGAGCCATTCATGAGATACGTAGCAGAACAACATCGAGATCAAAGGCGAGGGACAGGAGTGAACCGTCCCAGAGTCCAGATTCCCACTTCTCGCAAAGGCGGCGAGAAGTGGGGCACCCCCAAGGTTTTTTTCACCCCAAGGGTTTTCCATCCCAGGGTTTTTCCATCGCCAAGGTTTTTTTCGCCCCGAGGGTTTTCCACCCCGATTTTCTAAAGAGGCCTGAATAGGAAAACCCTCCCGTTGGGAACGGGAGGGGAGAAATCGACACTGAGGCGTTATCCGCGGACGACGTTGCCGGCTTGAAAGCCTTTCGGGCCTTTGAGCAGATCGAACTCGACGGTCTCGCCCTCATTGAGCGACCGGTAGCCGTTCTCCTGGATAGCGGAGAAATGCACGAAAACGTCTTCGCCCGTGGAGCGCTGGATGAAACCGTATCCCTTCGCCCCGTTGAACCACTTGACTGTTCCCTTCTCTCTCACTGATTACTCCTTTCGCTAATCGCTTAGAATGTTCCCCCGGATATCCCGCATGTTGCCCCGGCTGCCCGAGACGCCCCCTTGAGAAAATTCGGTGGAGTTGGCTGCGCTTCTAAGTTCCGTAGAACTTGCCCCAACGCAAAAGACTCCTCGGCTAACGCCACGCAGAGAAATTGCGGCGCAAACTTGCGGAGCCCCGTACCGATGCTGGATTCTACGGCACTACTCAAGACGTCAACCCTGGTTTAATAACTCACGCCGGCATGCACCGGTAAATGAGCACTCGCGATAATAAGCACTACTAAATCGTTTGACAAGCAGAATTAGAGAAGTGGGAAAGGAAAAATTGGGTTTAGGGGGTGGCGAGGGCAGCCTGGGCTGGAGGACCCGGAGGCACAGGCCTGCTGACTGGGAACTTTGGTTTACGGCGGGATACCGACAGGAAGGGCGAGTCTTGGTAGGATTGTGCCACCAGTGAGCGATCCAAAAACAGCTGCGGGGAGCGGGCCGGAAAGCGCTTCCGGCGAACCGGGACAGGGGGCAGCCTCGTCTGGATTGTTGTCTCGATCCTCTTCTCGATCTTCTTCCCGATCTTCCCAGGAACCCCCGCCTCGGCCTCCCTCTGGGGGAGTGGTATCGACGGCGAAGTATTTGATGCGAACCGAGGTGCATACTTTTGCATTTTCGGTGGCGGCGAACGCCATCCTGTCGTTTTTCCCGTTTCTCGTGCTGCTGATGACGCTCATCCGGTGGGTATTTCACTCGCGGGTGATGTACGACGTGGTGGTGGAGCTATTGCGGGATTACCTGCCGGCGGGGCAGGAATTCGTGATCCGGAACCTGAATGCCATGGTGGATACGCGGCACCGGGTGCAAGTGTTGTCGCTGCTGATACTGTTGGTGACTTCTTCCGGCATATTTCTGCCGCTGGAGGTTGCGTTGAACCGGATTTGGCAGTTTCCGAATAATCGCTCTTATTTGGCAAACCAGGCGGTTTCGTTGGGGCTGGCATTTGGGTGCGGAGTGCTCGCTCTGCTTTCGGTGGCGCTGACGGCGCGAGATGTGCCTTTGCTGCAGTTCCTGCTGCGCGGGCATGGCAGTGAAACGGTCCGGCTGGCAGGATTTTTGATGATGAAACTATTCGCCATTGGCGCGAGCATTGCCATCTTCTTTTTGATTTACTGGCTGCTACCCAACGGGAAAGTGCCGGCACGGGCGGTACTGCCGACGGCCATTATTACGGGATTGCTTTCCGAGGCATTGAAATATGGATACATACTGGCCCTGCCCTGGCTAAACTTTGCGGAAATCTATGGCCCGTTCGCAATTTCCGTAAGCATGATGTTTTGGGCATTTCTTACGGGGCTGCTGCTGCTGGCAGGGGCGAACCTGAGTGCGCGGGAGTATGTGCGACGCAGGGCGTAAGAGACGTTTAATGAGTTTTGGCTTCCGCAGACCGGAAGGTACAGGAAGAATCCACAGGCCGGTTGTGACATCCGTCACCGTCTGATTTCGTGAACAAGATCTAGGATGTCCTCGGTTTCCCAAAAAACCCTCTGAGCAGACATTCGTTCGCTGGTGGTTGCCATGACCGGGAGTATGTGCCGGCGTCTGCTCGCCGCAGTCTTGCTTATCTTCGTTGTACAGCTACTCTCGCGGGCGCAGAGCCCCGTGAATCGCCTCGCCGCTGCGGCACCAGCTTTGTGGAGGGCTCCTAGTCTTGGGTTCGACGAAGGCTGGCGGCTGCCTGAGATGCCCAGGGCGCCAGGTTCTAATCCTGTTTTTAGTCCAGTTTTGCCGCACCGGGGTCCTTTAACGCAAATCGCCAGGCCAGCCGGAGTTATTTTTTCCGGCAGGGTGATTGCGGTGAGACGCTCGGATTCCTCGGGGAGTCGAGATGCGGCCTCCACTGCGATCACTTTTCAGATTGAGCGAGCCATTCGCGGCGTCTCGGCGGGGCAAAAATTGACCATCCATGAGTGGGCGGGGCTTTGGGCAAGGGGCGAGCGCTATCGAGTGGGGCAGCGAGTGATGCTGTTTTTATTTCCACCGAGCAAGTTGGGGTTTACGAGTCCTGTGGCCGGACCCTGGGGGAGATTCGATATTGATCCGGCGGGGAGGGTAGTTCTGAACCCCTTCAACGCTGGAGTTGTAGAGAGGAATTGGTCCGCGGGCGGTAGAAATTTTATTTCTTATCCGGAGTTTGTCCTTGCGTTGCGGAAAGCGGTTGTAGAGGAATGAGGTGAAGGTGAGTGAACGGCAATATCAGAGAACAGCTATGATTCGCTTTTTGTTGCGCCTGGCGATGATGATCGGCATAGTGTCTTGCTGCGTCCGCTTGACGCACGCTGGCGGACCGGAATATGTAGCGGGATCGAGC
>Ga0209530_1000098_pt1 | contig 74431 bp, 81 predicted proteins | sample BlaSpr_A8_Ref_O1_FD_187987 | JGI IMG/M metagenome (GOLD analysis project Ga0209530, IMG submission 187987) | Forest soil microbial communities from Thunder Bay, Ontario, Canada - Black Spruce, Ontario site 2_A8_Ref_O1 (SPAdes) (version 2) | ecosystem: Environmental > Terrestrial > Soil > Boreal...
GAAAAAACCCGTGGCAGCTTTCAGTATCTCTATGGTCTGCTCGAGTTCCCGGTTCTTGCGTTTCAGCTCCCGGACCTGCGCCGATTCCGCGGTGCTGGTTCCCGGCGCTGTCCCCTCGTCCACCTCGGCCTGGCGGATCCACTTGCGCAGCGTCTCCGGCGTCATCCCCAGCCGGCCCGCCACGACCTTGATCGCCGCGAACTCGGACGGATAATCCCCGCGGTGCTCCCGGACCAGCCGGATCGCCTTTGCCTTGATGTTCGGATCATGTCTGTTAGGCACGCATGCCTTCCTTCCCAAGAAAGAAGGTGTGCATGAAACTCGGGTCAGTTCACTGCGGTCGTTTGGGCTGGACATGAGAGGGTGCAACAAGAGTTCCCAAGCGGTCAAAACAGGGTCGGCTGTACAGGCTGTCGCAGCGGTAGCTGAGCAATGTTGTAAGCATCCGGCGGCGGCACTGACCCGTTGAGACCCCATTTTGGGGGGAACCAGGCCGTCAGCGGTGCGTAATCACGGCGATACGCTTGCTTGATACGGGTCCGGCCGCTTATCCCTGCGACTCCCGGATGCGCGGACCGGGCGTACTTGTCCACCTCGCAGAACAGGTTCTGGCAGTCGATCAGCTGCAGCGGGCGGCCACGTAGTCCCGTGAAGACCAGGCCGAGCCGGGCAAACTCCTCCGACTGGACATCAGCCATGAAGTGGATCACCTCGGCCTCGATGCCGGACGCGGCCTGCCCGAAGCATTTGCGGATACCGTCCCGCGCGCCCGGGCCCGGTACGACAAACTCCGTCTCGCTGAACCCGAGTCCGGCCGCGTAGTTCAGGTCGATCAGGTATTGGTAGGCCAGGAATGCGCCGATGCCCGGATAACTCGCCAGCACTTCAAACGCCGCCCTCATTGACAGAGCTTCCGCCACTTTCCGTGGCGCACCGTCTCGCATCATCAGCTCGATCATCCGCAGGTGATTGCTGTGCTTGCGGATCTCACCCAGATGTGGCGGCGGCATGATGTAGGCGGCCGAATACAGCCGCTCTCCGGCTGCTAGCTGCTTCTCCAGAATGCCGTCATAGAGCGCGAAGTCGTAGCCATCCCAGGTCACCTCGCCTAGCTGCCCCGTCAGTAGCCGCCACGTCGAGACGCGGTTGAAAATCTTGAACAGCAGGGTGCGGAAAAACACCTCATCCCACGACTGGTTCCCGCCGTAGGAGACCTGGGCGATCAGGAACTGACTGACTCTGTCTGCGGCTCGATAGCAGTTGGTGAACCGGTGGTTCGACAAGATCGGATCACTTGTCCACGGCGGGTCCTGGCCACCCAAGCGCGCCTCGTATACACGCTGTCGCGCCGCAGCAAAACGCCAGTAAGTGTCAAACACCTCAGTCGGCCGTATCTCCCGCCCAGCTACAGAGATCGCCCTCGTGTCGCAAGCAGTCACGTCGCGATCACAGGTGAGCTCGATTCCCGGTCCTGCCCTCATGGCGACCTCCACGTACAGCTCGATCCCGAGACCTACCCTAAATGATAAATTTTTACCGGTTTTAATTTACATCTACAATAGCAGGTGTGACCCATCCAGGGCGGCGCAAACGCGCCGACAGCCGCTACGCAGCGGAGGCATCGCGCCTGTCCGGACGCCTACGCCAACTGCGTGAGCAGGCCGGTATTACGCAAGAGCAACTGGCGAGCAGCGCCGGGGTCGCTGTCGCAACGGTGCGCAAGATTGAAACGTGCATAGTGACGGAGCCGGGTTATTTCACGGTCATGGCCCTGCTGCAGGCGCTTAACGCGCGGCATGAAGACCTGGCGGTATGAAGCACATGCACCAGGCCCGCCAAGTACCTGCTCCCTGCGCGGGGAGGAGTTCTTGCTTCCCCGGTCAGGTGGCCCCCTGTGAAGCGGTGACTCCGGTGCCGGGTTCGCAGCCGCGGTGGGTATGACTGAAAACTGCCAGCCTCGACCGCAGGGCCTGATCCTCACTGTTGAGGCCAGTCGCAGGCAAATGCCGGAGAACCCCTGCGACGACCTAGCTGGGCAAACGCTCCGTAAGCTCCTTGAAGTAGCGGCCACGCGTCGGAACAGCGCGCGGTGGGCGGCCGCGCTGGCGCTGGGACTCCGGCAGGGGGAGGCGCTCGGGCTACAGTGGCCCGACATCGACCTGGACAGCGGCACCATGCGCGTACGCCGCGGTCGGCTCAGGCCGAAGTACGAGCACGGCTGCGGAGACACGTGCGGCCGCAAGCCTGGCTACTGTCCCCAGCGCCGCAACATCAGGCAGGCGACCCGCCGCGTGAAGTCGAAGGCGGGCAAGCGCACCATCGGCCTCCCTGCTCAGCTCGTCACGCTTCTCCAGGAACACCGCACGCAGCAAGACGCGGAACAGGCCGCGGCCCGGCAGCTCTGGCAGGGCGAAGGGTGGGTCTTCGCCAGCCCCACCGGCGGCGCCATCAACCCGAACACCGACTACCACGAATGGAAGTCGCTCCTTGAGGAGGCTGGCGTCCGCGAGAGCCGGCTTCATGACGCCAGGCATACCGCGGCCACAGTCCTGCTGCTTCTCGAAGTGCCGCTGCGGACCGTCATGTCGATCATGGGCTGGTCAAGCGTCGAGATGGTCGCGAGGTACCAGCACATCACCGACGCCATCCGCCAGAAGGTGGCCGGCCAGGTCGACCAGGTGATCTGGCAGACAACCAGCTCGCCCGACAGTACCGGTCTAGTTGCGGTCCGGCGAGAAGCGCTCGCGGTCATCCTGCCGATCGTGGATATCGGCCTGGCCCAGAGCGACATCGATGTCCTGGCCGACCTGGAGGATGCTATCGCCCACCTCCGGGCCGCCCTGGCCGACGAGGGCTAGGTCCGAAAGACCAGTTGAGACGGAAATTGAGACGGGCGACCCCGCCGACCCATCCGGCAGGTATCGCCCGTTTTCTATTTGCGCAGCTCAAACCACTGGCGGAGGATAAGAGATTCGAACTCTTGAGGGTTTCCCCAACACGCTTTCCAAGCGTGCGCCCTAGGCCACTAGGCGAATCCTCCGTCGGACAGCTTACCGGCAAATCCGACGCCTCGTGTACCGCAGGTTGCGCACGCCCGGGCTCACGGCGAAGACGGCGAAGATAGCGTGCCGGCTGCGCGATCCGGTCCGCCGGATGGCTAGACTGGCCCCTGACCCCCCGCACGGCGTTTATCCCGCCAACCCCCCCAGGGCCGGAAGGCAGCAAGGGTACGCGGGCTCTGACGGGTGTGCGGGGGGTCCCATTGTCTTCAGCAGGGCCTCCCGTGGGGGATCACACGCATGGCATCAGCCGAGTCCGAAAACCAGGGTGCGGCAAGCCTGGCCCTCTACCGTAAGTACCGCCCCGCCACCTTCGCCGAGCTCAGAGGCCAGGATCACGTAACCGGCCCGCTCTCGCAGGCGCTGCGCTCCGGGCGGATCAACCATGCCTACCTGTTCAGCGGCCCCCGTGGCTGTGGCAAGACCTCGAGCGCTCGCATCCTGGCCCGCTCGCTGAACTGCGTCAACGGGCCGACCCCGGAACCGTGCGGTGTCTGCGACTCCTGCATCGCGCTGGCCCCGAGCGGCCCCGGCAGCATCGATGTGATGGAGATCGACGCCGCCTCGCACGGCGGCGTCGATGACGCCCGTGACCTGCGGGAACGTGCCTTCTACTCGCCGGTATCCGGCCGGTTCAAGATCTACATCATCGACGAAGCGCACATGGTCACCACGTCCGGCTTCAACGCATTGCTGAAGCTGGTCGAGGAGCCGCCGTCGCACCTTAAGTTCATCTTCGCTACCACCGAGCCTGAAAAAGTCATCCCGACTATCAGGTCGCGGACCCACCATTACCCGTTCCGGCTGGTGCCTCCGTCGGTGCTACGCGAGCTGATGCAGGACATCCTGCGATCAGAAGGCGTCACGGTGGACGAGGCGGTGCTGCCGCTCGTGATCCGTGCTGGCGCCGGCTCGGCTCGTGACACGCTGTCCGTGCTCGACCAGCTGCTGGCGGGCAGCGACGCCTCTGGCCTCAGCTACGAGCGTGCGGTGTCGCTGCTGGGCTACACCGACGACAGCCTGCTTGACCAGATCGTCGAGGCGTTCGCCGCTGCGGATGGCGCGGCGGTATTCGGCGTGGTGAACCGCGTGATCGAGGCCGGGCATGAGCCGCGCCGGTTCGCCGCGGACCTGCTGGACCGGTTCCGCGACCTGATCGTGCTGGCCGCCGTCCCTGACGCCGCCGAGACCGGGCTGCTCGACCTGCCCGCCGACCGGGCCGAGCGGATGGCCGCGCAGGCGGGCAAGTTCGGCCAGGCCGGCCTGACCCGCGCCGCGGAGATCGTCAACTCCGGCCTGGACCAGATGCGCGGCGCCACCTCGCCACGGCTGCTGCTGGAGCTCACCTGCGCTCAGGTCCTGCTCCCCGCCGCTGCCACCGACGACGTTTCCCTGCTGACCCGCCTGGAGCGACTAGAGCGCACATCATCAGAACGACTAGTGGTTCCCGTCCCGGGTACCCCAGTCGCCTCGGTCGCTCAGTCGCCCCAAACAGCTCAGCGTCCCCAGGCGCCGGCGCCCCCAACCTCCGCGCCTCCCGCTCCGGCGGTCCCGAGCCCGGTCGCGTCCTCAGCTCCGGTGTCGCCCAGCCCTGCCGCGTCCGCGGCCTCAGCGCCCTCAGCCCCGGCGCCCCCAGCCCCGGCGGCGTCTACGACAGCATGGGCCCCTGCAGCCACTCCGGGCCAGCCCGCACCTGCCGCCGCCCCAGCCCCGGCCCCGGTGGCCGCGTCCGTACCTCCGGGGGGCGGCGGCACGTCGGCGGACTCGCTGCGGGCGAGCTGGCCGGCGATCCTGGAAGCCATTAAGCGGGAGCGCCGGGTGGCCTGGATGATCCTGAGTAACGCGAGCGTGCATTCGCTGCAGGACAACATCCTCACCCTCCGGTTCGCCAGAGATGGCGACCTGAAGGGATTCACTACCAGCGGGTGTGATGCGGATCTCAAGCGCGTTCTGAGCAGTGGCTTTGGCGTGAATGTCATGGTCAACGGCACAGTGGGCGTTACCGAGGCCGCGTCCGCTCGGGGGGCCGAGCCGCCGGCGGCCCCCGTGCCGCCTGTACGGCGGGATCCCACGCCAAGCGATGATGTTCCTCCGCCGCCAGATTCCTATGAGCCGGAGGAGGAGCCGGACGATGAGCCGCTGCCACCGGGACCTCCGGAGCTGAGTGGCATGGATCTGATCCAGCGTGAGCTGGGCGGGCAGATCATCAGCGAGGACTAGTCGTAGGCTTCTTCTAGGAGGCATTGTGGAACCACAGATGGACATGCAGCAGATCCTCGCGGCGGCGCAGCAGATGCAGGCGCAGTTGATGAGTGCACAGCAGCAGCTGGCGGACGCCGAGGTAGTCGGCACGGCCGGCGGCGGGCTGGTCACAGCGACGGTGAACGGCCAGGGTGAGCTGATCGATCTCAGCATCGCCGCCGGCGCGGTGGACACCGATGACCCGGAGGAGACGGCGCGGACGATCGCCGACCTCGTCCTGGCCGCTGTGCGGGCCGCGTACAGCTCGGCCGAGGACCTGCAGCAGCAGAAGATGGGCCCGTTCGCGGCGGCGTTCTCGGGCGGCATGCCTGGCGGGCCGGACCTGGGCGGGCTGAACCTTCCCGGCGGCCTGAACCTGCCTGGCGGGCTGTCGATACCCAACTTGGGTGCGGGCTCCGAGGACGACCAGGAGAACTGACATGTACGAGGGGGTGATCCAGAACCTTATCGACGAGCTCGGGCGGCTGCCCGGGGTCGGCCCGAAGGGTGCCCAGCGGATCGCCTTCTACCTGCTAGCCACCGATCACACTGACGTGAAGCGGCTGGCGGACGCGCTGATCGAGATGACTGAGCGGGTTAGGTTCTGCCGTACCTGCGGGAACGTGGCCGAGGCGGATGAATGCCGGATCTGCAGCGATGTCCGGCGCGACCCGACGGTGATCTGCGTGGTCGAGGAGCCCAAGGACGTCGCGGCGGTGGAGAAGATCCGCGAGTACCGCGGCCGCTATCACGTGCTAGGCGGCGCGATCAGCCCGATCGACGGGGTCGGCCCGGATGAGCTGCGGATCAGGGAGCTGATGACCCGGCTGGCCGACGGCACGGTTACCGAGCTGATCCTGGCGACCGACCCGAACCTCGAGGGCGAGGCGACCGCGTCCTATCTCGCGCGGCTAGTCAAGCCGATGGGGTTGCGGGTGACCAGGCCGGCCAGCGGACTGCCAGTCGGCGGTGACCTGGAGTACGCCGACGAGGTGACACTGGGGCGCGCCTTCGAGGGACGGCGGCCGATCGATGTCTGACACGCTCACCGACCAGATCGCGGCGAATGCCAGGAACTTCGTTGACGGTGTGGTGGCGCTGGCGACCGGGGAGGGCGGCGACGAGGCTGTCCCGCTGCTGCTGCTCGAGGTATCCCAGATCCTGCTGGCAGGCGCTCAGCTCGGCGCCAGCCGCGATGTCATCCCGCGGGGCAACTTCGAGCCGCCCGTGGGGGCCGACCCTGACCTGGACGGGCTCCGCACCGGGCTGGCCAGGCGGCTGGGGGCGAGCGACGAGTATGCCGAGGTATTCGATCCCTATCAGGACACGGCCTGCATGCGGTTCCGGATTTCCGATGACATCGCCGCGGTGGCAGCGGACCTGATTCACGGGCTCAAGCACTACCAGGCCGGGCGGCCGCGAGAAGCCTTGTGGTGGTGGCAGTATTCGTATTTCAATCACTGGGGAACACACGGCGGTGCGGCGCTGCGGGCGCTGCATGCGCTGATCGCCCACGCCAGCCTGGACGTAACTGAGGAGCGCACCGCCCGCTGACCGACTAAACTCCACTCACGTGGCCCTAGTCGTGCAGAAATACGGTGGATCTTCGGTAGCCGATGCCGATGGCATCAAGCGAGTAGCCCGGCGGATCGTCAGCACTCGGAAGGCCGGTCACGATGTAGCCGTCGTGGTATCAGCCATGGGTGATTCCACGGACGAACTGATCGACCTCGCCAATCAGGTGAGCCCGATGCCGCCCGGCCGGGAGCTGGATATGCTGCTCACGGCCGGCGAGCGCATCTCCATGGCGCTGCTGGCGATTGCCATCGCCAGCCTGGGCTGCGAGGCGAGATCGTTCACCGGCTCCCAGGCCGGCGTGATCACCGACTCCGTGCATGGCAAGGCGCGGATCATCGACGTGACTCCCGGCCGGATCTCTACCGCGCTGGCCGAGGGCTTCATTCCGATCGTGGCCGGCTTCCAGGGGGTCTCCCAGACCACCAAGGACATCACCACCCTCGGCCGTGGCGGCTCCGACACCACCGCGGTGGCGCTGGCGGCGGCGCTGGGCGCCGACGTGTGCGAGATCTATACGGACGTGGACGGCATCTTCACCGCCGATCCCCGGATTGTGCGGAATGCGCGCAAGATCCCGCAGATCAGCTACGAGGAAATGCTGGAGATGGCCGCTTCCGGTGCGAAGGTACTGATGCTGCGGTGCGTAGAGTACGCACGGCGCTACGGTGTACCGATCCACGTACGGTCGTCGTTCAGTGACAGCGAAGGGTCCTGGGTGACCGGGCACACGAGCACGGAGGAAGCCAGCATGGAGCAGGCCATCATCGCTGGGGTGGCCCACGACCGGAGCGAGGCGAAGATCACGGTCGTCGGGGTGCCGGACCGGGTTGGCGAGGCGGCCAGGATCTTCGGAGCTGTCGCCGAGGCCGGTATCAACATCGACATGATCGTGCAGAACGTCTCCGCGGTGGCGACGGGCCGTACCGACATCTCGTTCACCCTGCCCCGCGACGATGGCAAGAAGGCGACGGAGACGCTTGGCCGGCTGAAGGAGAGCGTGGGCTTCGAGTCGCTGCTCTACGACGACAGGATCGGCAAGATCTCGCTGGTCGGGGCCGGCATGCGGTCACATCCGGGCGTCACGGCGACGTTCTTCGGTGCGCTCGCCGAGGCCGGGGTGAACATCGAGATGATCTCGACGTCCGAGATCAGGATCTCGGTGGTGGTGAACGAAGCCCAGGTGGATCAGGCTGTCACCGCGACGCACAAGGCGTTCGACCTCGATACCGAGCAGGTGGAAGCTGTCGTCTACGGCGGGAGCGGCCGGTGACCTCGAAGCCTTCTCTTGCCGTCATCGGGGCGACCGGTGCCGTCGGCACCGTGATGCTCGACCTGCTCTCCAGCCGCGCCGATGTGTGGGGCGAGATACGGCTGGTGGCCTCGCGGCGGTCGGCCGGCCGCAAGCTCTCGGTGCGCGGGCAGGAAACCGAGGTCGTCGCGCTCGACGAGGACGTATTCGACGGCATCGACGTGGCCATGTTCGACGTGCCTGACGAGCTGTCCGCGCGGTGGGCGCCGGTGGCCGCGGCGCACGGCGCCGTCGCGGTGGATAACTCCGGCGCGTTCCGGATGGATCCGGACGTGCCGCTGGTAGTGCCGGAGGTCAACCCCGAGCAGGTCGCCAGCCGGCCTCGGGGGATCATCGCGAATCCGAACTGCACCACGCTGTCCATGGTTGTCGCGCTCGGTGCCCTGCACCGCGCGTTCGGCCTGAAAGAGCTTGTCGCTGCTTCCTACCAGGCGGCCTCCGGGGCCGGGCAGGCCGGCATCGATACGCTCTATGCCCAGCTGGATAAGGTCGCGGGGACCAGGTCACTGGGGCAGCGACCCGGTGACCTGCGGTCGGCGGTCGGCGACCTGGGCCCGTTCCCGGCGCCGCTGGCGCTGAACGTCGTGCCATGGGCCGGGTCGCTGAAGGAAGACGGCTGGGCGTCGGAGGAGCTGAAGGTCCGCAACGAGGCGCGGAAGATCCTCGGCCTTCCGTCGCTGAAGGTGTCCGTCACATGTGTCCGGGTGCCGGTGGTGACGACGCATTCGGTGGCGGTGCATGCCGTGTTCGATCAGCCAGTCACCCAGGCGGCCGCCTGGGACGTGCTGCGCGCCGCGCCTGGCGTCGTGGTGAGCGATGACCCGGCAACCGGAGAGTTCCCCACTCCTGCTGATGTCGTGGGCACCGACCCGACATGGGTGGGCCGGGTGCGTCAGTCTCTCGATGACCCGCGCGCGCTGGAGTTTTTCGTTTGCGGTGACAACCTGCGCAAGGGCGCGGCACTGAATACCGCGCAGATCGCCGAGCTCGTGGCGGCGGAGCTGACGCAGGCGCGGCACGTGTTACACGCAGGGCGGGCAGACCGCGGTCCGGTGTCGGCTAGGTACGAGTTCCCGGCGGGGACATGATGAGTATCCGGCGTACGTCACCCTCATCGGTGCTGTCCAGCACCTATAACTTGCTGAACCTCGCGAAGAGTAGCGGTCCGCATTACGAGGCGGTCATCGAGGTGATCCGGTCACTGGACACGGACGTGCTCGCGGTCCAGGAAGTGCTGGCGCCCGATCCGCCGGATGCGGCCGCCCTGCTCCGCCAGCTGGCCGCCGACGCAGGGCTGCGCTGTGAGGTGCCCGGCGCCGGTGCGGCCGTGGCCTTTGGCGGTCACGGATACCACGTAGGACTGATGTGGCGTGACGGCATCGAGCCGGTGCCGGATTCGCTGCACCGCTTCGGCGGCGCGGACTTCTGGCATGGGCTGGCGATGGTCACCCTAGATGTCGGCGGCGTCCTGGTCCGGCATGCCTCCTTCCACGCCAGCCCGTTCTGCCGCCTGCTGCGGGCCGACCAGAACGAGCGCCTCGTCGCCGCGGTCACCCGGACACGGGGTTCCTCATGTCCGGCGCTGATCGGAGCGGACTGGAACGCCGAATCCGCCGACCGTATCCTCGGCACCGATGGCGCACTCCGGCTCTATGAAGGGGTCGATCCGTACGCAGAGGTTCCCTGGTTCGCGGACCTGGTGTATCAGTGCGAGTGGGACTACGACCAGGCTGGCGTGCGGCGGCAGTGGGCGGACCGGCGAGCCGGCGACATCCTGTGGGCGGGTGGCCTGCACGACGCGGCCGCCGTCCTCGGCGCCCCGTGGCAGGCGAGCACTGGTCATCATCCAGATGACGTCTACGCACAGCACGGAGTGCGTCGGCGGGTAGACGCGATCCGCGTGACACCCGAGCTGATCCCGGCCATGCGCGGGCACGAGATCACAACATCCGAGCAGGCCAAGACCGCATCCGACCACCTCCCGGTCACCGTCGAGTACCTCCCCACAACCCTGCATCCCTGACCACAGGTCTGACCGGCGCTCCGGCCCGATTGTCGGTCGGCGGAAGCGCGGCGCGACGCATGCGGCGCAGATTCAGACGGAAGTTCGATGCTCGACGGAGAAAAAGGGGCCAGTTTTGACTCTTTTTCTTCCGCCGGGCACGGATCTTCCGGCAAACCGAAGGCCGCATAGGGGACATTTATCGGATTAACGGTCATAACGGGCGGTGGCTGGGCGGCGGGTGCGGGGTGGCGGGTTCGGGGGTGCGCGGCGGTGGCGGGTGAGAGGTGCGTGAGAGCTAGCCGGTAGTGGTCCGTAATGATGGTCCTTGTCAAATCGGCTGATGTGTCGCGGCTTGGACGGGTATAACAGGCAGTGGAGGCGGGTGACGCTAAGGAGGGATTTGTCAGGCGATTGCTACACCAGGGCCGGGCCGTGGGGCGTGACACCGGACGGCTAACGGTGGCCCCGTGTCCGCTATGCGAACGGCTTAGGTTCTGGCCAGTCGCGATTAATTTCATGACCCGGATAAGCGGTTCTTCTGAATGACCGCTGAATAGCATACTGCCGTAAAATCAGCCCTTTATCATTTTGCTGCAAAAGTGTTATAAATCCTGATAGAGTCGCCTGACTCACGAGCATGACACGAGATGGCTAGCCGGGGTTGCGGGGCTTCGCACTAGGTCTTCTCGCCAACGCGAATCCGAGGAGGTAGCGCGTGGCAACGACCAGTGGTCGTTCGCGCAGCCGGCACCGTGCCCGCTCGGGTGCCCCGGGGCCCGCCGCCGAGCACCGATCGAAGATCATGGCAGCGCTGGCTGCTGGCACGATCGCGGTCGTGGCGGTACTCGCCATGACGAGTGAGGGCCACGACATCGACGCCGCTACCCAGCGGTTCATGCTCTTCTATGCAGGAGTCTTCGCGCTCATCGGCCTGACTGGATCGGTAGTCGTCGGGCTGATCGCGACGGACCGGGTGATCCTCACACCCGGCAACCGGGTGCTTGCCCAGGCGGTGCACCGTGCGGTGTCCTTCGGAGCACTGGCCTTTCTCATCGTGCATATCGTGACTGAGATCCTGGCTCAGCGCGTCCATGTCATTGATGCTTTCGTGCCATTCATGTCGCCATTCCGGACGTTCTACATCGGGCTTGGGACGATTGCCTCAGACCTGATCCTGCTGCAAGTCGCCACCAGCATCGTCCGCAAGCGCTTCACCGCGCACGGCAAGGCCTGGCGCTGGCGGGCCATTCATTACACCGCCTACGTGTCCTTCTTGTTCGGCGTGCTGCACGGCCTGATGGCCGGGCGCTCGGCCAAGCCATACGTGGACTGGAGCTACGGGTTCGCGATCGCCCTCGTGGTGCTTGGTCTCGTCGTCAGGTACCTGTCGATATCGCTACGGTCGAAGGACAAGCTGAGCGCGGTCCCGGCGGGAAATCAGTCGTCGGCGTTCCATGCCGCCGCGCTGCACCTGATGCAAGCGCAGGTCGGCGAGACCATCCAGAGCCTCCCGGTTCAGGCGCGGTCAGCGCAGGCGCTGCGCCCGGCCCCCATGTATTCGCCTCCCGCCATGGCAGGGCTGCCCGCGCCGGAGCGGCAGCAGCCGCGCTACGAGCCCGGCTACATAGGGCCGCCGCGCTATGAGGGCGCGCCGCGTGGCGGGTCCGGCCCGCTGCCCCAGGTCGTGGGTGCTCCCGTGCCGGCATGGGATTCGGGCCCGATGCCCCGAGTTGGCACAGGCCCCATTCCCCGGGTCGACACCGGCCCGCTCCCACGAGTGAGTACCGGCCCGATGCCGCGGGTCGACACCGGCCCGATTCCCCGGGTGAGCGCCGGCCCTCTTCCGCGAGTCGATACCGGGCCCCTGCCGAGGGTAGGCACTGGCCCGATGCCGCGTGCGGGCACTGGCCCGATGCCGCGGGTGGGCACTGGCCCGCTCCCGCGGGTGGGCAGCGGCCCGATGCCGCGATTGGGCACCGGGCCCATTCCCCGGGTGAACCCAGGCTCGTTCCCCCGGGCCGCCGCCGGCCCTGACCGGCGACGGGGGGGCCGGGACACGTGGACGGGCAACAGGCCCATGCCACGGGATGCCAGGCGCGACGAGCGGCTGCGGAGTGACGAGCGGCTGCCGAACGAGGAACGGCTGAGGCAGGAGGAACGGCTAAGGCAGGAAGAACGGCTCCGCTACGAGGATCAGGTCCGCTACCAGGATCAGGTCCGCTACGAGGATCAGGTCCGCTACCAGGATCAGGTCCGCTACGGGGAACAGCTCCGGGATGAGGAATGGCCGCGGCGCACGGGGGACGCGTGGTAATGAACCAGATCGGTCATCCGGATGCGCCGGAGATCATGCGGATCGGCGCGGCGCGGCTGACCGCGGGACTGGATCGCATGGCGCGGCTGGACCTCGCCGCGCACCGTGATGTCTTCGGGCCGCTGCCCCGGCTGACCGCGGCCGAGCTGATCGCGATGGCCGAGGATGTCGACCTGCGTGGGCAAGGCGGTGCCGCCTTCCCGTTCGCACGGAAGGTCCAGGCGGTCATCGACTCCGCCGACGCGAACGACTGCCCGACGATCGTCGTGGTCAACGCGACGGAAGGGGAGCCGGGCAGCGTCAAGGACAAGATGCTGATGATCCGCTCGCCTTACCTCATCCTGAGCGGTGCCGCCCTCGCGGCGGAAGCCATCGGCGCATCGGAGATCATCATCGGCGTCGCGGGCGACGAGCTTGCGAACTCCTCGATGGAGGCGGCCATCGCGGCGGAGCCGGGCCTGCGCAAGCTGACCCGGGTCGTCCAGGTGCCAGACCGGTTCATCTCCGGTGAGTCCGGTGCTCTCATCCGCGGCATCAACGGCAAGCGGCCGGTACCGCCCGGCCACAAGGTGCACGCCAGCGACAGCGGGGTCGACGACCTGCCGACGCTGCTGTCCAACGCATCCACGTTCGCTCAGCTGGCCGTCCTCGCCCTGCTCGGGCCGGAACGGTTCGCCGCGGTGGGCACCGCGGCGGAACCCGGTACCGTCCTGCTCAGCGTGGGCGGTTCCGCGGGGCAGCCCGCCGTGGTTGAGGTGCCGACGGGGGTGCCCCTTGGCGCGGTGCTGGACATCTGCCTGGCGCCGGCTGGGGATGGCGTCCTCGTCGGTGGCTATCACGGCATGTGGCTGCCCGCCGAGACGGCATACGCCGTGCCCGTCTCCCGAGCCGGCCTGGCCGCGGTGGGTGGCACCCTCGGATCCGGCATCGTGCTGCCGCTGGGCGACGGGACATGTCCGCTGGGCGAGGTATCCAGGATCGCCAGCTACCTGGCCGGTGAGTCCGCCGGCCAGTGCGGGCCGTGCAAGCTCGGCCTGCCATCGATCGCGCGGGCGCTGGCGGCGCTGGTTGACGGGTCAGGCGGCATCGAGGCCCTCGACGTCGCGCGCCGGTCGGCCGCCGCGGTGACCGGCCGCGGCGCATGCGCGCACCCGGATGGCGTGACGCGCTTCGTGCTTTCCGCGCTCGACGTCTTCACCGAGGACCTGGCCGCGCACGTGTTCCACTCCTCGTGCGGCCGTCCGGTGCGCGGAGTGCTGCCACTGCCCGAGAGCCAGGAGGCAATGGCGAGCAAGCGCCTGGTCGTCGACTGGACCCGCTGCCGCGGGCATGGCCTGTGCGCGCACCTGGTTCCCGAGCTGATCCACCTCGACGACATCGGGTATCCGGTCATGCTGAACATCCCGGTACCCGACTGGCTGGCGAAGGACGCGGAGCAGGCCGTCGAGATGTGCCCCGCGCTCGCGCTGCGGATCGAGAACCCCAAGCCGACCAGGTCGCGCCGGACACCAGTAGCTGTTCCCACACCAGGCCTGCGCCCCGGCCTGCCCCGCGGCACCAACCGCCGCGAGCTGACCGCCGGATAGCAGAACGCCCCGCCGACTGTCAGTCGGCGGGGCGTTTTACGTGAAGCCCTACTACCAGATCGTCTTGACCGAGCTCTTCTTGACGATCTTGCCCTTGTTGCCGAGGAACGAGTACACCTTCAGGTGGACAGTATTGGAATCGCGGAGGTAGCGAGTGCCGCAAGCCTGGGTTGCCGAAGCGCCCTGCAGGTAATTCGCGCCAATCTGGCCGAGAAGCGGGGCCTTGCCGTTGGAGCTGTACCCCTGTGCCACGGCAACAATGTCGTCAGAAGTGGAACGGACCTTCTTGACGCAGACCTCGACCTTGATGATGGAGCTGTTGTACGTGCTCCACGAACCCCAGGCCTTGACGGCAGAAGACGCGCTAGGGATGGTGAAGCTACCGGACCGCGCATGATGCGTCGACGCATTCGCTGTGGCCGGGAGGACGCACAGGCCAAGCACGGCGGCCGAGGCGATGGCGGTGGAGATACGGCGGAGCATGTTGTTTCTTGATCCCTCCGTTGGCTTATTGACGGTCAAAGCGTAACAAGATGGTGCTGTGTGTTGGTGGGCTCTTAGTAAAAAAAGAAGGTCGCGCTCAGTAGATCTGGTGAATGTGGCCGACCTGGCGGATCTTGCCGTCACGGTAGCCGGAGAGCGCGTCGACAGCCAGATGCTCCGTGTACCTGGTAACCATCGTCTGACACTGGCTGTGCTGGTAGCCGACGGCCACCGCCGCGATCGCCTGCCGGTGCACGCCCTCCGTCGCCGCGGCGGCCGCTGCACCGCCGTAGACATCGCGCGAGGTGTCCTGCACGCACACGGTAACGCGCACGCCGGCCGTCACGTGCTGATAGCTGCCCCACGCGCTGATGCCGTAGACACCGGGGATGCTGAACTTCGTACCGCCAGGTGTGGCGGCGGACGCGGGCAGGGCTCCGAGGGCCAGGATCCCGGCTGAAAGCAGGGCGGCGGCGACGGCGCTAGTGCGGTGCAACACCAGATCACTCTAGGGCAGAGAACCGAAAAAATCGCGTCGAGGGTAAAACCACAGTTCGTTCTGATATTGGGTTTTTGTGGTTGAGCATGTCCAGATGAAACCTGGTGTATGTGCGCAGCGCGCCGAGCTGGCGCGGGCTTAGCCGGTCACAGACCCACTCCCAGTGCAGTGCGACCCAGTCGCCGGGGCGGATCGTGCTGTCCGCGGAAAGCCGCGCGGTTTCCTGCGCCGCCTTGCCGAGGGTCAGCTGCTGACCGTCCCAGCACAGCGGCCGGAACGTCACGGCCGCCTGATCGCCGTCAACGGCGCTCACCCGCCCCCACCGGATGCGGCACCGGTCCAGCACGGTGAGCGCGCGTGCGGCCTTGCGGGGATCGGGGAGCAGGGCGGCCCACGGGTACACGCAGAAGACATGGAAGCTGTGGTGCGGAAGCCCGCCGTCGGGCAGCGGGGCGCTGCGCAGCAGGTCGCTGCCGACCCAGTAGGCCTCCACTACCCGGTGATCGAGCGGGTCCCCGATGTGGCTGACCGCGGCGAGCTGCTCAAGGTAGGGCCAAGCCCCAGAGAACGTCCTGGCGAGCCGTGTCAGTTCCCCGCTGCCGACAGAATCGCGGAACGCGTCGGAGTCGGGCGGGCCGCAGTAACCCAGGGCGTTCGGCGGGTACGCGTACCTGACGAACATCAGCGGCCCGTCCGTCACGTGGCGGCCCCAGTCCCGAAATAAGCGGCCTCAGCCTCGCGCTCCGCGCTCAGGGCCGCCAGCCCGTCCCTGGCTTCGGCCTCGGTCATGGTCTGCAGCGCGAAACCCATGTGGATCAGCACCCAGTCGCCCGGTCCTGGCCGCTCCTCGAGCAGCCCCATGTTGATGACCTTGGACACGCCGCCCATGTCCACCACGGCGAGGTCGGGATGACCCGCGTCACCCGCCAGCAGCTGGGCAGGGATGCCGAGGCACATCAGGTGGACACCGGTACGTAGGTAACCGACTCGAGCGTCATCTCGTCACCGCCGCTGAGCCGCACGTCGGTGCTGGCGCATTGCGGGCACACGGCGAGCAGGTCGGTGGTCTGGCCGTCGAAACCGCAGGAGCGGCAGCCGATGCTGGCGGGCACCGTGATGAGCTCGACCTCGGCGTCGGCCGCCTCGGTCCCGGCCGCGACGGTCTGGAACGCCAGCGACAGGGATTCCTGGTCGACGGCGTGCCGGACGCCGAACCGCACCCGGACGGCCGCCACCGGACGGCCGCCGGCGCGTGCGCGCACCGCGTCCAGCACACCTTCGCACAAGCCGAACTCATGCATGGGTTCTCACGCTGCCCTCGCAGCCCGGCGCTCCATGAGCTCGTCCATCACGTCGGTGATCATCTTCGTCGTGCCGCCGCGCTTGCCCAGGATGTTCAGGGCCGGCTCCAGGGCGGCGACGCCTTCCGCCAGCAGCCGCCTGGTCTCGGGTGAGACCCAGATGTCCCGGGCGGAGTCGAGCGCCTTCTGCATGCCCTGCCGGCCCTGGCGGGTTCCTATCCAGTAGCCGAGGGCGAAGCCCACTGCTGTCTCCATGGTTACCTACATTTCCCGTAGTTCCAGGTATCGCTTGATGTCCGGCAGCGAATCAATCACCATCCCGATCAGCGCCGCTAGTACTACCGCCTTGATCAGCCTCGTCAGCATTCCGTGCACCTCCTTGCGTGTCGTGTTCCCGGTCTCGCAGGATGTCCTGGACCGCGCGGACCGCGTGCGGAAGCGCCGCCTGCACCGGCTCGGACAGTCCCATGCCCGCGCTGATGTCGGCGGGCTCGCAGGCAACGAGCAGGCTCCGCCCGGGTCGTCCGCCGAGCGAGGCGAGCAGGGCGAAGATGCCGTCGGGGGTCAGGCTGTGGGCGTCGATGATCGGCGCGCCCGCGTCGGCGGGGGGAACCTCCGGCTCTACCTCCAGTACGGTGACCGTGCCTGGCTCGTCCCCCCGCGCCGCGGCGTCGACCAGGACGAACAGGTCGCAGCCATCGAGCAGGTCATAGACCAGGTGCACGCCGCGGATGCCGAAGTCGCGGATCTGCACACCGGACGGATCCGCGCGTTCACCAAGCAGCTTGATCACCTCGACCCCGAAGGCGTCATCGCGCAGGAACACGTTGCCCACGCCGGCCACCAGGGTGCGTCCCGTCACGGTTCCACCTCATCGGGCGCGAAGTAAAGGAAGCGGCCGTGCATGGCCCGTATGTCCTCGTCCGGGTCGTCGGCGAGCGAGACGGCCAGGTAGGGCGTGTTCTCCACGTCGAGCAGCACCGCCTCGACCCGGGCCGGGCGCCCGGTCAGGAACATGTCCTGCGCGTCCGTGCGCCGCACGCCGGGGCGGAGCGTCACCATGCTGCCGCGGGAGATCCGCTGGCCCGCTACGGTGATGGCATCGGTCTCGGGTGAGACGGAAGCGTCGGCGGCGGGATCCCACCACGGGACGCTCTCGTCGTGGGCAACCTCCGTCGACCGCGAAGCGCGCGCAGTGCGGATCACGCCGTGCATGCGGTCGAAGTCCGCGGCGTCCAGCGCTTCTACCCGGTCGATGAGGGCCGCCGCCCGCGGATCGGTGGCCCGGGCCTGCAGTTTCTCGTCATCGGAGAGCGCAAGCGTGCGAAGTGAGAGGATCTCGTCGATCTCGGTGCCGTCGTAGAGATCGCCGGGGCTTTCCGGCGCGAGCTCGGGATGGTCGTAGAGGATGATCGGCGTGGAGAGCATGACCTGGCGGCCGCCGTCCGGGCCGGCCAGCACCGGCCAGCAGCCGACGTTCTGGCAGCCGCCCACTTCTTCCTTCGCCCATTCCGGCGGGTCGGTCATCGAGATGAACTCCCCGCTGTGCACGCCGATGATCATGTGGGCGGCCACCAGCGCGGTCGGCAGCGCCGCGTCCCGGTTCGGCGGTGCCGGGTCCGGGGTGCTGAGGTTGTCCACGCGCACCTGCAGCCGCATCGCCCGCCACGGACCGGGCAGCGGGATCGCGAGCACCGAGATGATGCCGGCCAGCGGTTCGCGGCGGCGCACGACCTCGGCGTCGGTATCGCGGCCGCCGGGAATGGCGAACTCCCTGGTACATCCGCCCCGCAGCATCTCGGTCGCGTCGATGCTCGCGCTGACCTCGCGCTCCACCGCCTCGTCCCACGATTGCGCGGCGGTGGTTCGCCGCTGTACCTGCAGGAACCGGATCACAAGCTCCAGGCTCGGCTGGCCGGTGTGCTCCAGGACGCACTCGGTCTGCGTGAAGGCTCGCTCGGACGGGTCGATCGCCGCGTATCCGGGCGGCATCACCACGCCGAACTGCCAGCGGCTGTGGTTCTTCTGGGAGGAAGCGCGGTACGGGTAAAGGATGTACCCCTCGTACATGACGGCGTCGCCGACGCTGCGGGCGGCGTCCAGGTTCACGGCTCGCTCACCTCCGTCCGCACAGGCCGGCCCGCCTCGGCGAGCAGTGCGTTGAGGGTGGCGTCCCAGGTGGGCAGGGCGCGCTCGGACTTGAACGCGGACAGCTCGTCCAGGGTCTCCCGGCTGCAGCGCAGCCACGCGCTGCCGGGAAAATGCAGGTCCACCACGTCCTGCCAGACGCTCACCGGCATCCGGAAGGAAGCCTCGGCACTCCACGGCACCAGCTCGACGGCGTACCCGTTGCCCTGAGCCACGAAGACCGTGCCGCTGAACAGCAGCAGCAGCGGGATCGTCCCGTCATCCAGCGCCTGCAGGTACCGGGCCGACGCCACCTCCAGGTCATAGGTGCACGGCATCTGCACGTCGATCTCGGTCAGTGCGGTGAACGCGGGAACCATCGTGGTGACGATCGCGAGCTGGATCGGCTTGACCGTATCGGCCCAGCGGGACGTGTCACCGAACAGGTCGTGCAGTCGCCGGGCCTCGGCGGCGGAGTACCTGCGCCGCTGCGGCTCGATCCGGATCTGGCAGCGCAGCGCGATCGCGTGCACCGGGACGCCTGAACTCTCGGTGATGGTCAGCGCGAACGACAGCGCCGGCGTGGCGGAGTAGCGTTCCGCGCTCGCGCCCGTGCAGCCGAACACCAGGTCAGCCATGCTTAGCCCTCCCAGGCGGTCGCGCGCTGGCGCAGGCTGGACAGGAATTCCGCGATAGCCGCGTGTGCCTCGGCACCGCCATCGAACCCCTGCCATCGAAGCCGGAGCTCGCCCACCAGCGCGTAGCACTCATCGATCGGGATCAGGAACATCTCCTCGTCCGCCCGGTTCACGAACAGCGCCTCGACGTCGGGCGTCAGCGCCGCCACCAGCGGATATGTCGTTACTAGCTGATCCCAGGCCTGCAGGTCGAGCTCGCACTCGGTCATGCCGCCCGGGCTCGGATAGCCGGCCACTATCCGGCCGAGGGCCGAGTTGACGAAGAAGAACGCCATCGCGACCGGGATCTGCAGCTCGTTCCAGTCCGCCGCGGCCAGCGGCCTGGCCGGGTCATGGCGCACCCGGTCGGGCACCGACCGGTACCGGCCGCCCGCCGCGCCTTCGGCGGTGAACAGCAGATAGCAGGCGCGGCAGGCGCAGACGATGGTCCGCTTTTCCAGCTCCACCACATGCCCGTGCCCGGTTCGCCCGTCGAGCACCTCGCGGCACATCTCGCAGCGTTCAGGCTCGGTAGCGGCCACGACCTCGGCCGGCGCCTCGTCCCTGACGAAACGCCGGAGTCCGGTCGCGGTCACCGCGCTCCCGCCGGGCGCCTCATGATCTGCAGGAGCGGGGCGGGGGGAGTGACTTCCTCGATCTCGACACCGGTGATCTCGGGCGCGGCCTCGGTTACCGCTTCCTCGAGGCTCTGCCGCATCGCCGCGACCGAGCAGCCTTTCCGCGTCAGGCTCAGGTGGACGACACCTGTGTCGTCGATGCCTCGGTATTCCACATCGGCTACCTGGATCAGGGCTCGCTGGACCCGGGCGTGGGTGTCGAGCGGATGCAGGTCGTGGATCAGCAGCAGGCTTTCCACCAGTGGGTCCGCGGCCACCTTCCCGAGCAGTTCTGGCTGGTCGCGGAGCATCCCGACGATGGTGGCCAGCCCGGTGCCGTACAGCTCGACCAGGCAGCTCACCAGTTCCTCGGCCGCCGCGCCCGCCTGCGGTCCGGCGCGGGCCCGCAATTCGGCGAGCAGTACCTCGACCCGCTCGCCGGCCGTGCGTGCATCCATGTGCCCTCCCTCTTACGGCTAGCTCTTACCGCTGGCGGGGTGTTACATGGCCAGGGTCACACCTGTCGGCGAGTGGGCCGTCTTCAGCACCTTGCCGCCGCCCAGGTACATGTGCACGCCGCACGGCAGGCAGGGGTCGAAGCTGCGCACCGCGCGCATGATGTCGATGCCCTTGAAGTTGTCCGGTGAGTTCTCCTCGAAGATCGGCGTGTTCTGCACCGCGTCCTCGTACGGCCCTGGGGTGCCGTAGCTGTCCCGCACGCTGCCGTTCCACGGCGTGGGCGGGTACGGGTGGTAGTTCGCGATCTTGCCGCCCTTGATCACCATGTGATGGGAGAGCACGCCACGCACCGCCTCGGTGAAGCCGCAGCTGAACGCCTCGTCCGGCACCGTGAAGGACTCCCAGGTCTTGGTGTGCCCGGCCCGGATCTCGGCGAGCGCCTGCTCGGTGAAGTGCAGCGCGCAGGCGGCGGCGTAGGCCTGGAAGTAGGTCCTGGCCCGGTCACGCTCGATGGCGTTGGACAGCGGCTGGCCTTGCTTGTCGACCGGGATCTTCCACTCGAAGGTGACCTCGGGCTTCGAGACGGTCTTGGGCAGGTGGATCAGCACGCTGTGCCCGGTGGACTTGACGTAATTGAAGTCGACCAGGCCCGCCAGGGCGGTCGACCAGAGCCGGGCGATGGGGCCGCCGCCAGTGTCCAGCGGCAGGTAGTCCTTGCCGTCGAACCAGCGGGGCGACATCGTCCAGCTGTACTTGTCGTCGAAGTCCCGCTTGGCCGGCCGCGGGATGGTGTGCTGGTTCCACGGGTGGCGCCGGTCGACCGGGTTACCGAGCTCGTCGTGGGTGACGAACATCTCCTTGTCTTCCCAGTCCTCGTAGAAGGAGTGGCCGAGCAGGATCCGGATGCCCAGGTTGATGTCGACCAGACTGGTAGTGACGAGTTTCCCGTCGACCACCACCCCGGGCGTGACGAACATCTTGCGGCCCCAGTCCTCCATGTTCCGGTAAGTGAAGTCGCAGTACTCGGGGTTGTTGAGGCTGCCCCAGCAGCCGAGCAGCACCCGCCGTCTGCCTACCTCCTCATACCCGGGGAGCGCCTCGTAGAAGAAGTCGAACAGGTCGTCATGCATGGGGACGACCCGCTTCATGAACTCCACGTAGCGCATGAGCCGGGTCAGGTAGTCGGTGAAGAGCTGCACTGTCGCCACGGTGCCGACCCCGCCGGGATACAGCGTGGACGGGTGCACATGGCGGCCTTCCATCAGGCAGAACATCTCCCTGGTGGACCGGCTCACCTGCAGTGCCTCGCGGTAGAACTCGCCCTCCAGCGGGTTCAGCGAGCGCATGATGTCGCCGATGGTCTTGTAGCCGTGGTCACCGGCGTGCGGGCACGCGGTGCGGTTGGCGAGCTCGAGCACGCCGGGGTTGGTCTCCGCGACCATCCGCTCGCAGAAGTCCACGCCGACCAGGTTCTCCTGGAAGATGTTGTGGTCGAACATGTACTCCGCGGCCTCGCCGAGGTTGAGGATCCACTCGCCGAGGTGCGGCGGGCGCACTCCGTACGCCATGTTCTGGGCGTAGACCGAGCAGGTCGCGTGGTTGTCACCGCAGATCCCGCAGATACGGCTGGTGATGAAGTGCGCGTCCCGCGGGTCCTTGCCCTTCATGAAGATGCTGTAGCCGCGGAAGATCGAGGATGTGCTATGGCACTCAGCGACGCGCTTGGCCTTGAAGTCGATCTTGGTATAGATGCCGAGGCTGCCGACGATCCGGGTGATCGGATCCCAGGCCATCTCGGTGAGTTCTGGCGTTTCGGTCATCGTTGATCACCACGTCTTCTCGTAGCCAGTGAGCAGTTCGGTGCCCTTCGTGCGCCACTTCGGTTCCTTGTCGACGGTCTTCGCCGTGACGTTGCGAAGGGTGCGGATGACGCTGCCGTACATGCCGCTGGCCGCGGTCGACACGCGTGCGCCCGGTGGCTCGTCCATGAACGGCATGAACTTGTCGGGGAACCCGGGCATCGTGCAGGCGATACAGATGCCACCCACGTTCGGGCAGCCGCCGACTCCGTTGATCCAGCCGCGCTTGGGTACGTTGCACTTGACGACCGGGCCCCAGCAGCCGAGCTTGACCAGGCACTTCGGTGAGTCGTAGCCGGCCGCGAACTGGCCCTGCTCGTAGTAGCCCGCCCGGTCGCAGCCCTCGTGCACGGTGTTCTCGAACAGCCACCGCGGCCGCAGCGCCTCGTCCAGCGGGATCATCGGCGCCGCACCGGCGACCTGATACAGCAGGTACAGGATGGTCTCGGACAGGTTGTCCGGGTGCGTCGGGCAGCCCGGCACGCACACGATCGGCAGGCCGGCCTTGGACTTCCAGTCCCAGCCCAGGTAGTCGGGCACGCCCATGGCGCCGGTGGGGTTGCCGGCCATGGCGTGGATCCCGCCATAGGTGGCGCAGGTGCCGACCGCGAGGATGGCGGTTGCCTTTGGCGCCAGCCGGTCCAGCCATTCGCTGGTGGTCATCGGCTGGCCGGTCGCCGGGTTGTTGCCGAAGCCGCACCAGTAGCCCTCGGACTTGATCGCCTCGTTGGGAATGGATCCCTCGACGACCAGGACGAACGGGTCAAGCTCGCCGCGATCGGCCTTGTGCCACCACTCGATGAAGTTGTCGGCGCCTTGCTCGGGACCGCACTCGAAGTCGATCAGCGGCCAGTGCACCGAGACCTTCGGCAGCCCGGGCAGCGCTCCGAGCACGATCTCCTCGATGCTGGGCTGGGTGGCGGCGGTCAGTGCCACCGAGTCCCCGTCGCAGCCGAGGCCTCCGTTCATCCAGAGGATGTGGACGACAGGCTCTTCCTGGGGCATGGCATGCCACCCTTCGGTTGGCTGCCCGTAGACACGGGCGAGGGTCTGGAACCCGAGCAGATTCCCTGGGCGGGGCGAGACCGTTCTCGCCGTGCACCAGGTCTGAGGCGGAACAAGCCGCCGTGGTCGCCGCTCATCTCATGCTCTATCGCCGGCTAAGCGTTTACACAATCTCACATCCGGCTAGCCCATCGTAAGCCTGACATTCCATCACCACAAGACAAAACAGTCGACCTGCGAGACAAATATGTCTACCTGCGGCAACTCGCCGCATTGGTCAGTCGCACGTACTCTCATGGTGATGCCCCGGCGCGAACTGCCGGTGGTGTCGCATGCCTGGGGGCTGATTCCGACCGGACGGTGGAGATGGAGCAGGCAGATAGCGCGATCAGCGAGAACATCGAGGTCGTGCCGGTCGTGGTCGTCTCGCAGACGTTTCCTGCGCGGCCTTCCTCGATCCCGGATATCCGCGACTTCGTGCGCCGCTGCCTCGCCCAGTCGCCCTTGTCGGAGGAGGACAACCGCGAAGTCGGCGCGACCGTCGCGCAGGCGCTGCTCGACGCGGCTGGCCCCACCGGCGCGATCAACGTGTCGTTCCGCATCTTCCCTGATCACGTCGAGGTCGACGTGCTCAAGTCCGGCGCTCAGCTCGGGACGACCGCGGGCCTGGACGCGCTGAGGTCCTTCCTCAAGGCCGACGAGCTGACCGGTCCCTCGCGGGCCGGCGGCGGGGACGATGACCCCTCGTTCGCCGACTGGATGGCCAGCGTCCTGCGCCGGGAAGGCATGACCATGGAGGTAGCCGCGCGCCAGCTCGGCGTCTCGGTGAAGACGGTGAGCCGCTGGGTAGGCGGCACAACCGAGCCGCGCCTTCGTGACCTGCGCCGCATCCGCGAGCTCTTCGGCGACATCCCGTCCCTCTAGCTCCTCTAGCTCCTCTAGCTCCTCTAGCTCGCGCCGGGTGCGGTGCGGTGCGGTGTCGGCGGCGGTGGTGTCGGCGGCGATACTGGCGGCGGTGCCGGCGGTCAATATGCGACGCTTGCTCCATTATGTCCGGTATGTACCTCAAGTTAGACGGAACATCCGCGCTCGGCGGAAGAAAAAGTGTCAGAAACGACCCTTTAATTTCCGCCGAGCATCGAACTTCCGTCTGATTGCCTCTCTCCGGCTCGTGCACCCGGCCTGTCTGCAGCGGGCCGCTACGCACTCGACCCATCGGCCACATCGGTCACAGTAGCTGTCCGCGCGGTCACAAGGTTGCGCGCCAACACGTCGGCTTTGCGTGCAACTATGGCTTTACGTGCGAAATCGTCGCTTTGCGCGGACATTCCGGGCATGAAACCGACGGCTTCACACGCAACCGCAACCTGGCGCGGGTGAGCGGGCCTAGACGCGCGGGTAGGTGAGTGCCTACGGTGGGGCGATGGCTGTTATCGCGGGTAATTTCAAGGGCGGGCCGGACAACGGTCGCATGGTGCTTAAGACTGGCCGAGTGGGGCTTGCCGCGAAAGCCGGCCACGACCTGACGATCGAGGTCACCCGCTGGTCCGCCGACATTACTGTCCCGGAAGACGGCGACCTGTCGGCGGCGACCGTCACCGCCGAACTTGACCTGGGCTCCCTCACCGTCAAGGAAGGCACCGGCGGGGCCCGCCCGCTGAGCGATTCCGATCGCCGCGACATCCAGTCGACCATCGGCAAGATCCTGGGCGGGGCCGGCTCCAGCGGTGGCGGACCGGCTAAGGCGACCTTCAGGTCGACCAAGGTGGTTCCCGCTGGCGGGGGCGGCGCCATCGAGGGGATGCTGACGATCAACGGCAGGTCCCGGCATGTCCGGCTGCAGGTGACCGCGCCCGGGCCTGGCCGTTATCGCGGCGGGCTGACGGTTGTCCAGTCCGAGTTCGGCATCAAGCCGTACACGGGTTTCTTCGGCGCACTCAAGCTGCGCGACGACGTGGCCGTCGAGTTCGAGCTGGACCTGACCAAGGCCTAGCCGTTGGCGTAGGACACGGTGAGGGAGCGCACGCTCAGCACCCCGCCCGTGCTGGTCTGCGAGTTGGGGGCCGTGCAGTGGCACTGATCCTGCGGGTAGGTGCCGCCCATGGCCAGGTCCACGATGATGGAGAACGCGTGGTTCACCGCCGGCGCCCAGACAGCCGCGCCGACCCGTGACTCGCTGACGCTGAAGTACTCGTGGCCGTTGAGGTACCACCGGATCTGCTCGTCCGCGGCGTCACGGCGGTCCACGATCACAGAGTACGTCTGATAGCCCTGCTGGCAGTCCGGGCATGGCCGCAGCCCGCTGGACTGGCCGGTGTACTCGTGGCACGGCCCGAAGCTGCCGTCCGGATTGCGCTGGGTGAGGTTTCCGCAGTGCAGGGTGCCGGCATTCTGGCTGAGCCCGTTGACGTCTTCCATGACGTCGATCTCGCCGTCTGCTGGCCACGAACCGGAGCCGAGCAGCCAGAACGCCGGCCAGTATCCGACAGCGTCGGCCGTAGCGGGCTGCTGGATGGACGCACTGACCATCATCTCGCCGCCCGCTGGCGCGGTGAACTGACGAGTGCTCACGATGCGACCGGAGGTCCAGAGCGTGCCCTGGTAGATCGCCGCGATGTCAAGGTCGCCCCGGCCGTCGACGAAGACGTTGTTCGCCGAGTCGGTCATGGTCTCGACCTCGCCGTTGCCGAACCCGCCGCTGCCCGTGTCGTAGCGCCACGCCTGCGAGCTCACCTTGGACCCGGCCGGGCCTGCGAAGCTCGCGGACCAGGCGGTGCGCCACTGCACGCCGCCGCCCGCGATGTCGGCAAGGCTGCCGCCGTCCGCGGCGATGAGCAGGCCTGCGGCAACGGCGAGTACCGCGACAGCGGCCGCCAGTATGAGAGCTAGCCGGCGCCGTGTCGCCAGCGCCCGGTAAAGCACGCTGCCGTGCCGTCGTGGTGCCGGCGAGCTCACGTGCCGGGGGGATGCGGACGGCGGGAGTCGTCCGTACCCGGGCGGCTCGCTTATCCCGCCTGGCCGAGGTGAAGCGCTGCCACAGCAGGTGTCCGGCGAACGCGGGATACAGCACGATGGTCACGCCGCCCCAGGCGATGAAGACCCACACGGTGTGGCCGAGGAGAACCCCGACAACGAGGGCACCGGCCAGCAGGCCGGCGATGATCAGGTGCGGAGTGAACACTCGCAGGCTGTCGGTGGCCTGCGGTCGGCCGTTCCCCTTGGGGGTCGTCTTGAACGTGACTCGCTTACCGCGAACCACTCCGATGAAGGCGAGGAGGTAGATCGGCAGTACGGCGATCGTGAGCAGCCTGCCCGTCCACAGCATGCCGCGTTCCACCTTCGGCCGGACGCTGTACCGCTGCAGCCACAGCACCATGAGCTGGCGCCAGATGACGACCGGCGAATACCAGATGATCAGCGACTCGACCGGAATGTTGGCGGCTTTCCAGCCCAGCAGGTAATACATGACCAGCAGGACGGCGGACACTCCCATGGCCAGGCCGCTGAAATAGAACATTTCCAGAATGAAGTAATAGAAGCCATGGCTGCGGCGCATTTTCAGCAATGGAGCCATATCGGCGAAGAAGATGCTCATGCAGCCGAACGCCCACCGGTACTGCTGGTTGAAATACGCCGTCCAGGTATCCGGGCCCTCGCCGACGGCGAGCGGCTTGGGGACGTAGACGCTCTCCCAGCGCTTGGCGTGGAACCGCTTGCCGGTTGCCAGGTCCTCGGTCAGGTGGCCCTGGTACCAGCCGATGTCCCTGAGCGCCGCCACCCGGATCACGTGGTTCGCCCCGATGAGCATCGTCATCTTGCGGCGGCTCAGTGATCGCATGATCGGGCCGTAGAACAGGTAGGTCTGCTGGGCGGCACCGCGGGCGATGAAGCTCTCCATGTTGCCGTAGATCTGCGGCGTGCCGACGAAGGCGACCCGAGGATTGCTGAAATGCCCGATGGTGCTGGTCAGGAAGTCGTGCCTGACCTTGAAGTCGCTGTCGACCTGCGCGACGATGTCGTAGCGCTTGCCGTACCAGGCATACCAGGCGTTGTGGTTGCCGCCCTTGCTCTTCATCAGGAAGCGGCCGCGGTCGCGGTTAAGCTTGCCGCGCCCCTTCCTGCTGAAATGCTGGACCCCGAGTTCACGGCACAGCGCCAGGGCCGCCGGGTCGTTGCCCTCGTCGAGGACCCAGGTGTCGTGCGAGTAGTCCGCCGCGAGCATGGTGAGCAGTGTCTCGCGGAGCATGGACAAGGACTCGCTGCCTGGCACGAACGTCGTGATGAAGGCGACCCGGAACCCGCGTGCGGGCACGGGATCAGATCGCAGTGGATCGACCCGACGGCAGATGAGCCATGCGGAGAGGTCGATGATCACGCGGTTCCAGACCACGAAGGTGAGCGCCGCGAACAGGACGATATCCCCGGCGTCCAGCGATCGGCCGAAGTCCCTGGGCAGCCGCGCCGCGGTGAACCAGAAGTAGCCGAACCTGGCCAGCAGGACCAGGCCGAGGGAGAACATCAGCGTGTAGACGACGCGCGAACCCCGCATCGACTGTGTGTGCGGCGGGGACTGCACGTGCGGCCGCCGTGCGGCCGACGGCGGAGTTACCTGCTGAGGCGGAGTTGCTCGCTGAGGCGGAGTTGCTTGCTGAAGAAATGCCTGATGGGGAACTGTCCGATGGGGGGCGGTCTGGGCAGTCGCCGTCCGCCGGAACACGGTCGCCGGCTGGAAGGCCGATGTCGCCTGAGGGTTCCGCCGAGGCTGGGAGACTGGCCCAGGTCTGAGCACCTTGCTTGCCCGAGGCATGGGCTCCGTGCCTGTCTGAGCCATGCGGGCGTGGCGCGAGACCTGCTGGCGCGCGGCTACCGAACCGAGTCCGTTTAGGCCAGCTTGCTGTCGTCCTGCCTGGTCAACGTCGGGCGGTTTATGGCGGCGTTCATCTCGCAATGTCATCTCCCCGTACGGTAGCGCCCGCCGACACGACAGGCGCTACACAGATGACGCTATGGAACGGCGTAAGGGTTACTGCAATTGTCTGTATTTACCAAAATATTACCTAACAGTTGTCAAGTGAAGATAAGATGAACAAGATATTTCATAATGTTTCTGTCCCTAACTAATCACATTTCGTTATAGAATCATAACGGGCTGTGGTTTTTGCATCACGGAAACGATCCCATGCTGCGGGAATGCCGGCGGACGAAGCTGACTTGTCCCCAGTTATGGACGTTGAAGAGTCGCTTCCGCTGGCTGTGCTCGATTTCGTGGGGATCGAGTACGGAGAGGGTGCGCAGGATTCGCTGGCTGGTGCGGTGGGGATCGCGCAGGCTATTGAGGCCGCGGGCTACCGCAGGTACTGGATCTCCGAGCATCACAACATGCACAGCCTGGCCTGCAGCGCTCCCGAGCTGCTGACGGCTCTCGTCGGGGCGCGCACCACGCGGATCCGGGTCGGCGCCGCCGGCATCATGCTGCCGAACCACGCGTCGCTGAAGGTCGCCGAGACGTTCCGGACCCTGGTGGCGATGTTTCCCGGCCGGGTCGACCTGGCGCTGGGCCGGGCACCGGGGACCGACCCGCTGACGGCGCGCGTGCTGCGCCGCGGCATGGTCACCGATCCGGCGGCCGAGTTTCCGTCCCAGGTCGCCGAACTGCTCGCCTTCCTTGGCGACGGCTTCCCCGAGGGCCATCCCTATACGCGGCTGGTGGCCGCGCCGGTGGTGACGGAGCGTCCGGAGCTGTTCGTGCTCGGCTCCAGTGAGTATGGCCCGAGCTTCGCCGCGATCAACGGGATGAGTGCGGTCTTCGCTCATCACATGAGCCCGGACCTGGCGTTCGGCGCGCTGCGGGCCTACCGCCGTGAGTTCACGCCGCGCACCGAGGGGGCAGAGCCTTACTCTGCCATGTCCGTGCTGGCGTTCGCCAGCGAGGATGAGGATGCGGTCCTCGAGTTCGAGGCCGCGTGGACGCTGACCATCGCGAACATCCGGCGTGGCATCCGTGAGCCGCTGCGCCCGGAGCAGGTTAAGGACTTCGCCGAGTCGGCTGAGTTCCGTGACCACCGCAACGCCGATGGCCGGATGGTGACCGGCGAGCCCAAGACCGTTGCCGAGCGGCTGCTGGAGATGAAGCAGCAGGCCCAGGTCGATGAGATAGTGGTCGTCACGCCAAGCCTTGACCGAGCACGTCGCCGGGACAGCTACCTGGCCATAGCCGACGCCTGGCGCCGCGGCGCCTAGTGGTTCGCCTGGTTGGACCGGACCTCGTTACCGGCCGGGTCGCGGAATGCGCAGTCGCGCACGCCGTACGGCTGGTCGGTTGGCTCCTGGACGACGTCGGCGCCTGCCGCGTTGACGCGCTCGAAGGTCGCGTCGCAGCTGTCCGTCCAGAACACGATCCGTCCGTATACGCCCTTGGCCATCAGATCGGCGACGGCGCTGCGGTCCTCGGCAGACATGTTCGGGTTCACGGCCGGCGGTTCGAGCACGATGTCGACCTCCGGCTGGGATGGCGAGCCGATGGTGACCCAGCGCATCTTCCCGTAGCGGACGTCGTCGCGGATCTCCAGGCCCAGCACATCGCGGTAGAACTCAACGGCCTTGTCGGGATCGTCGACTGCCAGGAAGGTATGCGACAGCTTGATGTCCATGCAGGTCACGCTACAGCAGCACCGGCAGGCCTGAATCTTTGTTCCTGATCGGCCGGGTGACGATCCTGGCGACGCAAGCCGGCAGTGCCGACAACTCTGAATGGCCGCGCGCCCGGTAGGCGCTCGGCGTCTCGCCGACCAGTTCGGTGAAGCGCGAGCTGAACGACCCGAGCGAGGAACAACCGACGGCCATGCAGACGTCGGTGACCGACATGTCGCCACGGCGCAGCAGGGCCTTCGCCCGCTCTATCCGCCGGGTCATCAGGTAGGCGTACGGGGTCTCCCCGAACGCTGCCCGAAAGCTGCGGGAGAAGTGGCCGGGCGACATGAGTGCTTCCCGGGCGAGCGCGGCCACGTCGAGCGGCCGAGCGTACTCGCGATCCATCCGGTCGCGGGTGCGCCGCAGCCGTACCAGATCCGCCCTGTCCATTCCTGAAGGATATATCGACTGGCCGGCATCGCCACGAGCGCAGGCGTGGAGTCCACTGCCATCCAGTAGCGCGAAACGCAAATGGCAGGTCACCAGCTGCCTGGTGACCTGCCATTTCAGAGTCGGGGTGGCCGGATTTGAACCGGCGGCCTCTTCGTCCCGAACGAAGCGCGCTGCCAAGCTGCGCTACACCCCGCCACGCACGAACCTCGGCTACTGCCGTTCCGAGCGGGCGTGAGACAGTCTAGCGGAAACTAGGACCGGCTTGTGCATGGGTATGTCCCGCCGATACCTGTCAGCGCGGTACCAGCGTAAGCAGGGTGGCCTCCGGGCGGCAGGCGAACCTGGCAGGCGCCCAAGGGGAGGTGCCGAGCCCGGCGGATACGTGCAGCCAGGCTTGCCCATCCGCTGGATAGCGATGCAGGCCTTTTGCTCGCTCGCGGTCGATCCCGCAGTTGGTCACAAGGGTGCCGAATCCCGGCAGGCACAACTGGCCGCCGTGGGTGTGGCCAGCGAGCAGAAGCTCATAGCCGTCGGCGGCGAAGAGGTCGAGCACCCGCGGCTCCGGTGAGTGCATGACGCCTATGCGCAGGTCGGCCTGGGGATTCGCGGGGCCTGCTACGTCCTCGTAACGATCGCGACCCATGTGGGAGTCGTGCACGCCGGCCAGCGCGATGTCCAGGCCGCCCGCGACGATCTTCCCTTGGTGGTTGTTCAGGTCCAGCCAGCCAGCGTAGGTCATGCCGTCACGCAGCTCTTGCCATGGCAGGTCCGGCGCATGCCAGGCGTGCTCACCGGAACTTGATCGCCACAGGTAGCGCGCCGGGTTCTTCGGCCGCGGTGAGTGGATGTCGTTGGAACCGAAGACGAACACGCCGGGGCGTGACAGCAGCGGTCCGAGAGCCTCAAGGAAAAACGGAACCGCCCGGGAGTGCGCGATGCTGTCGCCGGTGTTCACGACCAGGTGCGGATCCAGCTCATCGAGTTCCCGTATCCAGGACTGGAGTCGGCGCCGTCCGGGCGTCAGATGCGCATCGGAGATGTGCAGGATGCGAACTGGTGCGGCATCCGCCGGCAGGAGCGGGATGTCGTAGCGGCGCAATGCGAACCAGTTGCGCTCGACCAGCGTCGCGTAGCCGATACCTGCGGCGCCAGCGGCAGCCGTAATCGAGAGGATGGTTCGAGCACGCATGACTTCAATGGTGCCATGCCGGCCTGAGTACCACGGTAGGCCCACCGCGGCACGCCGTGCCGGCCCGCCGGCCGCGCTGCGGCAATCTAGGATGACCTGATGGCAGAACTTAAGGAACGGCTGCGTACGGACCTCAACGATGCAATGCGCGCGCGGGATCAGGTCCGGCTGCGCACGTTGAGGATGGCGCTGACCTCCATCACCAACGAGGAAGTATCGGGTGCATCGGCTCGTGAGCTTACCGACGATGAGGTGCTGCGGGTGCTCACCCGCGAGGCGAAGAAGCGCCGGGAAGCCGCGGAGGCGTTCGGTGCGGCCGGGCGCGAGGAGCAGGCGGCCGCCGAGCGCGCCGAGGGCGACGTGCTGGCTGGATACCTTCCGGCTCAGCTTGACGACGAGGAACTTGCTGCGCTCGTCGCGGCCGCCATTGAGCAGACCGGGGCCGCCGGGCCATCCGGTATCGGTCAGGTGATGAAGGCCGTGACACCCAAGGTGGCGGGGAGGGCAGAGGGTGGCCGGGTCGCCGCCGAAGTCCGTCGCCAGCTGACTGGCAAGTGAGCGGACAGCTCAATCCTGCTGGTGTTATCCCTGTGTTGTCTGGGAATGACCCGATGTAACGACATCATCGGGGTGTCTGTGTACACGGGGGAACCGATGGCAGCAAAGTTTGTCCTGAAGCGATCCACCAACGGCAAGTACCACTTCAACCTGCAGGCCGCGAACGGAGAGATCATCGCGACGAGCGAGCTCTACGAGAGCAAGGCCTCCGCGGAAAAGGGCATCGAGTCGGTACGGGTCAACGCACCGCGTGCCGCCCTGGATGACCGCTGCGACCAGCCCGCGCCCAAGCCGGGGGCGCCTCGCGCGCCCCGGAACACCAGTACCAGTACCAGCACCAGTACCGCGGGCAGCGCGCCGAAGTAGGCATCGCTAGAGAAAAGTGCCGCGGGTCCCGCTGGTTAATAGCAGCGGGGCCCACGGCGTTCGGTGTCGCAAGTAACCACAAACCGGACAATCGCCCCGGCTGCATGCCCCAGACGACTCTCGTTTGGTGGAAGATCCGCGCTCGACGGAAGAAAAAGAGTCAGAATTGACCCCTTAATTTCCGTCAGGCATCGAATTTCCGTTTAAATCCGGTCCGGAACCTGGCCGGACGCTCCGGGTGGCCAGCATGACGCACCATCCGTCCCGCGCGCACCATCCGTCCCGTGCGTGTGCCTGAGCCGAGTTCGGCCTGCCCGCGCCCAGTTCGGCCCGCGCGTGTGCCTGAGCCGAGTTCGGCCTGCGCGCGCCCAGTTCGGCCTGCGCGTGTGCCTGCGCCGGGTTCGGCCCGGGTCCGCGCCGCGCATTCGCGACGGCGCGGGCTCGCGCTTGCGGATTTGCTGTCATTAGGGCTTGAGGGGGGTGCCTCCGCCGCCCGCTGGGGCGTTGTCGGCGGGGGCGTTGTCGGCCGGTGCGTTCACCGCGGGCGCGTTGCCTGCGGGAGCACCACCTGCTGGGGCGCGGGCCGCTGGGACGGCCACTGGTGCGTGGGCGACCGGGGCATGCGCCGCTGGGGCATGCTCCACCGGGGCGTGGGCGGCTGGTGCGTGGGCCACTGGGGCGTTGCCTGGCTGGGTGAAGGTGCCGCGGGCGGCTGCCGGGCCGGCCTCGGTTCTGGCCGCCCTGTGGACGACGGCGCCCGCAGCAGGACCTCCGCCGCCGCCAGCTACGCCTCCGCCGCCGCCGTCGTTGCCGCCACCCTTGCCGGGGCCTCCGCCGCCCGTGGGGCCGGGGCTGGGGGTGCCGCCGGTTCCACCGCCGCTCTTGCCTCCGCCGGTTCCGCCCTTGCCGCCGCCGCTGGACTTCTGCTGTACGACGGTCTGGCCGTTGCCCTTGCCGTTGAAGGGGCTGTCGGCCGGGACCCCGACGAAGTTCGTGACCGGGCCTAGGTCGGCGTGGTCGAAGGTCATGTGCCAGGCAGAGGCCGGCGCGTCGGCGCCGAACATCTCGCCGGGACAGCTTTGCTGGCCGTCCTCCAGCCGGTAGCAGGCGTTCGTGCCGCCCATCACGTGGTAGGGCGACTCGGGCGCCTGCGGGTAGAAGACCGATACGTACCCGGCCATGCTCGGGATGTAGCCGGCGAACGCGGCATACGGCGTGCCGTTGCCGGAGATGACGTTGGAGGTACCGGTCTTGCCCGCTGCCTCCCGGCCGTCCAGCTCCATGCCCGCCGCGGTGCCGTTGATCAGCACGCCCTGCAGGATGTAGTTCACCGCGTCGGCCACCGCGGAGGAGACCGCCCGGTGGCAGCCGGCCGAGGGCGCGGCCAGCGAGCCGCCGGTGTCGGTGACGATCTTGTCGATCGCGATCGGTGCGCAGTACATGCCCCTGGCCGCCATAGCCGCGTAAGCGGCCGACATCGAAAGCGGGGAGACATACACCGAGCCGAGGGTGAACGAGGGCGTGTCGTCGGCCGGCGGCTGACCGTCGTCCCTGTCCAGCAGCGAGGTGCCGTCTGCCCAGGTCATGCCGAGGTCCTGCGCCGTGCGCACGACATTGCACAACCCGACCTTGCGCTCAAGGCGGGCGTAGAACGTGTTGATGGAGGCGGTGGTCCCTGTGTACAGCGAGTAGGTGCCATGGTCGCCGGGGTCGGCGTTGACCACCTGCCAGGCGCCGGACTCGCCGTTGGTATAGCCGGCCGCGTTGCCTGAGCAGTCCGTGAACCCGGTGACCGTCTGCGAGTAAGGGACCGTGTCGGAGTAGCCGAACTGGTAGCCCTGCTTCAGCGCGGTGACCAGCGTGAAGAGCTTGGACGATGAACCGGTCTGGACCCCGGCGCCGCCGCCGTAGGCGGTGTTGACCGCGTAGTCGATCTCGGTCTGACCGGATCCGGTGCCATAGGGCCGGTCCTCGGCGATGGCCCGGATCTCGCCAGTGCCCGGCTGCACGACGGCTTCCACGGCTGCGTTGCTGCCCGGGTTGAAGTAGCCGTCGTGGTCAGGCACCACGTAGTTGACAGCGTTGTTCGCGGCCTTCTGGTCCGTCGGATCCAGCGTGGTGTAGATCTGCAGGCCACCGGTGGACAGCAGCTTGGCCCGGTCATACGGGGTCGCGCCATAGGCCGGGTCGTGCAGGAAAACCTCTTCCACGTACTGGCAGAAGAACCCGGCGGTGCCCACCGTGGCCGACTGGCAGCCGCTCTGCACCGGCGCCACGTTCAGCCCGAGCGGTGCGTTCAGGAGCGCCTTCGACTGTGCCAGCGTCAGGCCGTCGTCCGTCTGCGCCATCCGCGCGAGCACCGTGTCGCGACGCATCACCGAGGTGGCCGGGTTGTTGATCGGGTCGTACTCCGTCGGGTTTTCCACGATGCCGGCCAGCGTCGCCGCCTGGACCACGGTCAGCTTGGCCGCCGTGGTGTTGAAGTAGGTCTCGGCCGCGGCCTCCACGCCATACGCGTTGTGGCCGAAGTACGCGGCGTTGAGATAACCGGCCAGGATCTGCTGCTTGGTCTGCGAGTGCTCGACCGCGATCGCCATCCGCAGCTCGTTGAGCTTGCGGCTCAGCGTCTCCGCGTCGGCATCCTGCTCGGCCTGGCTGTTGGACGCCATCTCCGCGGTCAGCAGCAGCACGTTCTTCACGTACTGCTGCGGGATCGACGAGCCGCCCTGTACCGCCTTGTGCTGAAGGTCGTTCACCATGGCGCGGAAGGTGCCCTTGACGTCGATGGCGCCGTGCTGCCAGTACCGGTCGTCCTCGATGGACACGATCGCGTTGATCATGTTCTGGTCGATCTGGCTGTAGGTCACCGGCTGCCGGTTCCAGCCGTTGAACTGCACCGCCTGCGCGTTGCTTGCGGTGGTGTAGTACGGCATGTCGACGCTGTACACATAGGCGAGCAGGTGGCCGTACCGGTCCAGGATCTCCGACCGCTGCGGCAGGCCGTTTGCCGAGAACGACAGCGTGGTGAACTTGTCCGCTGTATTTCTGACGAGGACCCCCGTGGCGGCCACCACCGGCACTACGATGAACGCGGCTAGCACGCCGGCGGCGACGGCCAGGGTGACGAGACGTCCGACAAGACCCATCCGGGACAGGAAATTTTCTCCACGCTGCACGCGACATAGGGTACGCCGGCGAGCGCGGTAACTAGAGACCCCACGCTTGACCCAAGCAAAGCTCGTCATGTATAAATCAGGACTCATGCCGCTAAAGCCGCGAAACGTTTGCTCGCGAGTTACTCATTGTCACATCAGTAACAAGCAGCAAACGAGCCCTCCCGGAGCGTGACTATTAACAGGTTTCCATATAGCCCATCGGGACTATTTGGGAAATGGGCATGCCGGGGTCTTGGCAGAGCGGCCAGGGTTCCGTAAGTTGGCGGATCACGAACAGATAACCGTGGCGGAACGGCCGCACGTATCCGACTCGGGATCGCTACCCATCGAGATGACCGTCGCAAGGCTCGTCAGCCCGACAGAGCATGCGCAGACGATCAAGAGGAGTTGGGCACATGTGGATCAATGACTGGACCACACGCGCCGCTTGCAAGGGGACAGACCCGGACGAGCTCTTCGTCCAGGGCGCTGCGCAGAACCGCGCGAAGCTGATCTGCCGGGGATGCCCGGTGCGCACCGAGTGCCTTGCGGACGCGCTCGACAACGGAATTGAATTCGGTGTCTGGGGGGGAATGACTGAGCGGGAGCGGCGCGCGCTGCTCCGCCGCCGCCCTGAGGTCACCTCGTGGCGCGAGCTGCTCGAGCGCGCTCGCGACGAATACGAGCGTCAGTCGATCGACGAGCTCGTCGCTAGCTGAGCAGGCGGCAGTTAAGCTAGCGCTGCAGCTAGCATTGCAACTAGCGCTGCTCGGGCTCGCACAAGAGCTGCCCGATTACCCGCAAGCCGGCCAGGTCGTGGACGTCCTCCGGCTGCGCGGCGACCTCGGCTACGGGAACCGCAGGATGTGCCGACGTGAAGTGCTCGGCAAGCCTGCGCTCTCGCTTACCCAGCTGCATGCGTTCAGCGTGCATCCGCAGGGCCGCTGCGGCGACAGCTGGGCTGGTGCCGGGAACCGACAGGTCGTTCTGCGATTCCAGGGTCTCGGCAGCGGCTAGGCTGCGCGCGGTGCTCAGCCTGGCGGCCGGCGAGGTATGGACCCGGTTCAGGATCAGGCCTGCCAGCGGCATCCGCTCGGCGTCGAGGCGCTCGACGAAGTAGGAAGCCTCGCGCAGCGCGTCCGGTTCGGGCGTGGCGACCACGACGAATGACGTGCCCGGCGCCTGCAGCAGCCGGTAGGTAGACTCCGCGCGCTCGCGGAAGCCGCCGAACATGGTATCCAGCGCGGTCACGAACGTCTGGGCGTCCTTGAGTACCTGGGCACCCAGGATCTTGGTCAGCGCGCTGGTCATCATCGAGAACCCGGCGTTGAGCACCCCCATGAAGGACATGCCGACCTTGGCCGGGCCGGTCAGGACCCGGATCAGCCGGCCGTCCAGGAACCTGCCGAGCCGCTGCGGCGCGTCGAGGAAGTCGAGGGCGGACCGGCTCGGCGGGGTGTCCACCACGATCAGGTCCCACTCGTCCGCGTGCCTGAGCTGCCCCAGCTTCTCCATCGCCATGTACTCCTGCGTGCCCGCGAAGCTGGACGACAGCGACTGGTAGAACGGGTTCGCCAGGATCTGCGCGGCCCGGTCCGGGTCGGTATGCGCCTCGACGATCTCGTCGAAAGTGCGCTTCATGTCGAGCATCATCGCGTGCAGCGACCCCCCGCTGGCCGGATCCACGCCCTCGACCCGCCGCGGGGTGTTGTCCAGGGAGGTCAGGCCCATCGACTGGGCCAGACGTCGCGCCGGGTCGACGGTGAGCACGCACGCCTGCCTGCCACGTTCTGCGGCCCGCAGGCCGAGCGCCGCCGCCGTGGTGGTCTTGCCGACCCCGCCGGATCCGCAGCAGACGATGATCCTGGTGCGGCGGTCATCGAGGATCCGCTCCAGGTCCAGCCGCGCCGTCATGCCGCCCCCTGCTGCCGGAGGGCGGCGGCGAGCTCGTAGAGCGCGGCCAGATCGATTCCGTCGGTCAGCATCGGCAGCTCGTACTGCGGGCGGCCAGCGGTCCGCAGCTCCGCTCTGGCCCGGTCCTGCAGGGCAACCTGGAGCGCGTGCTCTCTGAGCTCGGCGGCGAGGTCGGCGGCTAGGTGATCATCGTCGGCGATGCCGGCCGCCTTCAGCCCCGCGGCGAGCCCCGCCACGTCTAGAGAGCCGTTCGCCGCGGCGGCCAGCTCGTCCGGGCTGAGCAGCGCCGGCCTGGCCATGTTGACCACGATGGCGCCAGGCGCGATGGCGCCGTCGGTCAGCTCCTGCAGCTCGGCGAGGCCGTCCAGGGTCTCCTGCACCGGCATCTCCTCCAGCGTCGTGACGAAATGCACAGCGGTCTGCGGGGACCTGATCACCTTGGCCACCGTGTCCGCGTGCGTCCTGATCGGGCCGACCTTGGCCAGGTCGGAAACCTCGGTGCTGACGTTGAGGAACCGGCCGATCCGGCCCGTGGGCGGTGCGTCCATCACCACCGCGTCGTACACGTGCGGGCTCTCCTTCGACCCGGGCTTGATCCGTCGCCGGGTTGCTTCCGTGGCCTTGCCCGTGACCAGCACGTCGGACAGGCCGGGGGCGATGGTCGTGGCGAAGTCGACGACGCCGAGCTTGGTCAGCGCGCTACCGGCCCGGCGCATGTTGTAGAACATGGCCAGGTAGTCGAGCAGCGCGCCCTCGGGGTCGACGGCGAGGGCGAGCACGTCGCCGCCCTCGTCGCTGCCGGTGCCAAGGCCGATGGCTATCTTGCGCTCCTGGTACGGCAACGGCGGGCAATCGAAAAGACGAGCGATCGCCTGCCGGCCCTCGACCTCGATCAGCAGGACCTTGCGCCCCGCGCTGGCCAGGGCAAGCGCCATCGCCGCGGCCACCGTGGTCTTCCCGGTGCCGCCCTTGCCGGTTACCACGTGTAGCCGCACGCCGTCCCAGTCGGTGTCTGGAGAGATCATTGAAATAGCTGCCTCGCCGTTAGTTTCCTGTACTGGAGGCTATAACTGCCCGGAGACTAGGCTGGGATGCGAGTGAAGCCCTGCCGGGCGATGGCCCGCCGGGGTTCCAAGGAAGCCGGCGGGTGATGGCCCGCCGGGGTTCAAAGGAATCGAGGTGGTCCCGGTGGGTGCAGTGGTTGCCATCATCGTGATCCTTGTGGTGCTTGGCGTGATTGCCGCGGCTAGGTCGATGAAGATCGTCCAGCAGTACGAGAAGGGCATCATCTACCGGTTCGGCCGGGTTCAGCCGGAGATCAGCGGACCTGGCCTGGTCTGGATCAGGCCGATCGGTGATCGCATGCAGAAGGTCAACATGCAGATCATCGCCATGGCCGTGCCCGCGCAGGACGGCATTACCAGGGACAACGTGTCGGTCCGGGTCGACGCGGTGGTCTACTTCCGCGTGGTGGACCCGATCAAGGCCACGGTCAACGTGCAGAACTACATGTTCGCCATCTCCCAGCAGGCGCAGACATCGCTGCGGTCGATCATCGGCCAGTCCGAGATGGACCAGCTGCTCGCCGAACGGGACACCGTGAACAGGGAACTGCGCCGGATCATCGACGAGCCCACCGAGGGGCCGTGGGGCATCCGGGTGGAGCGGGTGGAGATCAAGGACGTGTCGCTGCCTGAGGGCATGAAGCGCTCCATGTCCCGCCAGGCGGAGGCGGAACGGGAACGGCGCGCCAGGATCATCACCGCCGACGGTGAGTACCAGGCGTCCAAGCGGCTCGCCGCTGCCGCTAACGTGATGGCCCGTGACCCTGCCGCCCTGCAGCTGCGGCTGCTGCAGACGGTCGTCGAGGTCGCCGCCGAGAAGAACAGCACGCTGGTCATGCCGGTGCCGGTAGAGCTGCTGCGGTTCTTCGACCGGATGGCGCCGGGGCAGTCCACGCCCGCGGAGTCACGCGAGCCGGAGGATCTTGGCGACGCCGAGGTCGCCGCCGCCGAGGCGGCCATCGCCCCGGTGAAGGTGCCGGAGCTGGACGAATCGGTGATCCCGCCAGTGGAAGGGATGCCTGATGTGCCAGAGCTAGCCAGCCCGCTAGCCAGCCCACTGGACAGCACCAAGCTGGCGAGCCCAGATCCCGAGGCCGCCGCGGTCCCGGAGCAGGCGTAGGGTTCGGTCCATGTCAAAGTGGGAGTACGCAACCGTGCCGCTGCTTGTGCACGCGACCAAGCAGATCCTGGACAACTGGGGCGATGACGGCTGGGAGCTCGTCGCCGTCGTGCCCGGGCCCAACTCGGAGCAGCTCGTCGCCTACATGAAGCGGGAGCGTTCGTGAGCGGTCCTACGGAACGGCTTGCCTCGCTGGGCCTTGCGCTCCCGCCCGTCGCGACGCCGCAGGCCGCCTACGTGCCTGCCGTCGCGGCCGGCGGGTTCGTGTATACGGCGGGGCAGCTGCCCTTCGTCGACGGGAAGCTGCCCGCGACGGGCAAGGTCGGTTCCGACGTCTCGTCGGCGGATGCCGCCGGTTATGCCAGGACCTGCGCGCTGAACGCCCTTGCCGCGGCGGCGTCGGTGGCCGGGCCTGACGGGCTGGACGGGATCGCGCGGATCGTGAAGGTCACCGTGTTCGTGGCCAGCGCGGCTGGATTCAACGGTCAGCCGCTGGTCGGGAACGGAGCCAGTGAGCTGCTGCTCGAGGTATTCGGCGAACCGGGGAAGCACGCCCGCAGCGCGGTTGGTGTCTTCGAGCTGCCGCTGAACGCCCCGGTCGAGGTGGAGCTCATCGCCGAGCTGCGGTCCTAACGTGGGCACCGGGCGCTTGCCGATGCCGCGCGGCGTCGCGATACGGGCCGCCGAGGTGGCCACCGGGGAGCGGGTGCCGGCGGTGCCGCGGGACGCGGCGACCTTGGTGCTGCTCCGGCCGGGCTCCCCGGACTCCTCGGATTTCGAGGTGCTGCTGCTGTGCCGGACCCGGGCGATGGACTTCGCACCCGGGGCACACGTGTTCCCCGGCGGCTCGGTAGACCCTGACGATGCGGATGTGGTCGCGGCCGCGGTCAGGGAGACGTTCGAGGAATGCGGCGTGCGGGTGGACGCCGCCGATCTGGTCCCGTGGAGCCGCTGGATCACGCCGGTGGTCTCGGATCGGCGATTCGATACCTGGTTCTTCGTCGCTGCGCTGCCGCCGGACTCCCCACCCGATATGGGCACGGCCGAGGTCTCCGGCGCCGAATCGGACGCGGCCGAGTGGCTGACCCCGGTGGCGGCGCTGGACGCGGCGCGGGCCGGGCGGATCACCCTGCTCCCGCCTACCGCCGTGACGCTCGCCTCGCTCACCATGTTCACCGGCATCGACGACGTGCTCGCACAGCACCGGACGATTACCCCGCTGATGCCGTCGGTGGTGGTCGAGGACGGCAAGCCATGGCTGGAACTGCCGGAACTTCCGGACGGAGTGGAGTACCCCCTGTGACTGGGGAAGCACTGTGACTGATCGCGCGACGCGCGTGCTCGCGCCCAATCCGTCGCCGATGACGCTTGAAGGCACTAACACGTGGATCGTGGCCGAGCCGGGGTCCTCCTCCTGCGTGGTCATCGACCCGGGACCGCTTGACGACGGTCACCTGCGGCGGGTGCTGGACTCGGCGGTGACGGGCGATAGGCGGGTGGCGACGATCGTACTCACGCACGGGCATCCCGACCACTCCGCGGGGGCAGCCCGTTTTGCTGAACTGTGCGGCGGAGCCCCGGTTCGCGCCGCCGATCCCGCGCACCGGCTGGGTGACGAAGGGCTCGCCAACGGGGACGTGCTTACCGGGGGAGGCTGCGAGCTCCGGGTCATCGCGACGCCTGGTCACTCCGGCGACTCGGTGAGCCTGCTGCTGCCCGCCGATGCCGCACTGTTCACCGGCGACACGGTGCTCGGCCGGGGGACGACGGTCATCGCGACCGACGGAAACCTTGGTGATTATCTGCGTACGCTCGACTCACTGCGGGCCGTTGCCGACGGGCTGAGCCACCTGCTGCCCGGGCACGGGCCGGTGCTGACCGATCCGGCCAGGGTGCTCGACTACTACATCGCGCACCGCGCGGAACGGCTCGACCAGGTGCGGGGGGCCCTGGCGGCGGGGGCGAGAACGCCCGCCGAGATCGTCGCGATGATCTACACCGACGTGGACAAGTCGGTCTGGCCCGCTGCCGAATGGTCCGTCCGTGCCCAGCTCACTTACCTAGACGAACGTTGAAGGCTCGTGGAAAAGGCCTAACTCTTCCGAAACTGATTTCATGAGCTGCAAATTTTGCAGCTCATGAAATCGACCTGGAAAGAGTACGGCACTTTTCCGGCCCCCGGACGGCGGCTAGCGCGCGCGCTTGCGGAGGCGGTCTACGTCCAGGATGAGGACGGAGCGGGCCGAGATCTGCAGCCAGCCGCGCGCTGCGAAATCGGCGAGCGCCTTGTTGACCGTCTCGCGGGAGGCGCCGACCAGCTGGGCCAGCTCCTCCTGGGTGAGGTCGTGATGGACGTGCAGGCCGTCCTTCTCCTGCTCGCCGAACCGGTCCGCCAGATCCAGCAGGTTCTTGGCAACCCGCCCGGGCACATCAGTGAATACCAGGTCAGCAACGACGTCGTTGGCCCGGCGCAGCCGCCGCGCCAGTGCCTGCAGCATGTGCAGGGACACTTCCGGGTGATCCTGCAGCATGCGACGTAGCGCGTCGTGGCCGAGCGCGGCGAGGGTAGCGTCGGTGACAGCGCTCGCCGAGGAGGTGCGCGGGCGCGGATCAAACAGGGAGAGCTCGCCGAACATCTCGCCGGGGCCAAGGACGCCCAGCAGGTTTTCCCTGCCGTCCACGGCGGCGCGGGTCAGCTTCATCTTGCCGTCAAGCACGACGAACAGGCGGTCGCCGTCCTGCCCTTCCTGGAACAGGTGCTCACCGCGCGACAGTTTGACTTCCGTCAGCTGCCGCCGGAGCCCGCGCGCGTTCTCCTCGTCGAGGCCCTCAAAAAGCGGTGCCCGCCTGAGCACCCGTTCGGCGTCCTCCACCAATCCTCCAGTCCAGGTCGTGCTGGCCACCTACAAGCCGCGGGGGTCCGGGGGGACGGTTCCCCCCGGCAAGTGTGGATCATGATCCGCGGCAAGGTGTGCCTGGGATCACATTAAGCGCTTCGGGTGCGGTGCGGAAACGAGACGCGCGCAGCCCTGAGGAGTACCGTAACTACGGTGTGTAGTATGAGGTTCACTCAACGGGTTCGCGGGCGTGCGGGTGTCCGCGCCGCGGCGGGCTGTGGGTTGTTCTTGCTACTACTGCCCTCGTCAGCGGTGCGCTGGCGGCTGGACAGCAATCCAGGTCCGCCGAGCGCGGCTGAGATCGGTGCCGCCGCCGGTCAGGTTAGCCGGCATCAGGCCGCGCTCGGCGCTGAGCAGCGAAAACTTTCCGCCGCGAATCTTGAGCTGGCCACCTTGCGGAGCCAGGCCGAGATACTGGCCGAGCGCTATGACCAGACGATGGTCAACGAGCAGCGGGCGCTGACCGGCTATCAGATCACCGAGCGAAGGCTCGCGGAGGCCCAGCAAGCCCAGGGCCTGAGTCAGCGCCGGGTCGGCAACCTGGCGGCGGCGGAGTTCGAGTCCGGCGGCGACTTCGGCTCGGCGGTGGACATGATCGGTGATGCCCAGGGCCCGCAGGCCTATCTCAGCCAGCTGGGCCTGGCCCAGATGCTCGGCGAATACGACACCGACACGCTGGCAGAGGGCCAGGCCAACGACGTGGTGGCCGGGGTCTTCCGCACGCAGGCACACGATCTGCTCGCGGCCAGGCAGGCTGACCTGCGTGCGGCGGCGGACCTGCGGCAGGCGGTGCGGTCAGCGGTCGCGCGGCAGGCGGATTTCGTCCGGGCGGACAAGGACACGGCCGATACGCTGTCCGCTCAGCTAGCCGCCGCGCAGGCTCACGTCGCCTCGTTGCAGGCCGCCCGGCAGGCGGCCCTGGCCTCAGCAGCGGCCCAGCAGGCCGCCGCGGCATCCAGGGACACGGCCGCGGCGGGCGGGCCGTCAGCGGCCGTCCAGGCGCCAAGCTGGGCGTACGGGTCGGGCGCATCGGCCACCCAAGGCGACGTCGCGGCCAACTGGGCGCTGTCTCAGCTCGGCAGGCCTTACCTGTGGGGCGGCGCGGGACCGGAAGCCTACGACTGCTCCGGGCTGACGATGGAGGCGTGGGCGCACGCCGGCGTGTCGCTGCTGCACTGGACCGGCTATCAGTGGGAAGAAGGGCCGCACGTTCCGCTGAACGACCTGCAGCGCGGTGACCTGCTCTTTTACGCGACCAACACCGGCGATCCCAGCACGATCCATCACGTCGGCATCTACATCGGCAACGGGATGATGGTGGATGCGCCGTACACAGGTGCCTTCGTCAGGATCGACAGTATTTATGCGCCGGGCGGGCTCATCGGGGCGGTGCGGCCGGCCGGCTAGCGCCGGTAGGGACGGAAGAACTCGCGCAGTTCCTGTGCGTAGAGCTCGGGTTCCTCGAACGGTGCGAAATGCCCGCCGACCCGGGGTTCGGTCACGCGCACCACGTTCGCGATGCGGTCGAGCCACGTGCGTGGCGGGAACATGATGTCGCCGGGGAAGAGGGAGAAGCCGGACGGTACCTCGACCCGGCGGGCGTGCTGCTCAAGCGGGATCGCGGCGTTCGCGTGGTACATGCGCATCGAGGAGCCGATGGTCTCGGTCAGCCAGTAGATGGTGATGTTGGTGAGTATCTCGTCCTTGGTGTAGCTCCGCTCGATCTCGCCATCGCAGTAGCTCCATGCCCGCAGTTTCTCCACAATCCACGCGGCGAGCCCGGCCGGTGAGTCGCTGAGCCCGACCGCGGCGGTCTGGGGCTTGGTGCGGTGCATGGCGCCGTAGGCTCCCTCGGCCGCGCCCCAGGCTGCCGCGTCCTTGAGCCAGGTGCGTTCCTCGGGCGTGAGGTCTGCCCGGTCGCCGGTGAAGACCGGCAGGCCCGCGTCGGTGCGGTGCACCGCCACGACCCGGTCGGGGTGGTCGAGCCCTAGGTAGCGGCTCACGCCGCTGCCGATGTCTCCGCCCGCGGCGCCGAAGCGCGCATAGCCAAGCATGCTCATGAGCTCGGCCCAGAGGCCGGCGACGGCAATGGAGTCGATCGGCGGTCCGTCCGGGCTCCCGGAATAGCCGTAGCCCGGCATGTCCGGCACGACGACGTCGAACGCGTCGGCCGGATCCGCGCCGTGCGCGCCGGGATCGGTCAGCAGCGGGATGACCTTCGTGTAGCGCCAGAACGAGTCCGGCCAGCCATGGCACAGAACCAGCGGCAGCACGGGTCCGGTCGGGGCGACGGCCCTGGCATGCACGAAGTGGATCGCGATGCCGCTGAGCGGTGCCCGGAAGCGCGGGAGGCGGGCGAGCGCGGCCTCCTGCGCCGGCCAGTCGAACTCGTCGGCCCAGTAGGCGACGAGCTCGCGCAGGTAGGAGAGGTCGGTCCCGAGCGACCACCCGGCGTCCTGCGGCGCGTCCGGCCAGCGCGTCGCGCGCAGCCGCGCGCGCAGATCCGCGAGCGCGGCGGGATCGGCCTGTGCGGTGAACGGCCGCGGGGAATCCTGCGAGGAGTCCGGCATACGACGCATCCTACCGGGCACAGACGCGACATATCGCGGATGGTCCGGAGGCGCTACGATGGCGGCTATGACCGATACTCAGCCAGGCCATGAGATCGCGCCTCGCAACGAGGCACGGCCCGACCTGCGTGCCTCAGACGCCGACCGGGACCGCACGGCCGCCACGCTGGGCGGCGCGCTGGCCGCTGGCAGGCTGACCAGCACCGAGTACGCCGAGCGGCTCGACGCTACCTACGCCGCGATCACCCTCGGCGAGCTCGCTCCCCTCACCCGCGACCTGCCCGCCGACTACGCCGACTACGCCGACTACGCCGGCGGCACCAGCGCGACGGCAGTGGACCACGCCGAGGTCTCCGCCCGGTTCAGCAAGGTGATCCGATCCGGACGCTGGGTGGCCGGACGGCGCACCCGGCTGACCACGCGTTTCGGCGCGCTGATCGTCGACCTGTCCGACGCCGTGCTGCCGGGGCGCGAGATCACCCTGGACATCAACGCGCTCTTCGGCAAGCTGATCATCTCCGTACCGCCCGGCGCCCACGTGATCGACGAGGGCGGCGCGATGTTCGCCAAGAGGGCCATCTACGGCGGCCCGGATCCCGCCGATGCCGGCACAGACGGGCCGGTGATCCGGCTCACCGGCGATGCCCGCTTCGCCAAGGTCGTCATCCGTCGCGGACGCCACGACCCGCACGCCCGGCCGGCCGTTTTCTCCGTCCGGTAGCGCTCGTACTTTCGGCCGATCCCGACACCTGGCTGGCTGCATAGGCTGGCGTACGTGAGCTCCCTTGGCCGCACGAGCATGATCGTGGTGAATGCCGCGCTCGCCGCGCTGTTCACCGTCATCCTGGCCACCGAGACCGGCACGCTGGCCGCCGACCACCAGAACGTGGCCCTCAGCTGCGCGGCCGGGCTTGTCGTGTGCGGGGCGGCCGTGCTGCGTGAGCGCAACCGCGCCTGGACCGCGGCGACTGGCCTGGGTACGGCCTTGGCAGCTGAGGTAGCCGCGAGCCTGTGGCACCTGCCAGGGGAGCCGGGCATCGCGGCCACCCTTGGCCTGTTCCTGCTGACCGGCTCCGCCCTGCTGGCCCTGCCGGTGCGCTCGGCCGCGGCGGTCGCCGTCGCCGCGGCGGCGGTAGCCATGGTGGAGACCCGCACGCACCCGGCCGCGGTAGCGCCGCTCATCCTTGGCTGGGTCGTCACCGCAGTCGTCGTGGGGTGGCTGCGTCTCTGGCTGCCATACCGGGCCGCGCGCCACCAGGCGGCCATCGATGACGTGCGCCGTACTGAACGGCTGGAGCTGGCCAGAGAGCTGCACGACACGGCGGCGCACCACTTGACCAGCATCGTTATTCAGGCTCAGGCGGCCCGGATCGCGGCGCGTAGCAATTCGCAGGCGCCAGCCAGTCCGCACGCGCTTGACGCCGCCCTCGGCGCCATCGAGTCGAGCGGTGCCGATGCGCTGATCGCCATGCGTCGCGTGATTGGCCTGCTCCGTGACGAGGCCGGGGACACGGACGGGCGGGCGCCCGGCCCGCCGCGGCTGATCGACCTGGTGCAGAGCTTTGCCGGAAAGCCGGGCCCGGCGATCCGGCTGGACGGCGACCCTGACCCGGCGTGGCCAGCGGAGCTGGCCGTCACCATCTACCGTGTGGTCCAGGAGGCTCTCACTAACATAACCCGCCACGCCTGCGACGCTACCGAAGCCATCGTCACCCTGGCCCACGACCGGCGGTTGATCACCGTGGAGATCACCGACAACGCGCCACCCCAGACGACCAGGTTCCCGCACGCCGGTGGTTATGGCCTGATCGGATTGCGCGAGCGCGTCGAGACCCTCGGCGGTATCTTCACCGCGGGCCCCGGCGCCACCGGATGGTCGGTCCGGGTCATCCTGCCCACCGCATGACGGTCACCGTCCTGATCGCCGATGACCAGGCGATGATCCGCAGCGGGCTGCGCCTGATCCTGGACGACCAGCCCGATATCACCGTGGTCGGCGAGGCGGCCGACGGTGCCGAGGCGGTAGCGAAAGCACGGCAGCTCCGTCCCGACGTCTGCCTGGTGGACATCCGGATGCCGAAGCTGGACGGCATCGAGGTCACCCGAGCCCTGGCCGGTCCCGGTGTCCACGACCCGCTCCGCGTGGTCATCGTGACCACCTTTGACCTGGACGAGTACGTCTACGGTGCGCTGCGTGCCGGTGCGGTCGGTTTCATACTCAAGGACGCTGGTCCCGCCCTGCTGGCCGAGGCGGTGCGAGCCGCCAGCGCCGGGGACGCGCTGATCTCGCCGTCCATCACGCTGCGCCTGCTGCGGCGCCTGGCGCCGGTGAGAGCCACCCGAACGACGGCAGCATGTCTGTCAGACCGTGAGACCGACGTTGTCCGCGCGGTCGCCAGAGGCCGCACCAATACGGAGGTCGCCGCCGAGCTGTTCATCTCGCTGAGCACGGTCAAGACCCACCTGGCCAGCATCCAGGGCAAGCTCGGACTGCGTAACCGGGTGGAGATCGCGGCCTGGGCGTGGGAGAACTGCGTCACGTTAATTAACGCACCGGCCTGGTGGCGCGGGCGCTCGGAGCCAACCGGCTCCTCCGGTGTCTTCAGCTGGCTGAGCGCCTGGCCGTAGGCCGCGACGATGAGCTTGACGATGTTGCCGTGCGCGCCAAGAGGGGCGGCGCACTTGCCGCCCACCGCGGATGTGGCTTCCTCGACGGCCCCGGTAGCGACCTCCGGGCCAATCACGCAGGGTGCGATGGCGATTCTGGTGACACCCATCGCCTGCAGCTGCATGGCCTGCTGCTCGATGCTCGGCGGACTATCGAGCGAGGCTGGCAGCACCGGCAGGGCAAGCCGCGCCGCGAGCAGCACGGAGGTCACGCTGGCCATGCCGGACGCCTCGGGGCCGCCGACGGTTACCACGAGGATTCCGTCGGCCGAGGTGGTGATGCTGAACATGCGTACCCGGTCGGCGCGGGCCAGGCCGGCGTCCGCGAGCCGGATGTGCAGTACCTCGGCGAGCAGCGCGTTGGTATTGAATACCTCGGAAATGCAGGCGTTGGCGCCGCTGGCTGAGATGGCGTCGCGGATGGTCAGGATCGTTGCCGGATGCGCAGATGCCAGCAGCGGCACCACGATCGCGGACGGGGCGCCGGCCGGGCGCTTGGCGGCCGCGTCGGCGAGGACGGCGCGGATGCCATCCGGGTCGCCCTGGCTCGCGGTGTCAGCCTTCGCCAGGCGGATATCGAGCGCGGGATTATCGAGTCCGATGATGGACGCGATCTCGGCGGCCGGGCCGGTGAGGGCGTCGCCGCCAATGCACGGTACGGCCAGCACGAGTGCTGGTGAACCCTCGGGCAGGCTCGATGGCACCGCACGACGGTGCCGTCCGCCGGGCTGCATCAGCCGGGGTGTCGGCTGCCGCACCGGGAAGCCCGCGCCGGACTGGCGCGCAGGCAGGCCTGCGGAAGGATCGCGAACATCGGTCACTCTGTGAAGCGTAGCCTGCGGTGATCTTCATTGCCCGAAAAACCGCCAAATACGGATATGAGTGACAAGATGGCGCCCGCTGTGGCGCGGCGGCATTCCCGTTGCGGCGCGGCGGCATTCCGCGCTGTCATGGCCGTACCCGGTGCTCGCCATATTAGTTACTGGCGGGTAGCATAGAGGCGAAGCATACGGCGGCGACCTGCGGAGCACCCATGAGCCACTACAAGAGCAACTTGCGTGACATCGAGTTCAACCTGTTTGAGGTGCTGCGGCGTCAGGAGCTGCTGGACAGCGAAGACTTCCCTGACCTGGACACCGAGACCGTGCGCGGCATCCTCGGCGAGCTTGAGCGGCTGGCGATCGGCCCGCTAGCGGAGTCCCTCGCCGCCGCCGACCGCAACCCGCCAGTCTTCGATCCGGCAACTCACGAGGTAGCGATACCGGAAGAGCTGCGCAAGTCGTTTCGCGCCTTCATGGACGCCGGGTTCTACCGGTTGTCGCTGCCGACCGAGCTCGGCGGCACCGAGGCACCGCGCTCGCTGAACTGGGCCATGGCCGAGCTGATCCTGGGCGCCAACCCCGCGGTCTGGATGTACGCCAGCGGCCACACGATGGCACGGGTGCTGTGGGATCTCGGCACCCCGGAGCAGAAGCACTTCGCCGAGCTGGCGGTGGACCGCGAGTGGGGTGCGACGATGGTGCTGACCGAGCCGGACGCCGGCTCCGACGTCGGCGCAGGCCGGGCCCGCGCCATCGAGCAGCCGGACGGCACCTGGCACATCGAGGGCGTAAAGCGGTTCATCACCAGCGCTGAGCACGACCTGGCCGAGAACATCTTCCACCTGGTGCTGGCGCGGCCGGAAGGGGCCGGCCCCGGCACCAAGGGCCTGTCCATGTTCCTGGTGCCCAAGTACCACGTTGACGCCGAGACCGGCGAGCCGAAGAGCCGCAACGGCGTCTACGTGACGAACGTCGAGCACAAGATGGGCCTGAAGGCCTCGACGACATGCGAGCTGACCTTCGGCGCGAACCCGGGCGAGCCGGCTGTGGGAACTCTGGTCGGCGGCGTGCACGACGGTATCCGGCAGATGTTCAAGGTCATCGAGGACGCCAGGATGATGGTCGGCACGAAGGCCATCGCCACCTTGTCCACCGGCTACCTGAACGCGCTCGACTACGCGAAGACCCGGGTGCAGGGCGCCGACCTGACCGCGATGACGGACAAGGGCGCGCCACGGGTTACGATCATCCACCACCCGGATGTCCGCCGCATGCTCATGCTGCAGAAGGCATATGCCGAGGGCATGCGCGCCCTGGTCCTCTACACCGCCACCATCCAGGACACCATCCAGCTGGCGGCTGCTCAGCAGCGGACCGACGAGGCCGCGGCGGGCCTGAATGACCTGCTGCTGCCCATCGTGAAGGGCGTCGGCTCCGAGCGCTCATATGAGCTGCTCACCCTGTCGCTGCAGACTCTCGGCGGCTCCGGCTTCCTGCAGGACTACCCGATCGAGCAGTACATCAGGGACGCCAAGATCGACAGCCTGTATGAGGGGACGACCGGGATCCAGAGCATGGACCTGTTCTTCCGCAAGATCATCAGGGATGGCGGCAAGGCGCTCGGCGAGCTGCTCACCAGGATCAAGGACTTCGCCGCGGGCGGGACCGGTTTCGAGACCGAGCGCGCGGCGCTGGCCAGCGCGGTCGCCGACGTGGAGGCGATGGCCACCGCGATGACCGGCTTCCTGATGGCATCGCCCGGGCAGCCGTCCGAGATCTACAAGGTGGGCCTGACCACGGTCCGCCTGCTGATGGCCCTCGGTGACCTGATCATCGCCTGGCAGCTGCTCACCCACGCCGAGGTGGCGCAGGCCGCCCTGGGCGACGCCAGCCCGCAGGATAAGGCCTTCTACACCGGGAAGGTGACGTCGGCGCGGTTCTTCGCCGCCACGGTACTGCCCAGGCTGGCCGCCGATCGCCTCATCGTCGAGCAGACCACCCTCGACATCATGAACATCCCGGAGGAAGCCTTCTAGCCAGGGTCAGTACTCGAACGCTCAGTATTCAAACTGAACGGCAAGCCGCTGCGCCGTTATCGGCCGGATGAGGTCCCGGATTATCGCCTGGTGGTCAGGGTTGTCCCGGTAGGCGAGGTAGCCGTCCAGGTCATCGAACGACGCGCACACCGCGAAGTCGCCGTTGCCCTCGTTGACGCCGATATCGGTACCGAGCTCGAACGAGCGCAGCGAGGGCACCAGAGACGGCAGATGGCCCAGCTCAGCGGCGACCCGTGCCTTCTGCTCCGCCGTAGCCTGCTCTGTCCACCGGAACGCCACCGTATGCCTGATCATGCGATGACCCTACCGGGCGCCTGGTCCGCAGCAGCCACGCGGCCAGCACCCCGCCTGCCAGGCCGCCCGAGTGGTCAAGCCAGCTGACCCCCGGCGTGCCCGGCACCGCCACGGACAGGATGTAGTAGTACATCCCGCCTGCCACCGCGCCGACCGCGATGTCCACCCAGTTCCTGTCAACCAGCCCGCGGGCCAGCACATAGCCGAAATAGCCGAACACCAGCCCGCTCGCCCCCACCGTCACCGAGCCGGTGCCCTGGAACACCCACACGGTCAGCCCGCTGGTCACGATGACAATGCCCGTGACGACGAGGAACCTGGTGACCCCGCGGTAAGCCGCGAGGAAGCCGAGCACGAACAGCGGTATCGAGTTGCCCTCGATGTGCTGCCAGGACACGTGCAGGAACGGCGCGGTCACGATGCCGCCCAGGTGCGAAAGGCTGTGCGGCTGGATGCCGAGCAAGGCATCCAGCCGGTAGCCATCGGCCCAGTTGGCCACCTGGATTACCCACAGGAGCACCAGCAGCCCCACCATGACGACCAGCGCGTCTCGCACCTTGGTGATCGAGACGGCACCGGTCGACACAGGTCAGCTCCAGGCAAGCATCCTCAGCGGATCTTCAAGCATCAAGCCTACGTCGCGCAAGGCGGCTGAGCCGAGCTCTCCATCGAGGATGCGATGATCGAAGGACAAAGACAAGGTGCAGACCTTGCGGACCGCCAGCTGCCCGTCGACCACCCACGGCGCATCCCGGACCTGGCCGAAGGCGAGGATCGCCGCCTCCCCTGGGGTGAGGATCGGCGTCCCGGCGTCGATGCCGAACACGCCCACGTTGGTGATCGTGATGGTCCCGCCGGACAGGTCGGCGGGCGTCGCCTTCCCGGCCCGTGCCGTCTCGGTCAGCGCCTGCAGCGCGCCCGCCAGCGACGGCAGCGTCAGCGATCCGGCGTCCTTGACGTTCGGCACGATCAGCCCGCGCTCCGCGGCGACCGCGATGCCCAGGTTCACCTGCCCGTGCACCAGGATCTCCTGAGCGGCCTCGTCCCAGCTGGAGTTGACCATCGGATGCCGCGCCACCGCGGTCAGCAGCGCCCGCGCCACGAACAGCAGCGGCGAGACCCGCAGCCCCTCGAACTCGGGCAGCTCGCGCACCCGCCGCACGGCCGCCATCGTCTCCGTCACGTCGACCTGCAGGAACTCCGTCACATGCGGCGCCGTGAACGCGCTGGCCACCATGGCTGCCGCCATGTGCTTGCGCACCCCACGGATCGGCACCCGCGAACCAACCGAAATATCAGAACGGCTTGTTGAGCCGGCCGCAGCCCGCTGGACGTCATCCCTGGTGATAGAGCCGGAGGGCCCTGTCCCCGCGAGGCCAGCGAGATCGATCCCGAGATCCTTAGCCAGCTTCCTGACGGGGGGTTTCGCTAGCCCTTTGGGCGAGCTCGCAGCGGGGCGCTTTGAGGTGGCGCCCCGCGCTTCGCTCGCCGGAGCTGCCGCCACTGCGGAGACGGCACCATCAGTAGTCCCGAACGCCTCGGCTACTTCGGCGGTCACCTGAGTCGCGGGGGGCTCGGTGACGCCGCGGCGCTGGCGGCGCTTTGTTGAGGCGTTCATGACGCCGTAGCCGACGAGTACGGCCGTGCGCTCTGGTGGTGCGTCCGTGGCGGGGGCGGGGGCGGCTGGGCCGTTGCCGGCCACCTCGACCGCGATGATCGGGGCGCCTACGTCTACTGTCTGGCCCTCGTCGACCAGCAGCTTGGTTACCGTGCCGGCGAACGGGCAGGGCAGTTCGACGACGGCCTTGGCGGTCTCGATCTCGACGATGACCTGGCCGTCGGTGACGGTGTCGCCCGGCTTGACGTGCCAGGCCACGATCTCGGCCTCGGTGAGGCCCTCGCCCACGTCGGGAAGCCGGAACTCCTTGAGCTCGCTCATGATCGTTCCGTTCCTCAGTAGCCGAAGGTGCGGTCGACGGCGTCCAGGATCCGGTCCAGATCCGGCAGGTAGTGCTCCTCCAGCCGGGACGGCGGATACGGGGTGGCGAATCCGCCGACCCGCAGCACCGGAGCCTCAAGGTGGTAGAAGCACTGTTCGGTGATGCGCGCTGCGATCTCCGCGCCGAATCCGGCGTAGACCGAGGCCTCGTGCGCGATGACGCAGCGGCCGGTCTTTCGCACCGATGTGGTGATCGCGTCCACGTCGAGCGGGGAGATGGACCGCAGGTCGATGACCTCGATGCTGTGCTGGCCCGCCGCCGCCTCCGCGGCCTCGAGGGCGGTCCGTACCAGCGGCCCGTAGGTAATGAGCGTGACATCGGTGCCTTCGCGGGTGACCCTGGCCCGGTTCATTGGCAGCGCGTTCGCGATACCGCCGGTGGTGTCCACCTCGCCCTTGTCCCAGTAGCGTCGCTTGGGCTCAAAGAAGATAACGGGGTCGTCGCAGACGATCGACTGCTGGATCATGGTGTAGGCGTCGGAGGGGTTAGAGCAGGCGACAACCCGCAGGCCCGCGATGTGCGCGAACAGCACTTCGGGGGACTCGCTGTGGTGCTCGACCGCGCCGATACCGCCGCCGCACGGGATGCGGACCGTGATCGGCAGGCTGAGCTTGCCGAGTGAGCGGTACCGCATCTTTGCGAGCTGGCTGATGATCTGGTCGTATGCCGGGAAGACGAAGCCGTCGAACTGGATCTCGCAGACCGGCCGGTAGCCGCGCAGCGCCAGGCCTATGGCGGTGCCGATGATGCCCGACTCGGCCAGCGGGGTGTCCACTAGCCGGTGTTCGCCGAAGTCCTTCTGCAGCCCGTCGGTGACCCGGAACACGCCGCCGAGCTTGCCGACGTCCTCACCCATGATGAGGACCTTGGGGTCGTTCTCCAGAGACTTGCGCAGGCCCTCGTTGAGCGCCTTGGAAAGAGTGAGCGTCGTCATCGCGAAACCTCCCCGTCAGCGAACGAGTCCAGGTACGCGGCGAACTGCTCGCGCTCGTCTTCCAGGATGCGGTTGGGCTCGGTGTACACGTTGTCGAAGATGGCCAGCGGAGGCGGATCCGCCATCGTCCGGCAGGCTTCCCTGATGCTGGAGCCCACCTTGTCCGCCTCGGCGTCCACGTCGGCGAAGAAGTCAGCCTCGGCCTGCCCGGAGCGGGTGAGATAGGCCCGGACCCGCTCGATCGGGTCCTTCAGCTTCCAGGCCTCCAGATCACTGGCGAGCCGGTACCTGGTGGGGTCGTCGGTGGTGGTGTGCGCGCCCATCCGGTAGGTGTAGGCCTCGATCAGGGTCGGGCCCTGGCCCTCGCGCGCCGCCTGCATGGCCTTTTTAGTGACCGCGTAACAGGCGAGCACGTCGTTGCCGTCCACCCGGAGCCCGGGGAAACCGAAGCCCTGCGCCCGCTTGTACAGCGGGATGCGGCTCTGCCGCTCCAGTGGCTCGGAGATCGCCCACTGGTTGTTCTGCAGGAAGAACACAAGCGGGGCGTTGAACACCGATGCCCAGATGAACGCCTCGTTGACGTCGCCCTGGCTAGAGGCGCCGTCGCCGAAGTAGACGATCGCGGCCTCGTCGGCCCCGTCGCGCTGGATGCCCATCGCGTAGCCGGTCGCGTGCAGCGTCTGCGCCCCGATAACGATTGTGTAAAGATGAAACTTGAACTCCTCGGGGTTCCAGCCGCCGTGGCTGACCCCCCGGTACAGCTGGAGCAGCGTCACCGGATCGATGCCGCGGCACCAGGCAACGCCATGCTCACGGTAGGTGGGGAACGCCATGTCGGCCGGGCCGAGCGCGCGGCCGGAGCCGATCTGGGCGGCTTCCTGGCCAAGGAGCGAGGCCCAGATGCCCAGCTCGCCCTGGCGCTGCAGCGCGATCGCCTCGGTGTCTATCCGGCGGACCAGGACCAGATCGCGGTACATGCTCCTGATGGCGTCCGCGTCTAGATCGAGGGGATAGTCGGGATGCTCGATCCGCTCGCCCTCGGGGTTGAGGAGCTGGATGAGCTCAGCTGGTGCTGCTGTGGTAGCTCCGTCCTCGTTGACGGTCACGTGCCACACTCCTTTCCGTGCCGGGGCTGGGGTCGCCGCCGCCGGCCAGACGGGCCTGGATTCCCGGACGTTCTGTTCACTGAGCGATGGCGTACGCTGCGTGCCCGGTGGGACAGTCGCGTTCTAGCGCTCTTCACCTGAAGATATATGCCCTGATTGCCCAGGAGGATACGTGGCCCGCGTCATCGTCGAAGTCATGCTCAAGCCCGAGATTCATGATCCGCAGGGCGAGGCCATCCTAAGCGCATGTCACCGGCTCGGGTTCGGTCAGGTGAGCTCGGTCCGCCAGGGCAAGAAGTTCGACGTCGAACTAGACGGCCCCCTCGACGAGGCCGCTCTGGCGGCCATCCAGCAGCTAGCCCACGACCTCCTAGCCAACCCCGTAATAGAAGACTCCACCATCCATCAGCCCGAATAGCCTCGCCCGCGCCCCGGACGGAATTTTGGACGGAAATTCGATGTTCGGCGGAAAATAAGGGGTCATTTCTGATTCTTTTTCTTCCGCTGAGCGCTTATGTTCCGTCAAAAGGGGGGGCTTGCGGCGGCGGATGCGGGCCGAGGAGGGGCGGAGTGGGTGGAGCGGGCGGGGAACTAGACTCGCCTGAGTGCGTATCGGGGTAATCACCTTTCCTGGGTCGCTTGACGACCTGGACGCGGCTCGGGCCGTCGGGCTTGCCGGGGCCGAGCCGGTTGTGCTGTGGCACGGCGACCGGAACCTGCGCGGTGTGGATGCCGTCATCTTGCCTGGCGGGTTCTCCTACGGGGATTACCTGCGCTGCGGGGCAATCGCCAGATTCGCGCCGGTGATGAGCGAGCTCATCCCGGCCGCACGGCGCGGGCTGCCGGTGCTTGGCATCTGCAACGGGTTCCAGATCCTGTGCGAGGCGCACCTGCTGCCTGGGGCGCTGACCCGCAACGCCGGGCGGCGGTTCATCTGCCGGGACGTGCGGCTGCGGGTGGAGAACGGTGCCACAGCCTGGACCGGCTCCTATCAGTCGGGTCAGGAGATCGTCGTGCCGCTGAAGAGCGGGGAGGGCGCGTTCACCGCGGCACCTGACGTGCTCGCCGCGCTGGAAGCCGAAGGCAGGGTCGTGATCCGCTACGCCAGTGCCAGCCCCAACGGCGCGGACGCCGATATCGCGGGCGTGTGCGACGAGGCCGGCAACGTGGTCGGCCTGATGCCCCATCCCGAGCACGCCGTCGATCCGCTCACGGGTCCATCGGCGGACGGTCTTGGCTTCTTTACCTCGCTGGTGGCAAGGATGGCGGCGTGAGCGCGGATACCGTCGCGGCTGCCCAGGCGACACCGGGGCGGGCGCAGCCCTTCAAAGAGCTCGGCCTTACCGAGGACGAATACGCGCGGATCACCGAAACGCTCGGCCGCCGGCCGACCGATGCGGAGCTGGCGCTGTACTCGGTGATGTGGAGCGAGCACTGCTCATACAAGTCCTCCAAGGTGCATCTGCGGCAGTTTGGCGCCAAGGCGCCGTATACCACCGCGCTGCTGGCCGGCATCGGGGCCAACGCCGGCGTGGTGGACATCGGCCAGGGCTACGCGGTCACCTTCAAGGCCGAGTCGCACAACCACCCGTCGTACGTGGAACCGCATCAGGGCGCCGCTACCGGTGTCGGTGGCATCGTCAGGGACATCCTGGCCATGGGCGCCCGGCCGGTCGCGGTGATGGACGCGATCAGGTTCGGTCCGGCCGACGCGCCGGACACCGCGCGGGTGCTGCCTGGCGTGGTCAGCGGCATCTCCTTCTACGGCAACTGCCTCGGCCTGCCCAACATCGGCGGCGAGCTTGATTTCGACGCCTGCTACGCGGGGAATCCGCTGGTCAACGCCCTGTGCGTAGGTGTCATGCGGCACGATGACCTGCAGGTAGCCGCCGCGACGGGCCCCGGCAACAAGGTCATCCTGTTCGGCTCAAGGACCGGCGGCGATGGCATCGGCGGCGCTTCGGTGCTCGCCAGCGCCACGTTCGCCGGAGGCGGACCAGGGGGCACAGGCGCGGACAGCGGGGAGGGGGCCAAGCGGCCCAGCGTCCAGGTCGGCGACCCGTTCATGGAGAAGCTGCTCATCGAATGCTGCCTGGAGGCATTCGCGGCAGGCCTTGTCGTCGGCATCCAGGACCTCGGTGCCGCCGGGGTGGCCTGCGCCACCACCGAACTTGCCGCCGCGGGCACCGGGGGCATGCGGGTCAAGCTGGATGCGGTGCCGCTGCGGGATCCCTCGCTAGGGCCGCCCGAGATCTTGATGAGCGAATCCCAGGAACGCATGATGGCGGTCGTCGAACCGCACCGGGTACGGGAATTCCTTGACCTCTGCACCAAGTGGGAGATCCAGGCAGCCGTTATCGGCGAGGTCACCGACGGCAGCGAGCTCACGATGACCTGGCATGGCGAGACCGTCGTGAAGATCCCGCCGAAGTCCGCCGCCGACGAAGGCCCCGTGTACAGCAGGCCGATCGAGCGGCCGGCCGGCCAGGACGCGCTGCAAGCTGACGATCCGGACCGGCTGCCGCGCCCGGTCGGCCCGAGCGAGCTGAGCTCCGTGCTGCTGAGGCTGCTGGCCTCGCCAGGGCTTGCGGCCAAGAACTGGGTGACCGACCAGTACGACAGGTATGTCCGCGGCGACACCGTGCTGGCCATGCCGGAGGACGGCGGCCTGGTCAGGATCGACGAAGCCACCGGACTTGGCATCGCACTCGCCACCGACGGCCACGGGCGCTTCTGTAAACTTGACCCATACCGTGGCACACAAGTCGTTCTGAGTGAATGCTTCAGGAACGTGGCGGCCACCGGCGCGCGGCCGCTCGCCATCACCAACTGCCTGAACTTCGGCTCGCCGGAGGATCCCGCGGTCATGTGGCAGTTCGCCGAGGCGGTGCGCGGGCTGGCGGATGGATGCGCGGTGCTGGGCGTGCCGGTGACCGGCGGAAACGTCAGCTTCTACAACCAGACAGGCACCGTCGCCATCCACCCGACACCGGTCATCGGCGTGCTGGGCGTGCACGACGATGTACGACGGCGGCTGAGCATCGGGTTCGCGGGCGATGGCGAGAGCGTGATCCTGCTGGGCAGGACCAGGGCGGAGTTCGGCGGGTCGGCCTGGGCGCATGTGCTGCACGGGCACCTGGGCGGGCAGCCGCCTGAGCCGGATCTGGAGGCCGAGCTGCGGCTTGCGGAGGTGCTGGTGCTGGCAGCAGCCGCTGGGCTGCTCAGCGCCGCGCACGACCTGTCTGACGGCGGGCTGGGGGTAGCCCTGGCGGAGTCGTGCCTGCGCGGTGGAGTGGGCTGCCGGGTGGCGCTGGCGGGGGATCCGTTCACGGCGCTGTTCAGCGAGTCCGTCGCGCGCGCGTTGGTGGCCGTCCGGCCGGGTTCGGAGGCCGCGTTCGCGGCCCTGTGTGCCGAGCAGGGGGTGCCGGCCGCTGAGATCGGGACGACAGGCGGAGACAGCCTGGTGGTGGACGGGTGCTTTGACCTGCCGATAACCGAGCTCGCCGCCGCGCACGAGGGGACGCTGCCCGGGATCTTCGGGTTATGCCGCCCCGGGGGCCCGACCCGCGCGGGCGGGCGAGCGTAGCGGCTGTGCTGGCGGCGCTCGACGCCGGCGAAGAGCCGGCGCGGGAAGCACTGCAGATCGCGGTCAGGCATCTGCTGCAGCTGCTGGCGGTCCGGTATCCCGGGCATGCGCTGGAGGTACGAGTGCCGCCGATCGCGGCTGTGCAGTGCCTGGACGGGCCGCGGCATACCAGGGGGACGCCGCCGAACGTGATCGAGACCGACCCGGTGACCTGGGTCCGGCTGGCCACCGGGCGGCTTGGCTGGGCGGCGGCGGTGGCGGCCGCGGCGGTCCAGGCGAGCGGGGCTCGGGCCGACCTGGGCGATTACCTGCCGATTGTTGGTTAGACTGGCTCAAGTGTGCGGAGTATTCGGCGTCTGGGCGCCGGCTGAGGATGTCGCCAAGCTCACCTATTTCGGGTTGTACGCGTTGCAGCACCGCGGCCAGGAGTCAGCTGGCATAGCGGTAAGCGACGGGCACCGGATTCTCGTTCATAAGGAGATGGGCCTCGTCGCCCAGGCCTTCGACGAGCCGGCCCTGACCACCCTGAGCGGCCATATCGCGGTCGGTCACTGCCGTTACTCGACGACGGGCGCATCGGTGTGGGCCAACGCCCAGCCGACCTTCCGGTCCACGGAGAGCGCCAGCCTGGCACTGGGACACAACGGGAACCTGATCAATACCAGGGAACTCGCTGCCCTGCTGGACGGGCAGGCGCTCGGGGGCGCCGGGATGAATGCCACCTCCGACACCGATGTGCTCACCGAGCTGTTCGTCAGCCAGCTGCCCGGCGTGCCCGATGATGTGGCCGACCGGGCCGCCGCAGTGCTGCCACTGGCTCGCGGGGCCTACTCACTGGTGTTCATGGATGAGCACACCCTCTACGCGGCCCGTGACCCGCATGGCTTCCGGCCGCTCGTGCTTGGCAGGCTGGACGGCGGCTGGGTGGTGGCAAGCGAGACTGCCGCGCTGGACATCGTGGGTGCCTCGTTCGTCCGTGAGATCGCCCCTGGCGAGCTGGTCCGCATCGACGAGTCCGGGGTGCGGTCCCGGATCTTCGCGCCGCCCGCGGTGGCGGCAGGCTGCCTGTTCGAGCTGGTGTACCTGGCCAGGCCGGACAGCACCGTCTTCGGGCGGGGGGTGCACGCCACCCGAGTGGAGATCGGCCGCCGGCTAGCTGGCGAGCACCCGGCCGACGGCGACCTGGTGATCCCGGTGCCGGAATCGGGCACCCCAGCCGCGATCGGGTTCGCCGAGGCCAGCGGGATCCCGTTCGGCCAGGGACTGGTGAAGAACTCCTACGTCGGCCGGACCTTCATCCAGCCAAGCCAGACCATCCGGCAGCGGGGAATCAAGCTCAAGCTGAACCCCCTCCGCGACGTCATCGCGGGGCGCCGGCTGGTCGTGGTCGACGACTCCATCGTCCGAGGCAACACGCAGCGTGCCCTCGTCGCGATGCTGCGAGAGGCAGGCGCGCTGGAGGTACACGTGCGTGTCGCGTCACCGCCGGTGATGTGGCCCTGCTTCTACGGCATCGACTTCGCCAGCCGCAACGAACTGATCGCGAGCAGCTTGTCACCGGCCGAGATCTGTGCCTCGATCGGTGCCGATTCACTTGGCTACATGTCACTGGAAGGACTCACCGAGGCCACCGCACTGCCCGCAGACCGGCTGTGCCGGGCCTGCTACGACGGGCAGTACCCTGTCCCGGTCGCCGATGGCGACCGGGGCAAGTACGTGCTTGAGGCTCCGGCCCACTAGGGAGTCGGTGGCTGGGCAGCTGGCGCTAAACGCCAGGCTTCCTCGGCTTCCTCATTATCGTCCTCATCCTTGTCGTAGTCCCCCGCGGCGGAATCATGATCGCCGTTTCGGGACTCCGCACCGACAGCCAGCTCACGCCTGATCCGCTCAAGGTCAGAGCCATCACTGCTCTTGTACTTGAGCTCACGGGCCACCTTGACCTGCTTGGCCTTGGCTCGGCCGCGCCCCATTGGCTCGACCCCCTCGAACGTCCGGAGCCGGTGGGCCCCAATGATTTCCGCCTCGCTGGAACACCGTGGGGTGCCGCCGACGCTACCTCGCAACGAGGTGCGCGACGCTTGTCCAGCATTCGTACAGGGACAACCCTACCCGCTTTGCGCCCCTGATGCCTACGTCGATCCCGCGCCGCCCAGCCAGATTCCGCGCAGGCGCCCAACATCGGCCATCCGGCGCTCCGCGAGCCGGTCCGCAGCTACCGAGGGTGGTACCCCGTCTGCGTCTGCGATCTTGAAGACCTTCGCGGTGGTGTCGAAGATGTTCCCGCAGGCAGCGAGCGCTCGCTCATAGCTGAATCCGATCAGCTCATCGGCGACCTGGATGACGCCGCCCGCGTTGACCACGTAATCGGGGGCGTACAGAACGCCGCGGTCGGCGAGCTGCTTTTCTATCCCAGGATGGGCGAGCTGATTGTTGGCAGCGCCGCAAACGACCCGGGCGGTGAGCACATTGACTACCTCGTCCGTCAGCGCGCCGCCCATCGCGCAGGGGGCGAACACGTCCAGTCGCTCCGCGATCAGGGCGTCAACGTCAGGAACGGTGCGTACCGCCGGGTACTTGGCGATGACTGCCTCGACTGCGGCGGCGCTGACGTCGCAGACCACGACCTCCGCCCCCGCCTCGATCAGGTGGCCGACGAGCCGGTGGCCCACCTTGCCGACGCCCTCGACGCCGACCAGGCGGCCACTCAGGAGGCTGGCACCGTGGCTGGTGCTGCCCCAGGCATGGTGCGCCGCCGCACGCAGGCCGTGCATGACGCCAAGCGCGGTGAGCACCGAGGAATCCCCGGCGCCGCCGTTGGCCACGGTCCGGCCGGTCACGTACCGGCACTCCCTGGCAATGATGTCCATGTCCTCGCTGCGGGTGCCGACATCGCAGGCGGTGACGTAGCGCCCGCCGAGCGACTCTACGAACCGGCCATAGGCCCGCAGCAGGGCCTCGCTCTTGAGCTCGGCGGGATCCCCGATGATGACGGCCTTGCCGCCACCGAGGTCCAGGCCCGCCAGGGCGTTCTTGTAGGCCATCGCGCTAGAGAGCCGCAGTACATCGGCGAGGGCCTCGTCCTCGCTCTCGTAGGGATAGAAACGGGTCCCGCCCAGGGCCGGCCCCAGCGCGGTTGAGTAGACGCCGATGATCGCCTTAAGGCCAGAGTGGGTGTCCTGGCAGAAGACGACCTGCTCATGCTCCCTCGCGGCCCGGTTGGCGGAGCCGCTCTCCCGAGGAGATGCTGTGAACACGTTTGTCACTGTGGTGACTCTTCTCGTCCCGTCTCGGTCCTGGTGAACCGGGATCGAGATTAAGCGTATTGCGGGCACCCTGGCCGGGGCCCAGGCTGGTCGCAGCAGTCGAACGGGCCTCCTGAGCGGCTTCAGACGGAAATTCGATGCCTGACGGAAATAAGGGGGTCGATTCTGACTTTTTTTCTTCCGCCGAGCACGGATCTTCCGGCGTTCCAAAAGGGCTCATTGACTCGCATAATGGGTCGCAAGGGGATGTAATGCCCTCCTGTCGGGGCCGCTGGCCCCGGGCGGGACGCCTTGCCGTCTCACCTCGGTATATACGCTCCGTACTGTGCGGTAACTATCGGTAGATACGATCTCGTTATCAGTACGGACATCACTCTCGGCTTCGGGTATGTCACGATACGAGAGTGATAGCTTACGCGGCGTATCTCAGGATCTATCAGCCCCTCTCCGCGTTCCACGAACCCGACCGGTCCCGCTGGGCCGCCTATGCAGCCTCATCGACCAGGCCGCGGCGCGCAGACGCGCTGACAGCAGAGGGTGGCGAGGCGGTGCGACGGCTGGTTTCCGCACCCGTCGGCGGTTCCATCCCCGCGCAGGAAAGCGGGCATGCCTACGTGCGCTGTGTGGACGGCGCGGTGTACGTGTGCCCGTGGCAGACCCGGCTCCGGTGCCTGCTCGCCGATCCCGCCGGACCGTGGCCTGGGGGTGCCGAGCCTGCGGTGCCGAGGCTCGTGGCGCGGCGGGTACACATCAGGTCGAGCGCCTGGAATGTTCCGCTGGCCTGGTTCATCCCGTTTGACGGGGCGGAGCGGTGGGTTGCCGCCGAGCCGCGGGTGCCCGGTGCGGTCGGTGTCCGGTACGGGGCGCGCGCACTGCTGTACGCCACCCCCATGGCGCAGGCCAGGCGGCGGGTTGCCCGCGGGCTGACGGTGGTGCGCACGCTGCGCGCGCCCGATATGCCAGATCTGCCGGACCTGCGGGATCCGCGGCTGACCGCTGGGCTCGCCGAAGTGGGGTGCTGGCTGGAGCGGTTCCATCCCGGCTCGCTGGTGGAACTGGACTACGGCGGGCTGGTCAGCCTGCTGAGCAACGATGCGCTCAACCGGGACGAATCGGTCGCGGAGCTGGGCGCCGCCATCGACGGAATCGCCTGTGGCCACAGTGAAGTGGCTCTCGCAATGTATTCCAGGGTGCACACGAGGTGGCGCGCATTCCGTGAGTTTGAGCAGGTCAACTGAGGTCCAGGCGGCCTGCCCGGGCGTCGGCGGGCGGGTCTGACCGGACACACGCCGGGCACTATTCCCGAATCCGGGGCGATGCGACTATAAGTATCGCTAGAATCACCCTGAGTGACAGCGATCAACGGCGCAACGGGGCATCCCAGTACAGAAACTTTGCACGTGGTGGTCGACTTGTCACCGCTGGTGATGGCAATATGGTCTCTGTCGGCCATATGGGACATCCACGACAGGCTCCCTAGGGAGCGGCAGGCAGTACAAGGAACGCAGGATCGCAGTACTGGTCCAGGAGGAGAGGCCAACACATGTCCGCACGTACACCAGAGGCCGAGCCGCTGCTGACGCCGGCGGAGGTCGCCACGATGTTTCGTGTCGACCCCAAGACCGTCACGCGGTGGGCGAAGGCAGGGAAACTAACGTCAATCCGCACGCTGGGGGGACACCGGCGCTACCGGGAGACCGAGGTTCGTGCACTGCTCGCGGGTATTCCGCAGCAGCGTTCCGAGTGATCTCGGCCGTATCCAGGCGAGGGGGCGCCGCAGTGGCGTCGCGCTGGCTGGATGCGGCGGCACTCGTACTACGGAATGGGGGGTCGGCCTCGGTGGCAATGTGCCGCACATCGGCGGGATGCGCTACCGGGGCTGGTCCGCTCTTAGGGGAGGGTCGCACGATGCGTGATCCAGAGCTGGTCGCACGTGCTCAGCGCGCCGCGGCGCGCTTGGAATCGGCATGGGAACAATGGCGCGCGCTGCACGGGCTCGCGGTCGCGCCGGGACAGCCAGTGGTGAGCTACGTTGGCTACTCGCTCAAGGAGCCGTGGGGCGAACCCCGGGTAGTCATCGGCATCGATGCTGACGAAGCCGAATTTCTCGCGGAGTTTCTGGACCGCGACGAATGCATGCAGACCGGGCAGCTGTCCTCGCAGCAGGCGCTGCTGGCCGAGCCGCAGCCCTCGGAAGGTGAGTACACCAGCCAGTCTCTGCTGGGCGCGCCGGTCTCGCTCGGCCTCGGCCGCCAGCGGATCGGTTCAGCCGCGGACATTAACGCGGAGCTGGCTGGATGGTCCCCGGGCGAGCTCCAAGGACAGGCCTCGGAGCAGCTGGCCACCTGGCCGCACCCGCGTCAGCCACCGGGACTGGCGCCGACGGCGGACCAGTAGCCCCAGGTTCAACCTCAGGGTCAACCGACCCGGGTGGCCAGGGTGGCCCGGCATCGCATCACGAGCAGGTTCCCAGCCGGGTCTTAGCCTCTGCTCAGGTTCATTTTGCATAGTGGGTTGTCGAAAGGGGTTCTACCTTTCGATTGCGTCCGGGCTCGGAGTGGCCAGGCCCCGCTCCGAGCCCGGACGCTTACTCTTTGCTTCTCAGGCCGTTGGCGCGGATGGCGTGGATGGCGTCGTGGGCGTCACCGTCGCGGTGCAGTACATGCACCGGGTGGCCGCCACCGGGATCTCGCTCAGGCACTCCGGGCAAGCGCGCTCCGTGGCCTCCTGCTTCCGCTGAAGGCGGGCCAGCAGCCTGCTGAACGGCGAGACGATGAGGAAGTAGACCACCGCGGCGATGATCACGAACGAGACCAGGGCGTTGAGGAAGTCGCCGTAGGCAAACTTGCTGTGGTTCACGTAGAAGGCCAGGTTGCTGAAATCCGGCTGGCCACCAATGGCCGCGATGAGCGGCGTGATGAGGTCCTTGACCAGCGAGGTGACGATCGCGGTGAACGCGGCGCCGATGACGAACGCAACCGCTAGTTCGATCAGATTGCCTCGGAGTAGGAACTTCCTGAATCCCGACACGAATCTCCCCTGTTCGTTGTTGGTGTTATGCCTTTATTGTCATTAGGGCTTGCATCTAGGCGATGGCCAGCATCCTAGGTGGATCACGTGAGAGCGAGCGTCAGGAAACGCGCAGTAGCCTAATCCGGATGGTAAATCCTGAGCTGAGCGTCAGCGGGCGTTACTGGGTAGCCGTACGTGAATTTCTGCGGCAGCACCGGCACGACCTCACCGCCGCGGCGGCGGCGGAGTACCCGCCGGCGGCGCGGGTGGCTGGCACGCCGCTGCTGGCCAGGCCAGCCTGGCTGCCGGACGCACCGATCAGGCTGCCGGACGTTCAGCTGTCCTTCCAGCCTCAGGCTGCTGAGGTCGGCGGCGCTGCGTTGGATCCGGCCGTCGTTCCTGATGGGTACCTCAGCTACGCGCGGGCGATGCGGGAGCTGGCGCCACCCGCGGTCTTCGAGAACCGGGTCACCTACCGGCTTCTTGATGCGGACCTGGCTGGGTGGCCGGCCACCATGGGGTTCGGGCTCGGGCGGTACTTCGATGGCATCAATGCCGGCGAGGCGGCCGCGCACGAATTCGCCGCCGCTCGGTTTTCCGGGTCGGGCCTTTCTGAGCCTGGTGGTGGCCTGCGGGCCTCGGTCGGGGATCCACTGCGGGCCTCGGTCGGGGATCCACTCGACCTAGGGCGGCGGCCGGTCAACCTCGCCATCAGCACCCTCACGGTGCGCCTGTGCCGACGGACCGGTCAGGCCACGTTCCTGCTGCACTGGCGGGATCCGGCGCTTGTCGGCCACGCGGGCGGCATGTACCAGGTGATTCCTGTAGGGGTCTTCCAGCCTTCGGAGGACGTGGCCGGGGATGACGCTTCGCCGGACTTCTCGCTGTGGCACTCCATCGTGCGCGAGTATGCCGAGGAACTGGCCGGGCACGATGAGGTTCAAGGGCCGGTCGACTACGCCTCATGGCCGTTCGCCAGCCAGCTGACGGCGGCGTGCGACTCCGGGCGGATAAGGTCCTGGTGCCTGGGTCTGGGAGTCGACCCGCTCAGCTACGCGGCTGACCTGCTGACCGTGGTGGTCATCGACGAGGACGTGTTCACGGACCTGTTCGGGGCGGGCGTGGCTGGGGCGGGCAACTCGGAGGGCCGGGTCCTGGCCCCGCGCCCGTTCACCGAAGCTGTGGTGGCGCGTACCGTCGAGCGCGATCCGCTCCAGGCGGCCGGTGCCGCGGTCCTGCGCCTGGCCTGGACCCACCGCGCCGCCCTCCTGCAGTAACTGGCGATCGCGTTGGCCGGGTAACGCGAGTTCCATTATGTGGGCCGTCAGGGACTCGAACCCTGAACCAATGGGTTAAAAGCCCACTGCTCTGCCATTGAGCTAACGGCCCGTAGGGGAGTCGGCCCAGCCGACGCCACCAAAGAAAGCGTACCGACTTCCCCGCCCTCATGCGCGCACCGCGCACTGGTTACCGGTACGCGGAGATGCCGGTCAGTGCCTGCCCCACTGCCAGCATATGGATCTCCTCGGTGCCCTCATACGTCAGCACCGCCTCGAGATTGGCCGCGTGCCGTATCGGCGGGTACTCCAGCGTCACCCCGCTGGCACCGAGGATCGTCCGCGCCTGCCTGGCGATGTCGATGGCGGTCCGCACGTTCGACATTTTCCCGATGCTGACCTGAACCGGCGTCAGCGGGCCTGCGGACTTGAGCCGGCCGAGATGGAGCGCGAGCAGCTGCGCCTGGTACAGCGACGAGGCCATCCAGGCGAGCTTCCCCTGCGTCAGCTGGAATCCCCCGATGGGCTTCCCGAACTGTTCCCGACTGCAAGCGTAGGAGACCGCGCTCTCCAGGCAGGACCGCGCCGCCCCGGTGACGCCCCACAGGATGCCGAACCGCGCCTCGGTCAGGCACGACAGCGGCCCTTTCAGCCCTGTCACCCCGGGCAGGATGGCGTCGGCGGGCAGCCGCACGTCATCAAACACGAGCTCAGAGGTGATAGACGCTCGCAGCGACATCTTCTGGTGGATGTCCCGCGTGGTGAATCCGGGCGCGCCCCGCGGCACCAGGAATCCCCGGATCCCGTCGTCCGTCGAGGCCCACACCACCGCGATGTCTGCCACCGATCCGTTGGTGATCCACATCTTCGACCCGGACAGTACCCAGTCTGAACCGTCCCGCCGCGCAGCTGTCCGCATCCCGGCCGGATCCGACCCGTGGTCCGGCTCGGTGAGGCCGAAGCATCCGATGGCCTCACCGGTGGCCATCCGCGGCAGCCATTCGTCCTTCTGCGAGTCAGAGCCGTACTTCCAGATCGGGTACATGGCGAGCGACCCCTGGACCGAGGCCGCGCTGCGCAGCCCGGAGTCACAGGCCTCGAGTTCCCGGCAGGCGACACCGTACGCGACCGGGCCGAGGCCCGCGCACCCGTAGCCGGTCAGGTGCATGCCGAGCAGGCCGAGCTTGCCAAGTTCCGGGATGATCTCCCGAGGCATCGTGCCCGCCTCGAACCACTCGGCGATGTGTGGCTGGACCTTGTCCGCGGTGAATGCCCGCACGGTGTCACGGATCAGCCGTTCTTCCTCGCTGAGCTGGTCCTCGATGTTCAGCAGATCCGCAGACACGGACGGGCTCCTCTCGATCGGTACACACTCAGGGTAGTAATTAGGGATGTTCCCGATGTCAGGGAGGTGCCAAAGTGGGAATGATCGCAGCATGACCGAATACAGCGGCAACAGCAAGCACCTCGTCCGGAGCACGAAGGGCCGGTGGGTCGCTGGCGTATGCGCAGGCCTAGGCGAGTCTTTCAACGTGGACCCGAACCTGGTCCGGCTAGCGTTCGCGGTGCTCACTATCTTCGGCGCGGCCGGGATCCTGATCTACCTGGCCGCCTGGCTCATCTTGCCCGAGGAGGGGGAGGACACCTCGATCGCGCAGGGCTGGATCGGCAGGACCCGCTCCTAGGAGCCGTGCTGTGCCTGGATGGCCCGGCCACGCAGGTGCACCCACCGCATCGCCAGCATGGCGGCCGCGGTGAGCCCGGTAAGGCCGGCCAGGCCGACCGCCAGTGGCGGCCCGGTGAATTCCGCCACCGCGCCGCCGGCCAGGATGCCCAGCCCTTGTACGGCATACAGGCCGGACTGGGCCAGCCCGAACGCCCGCGCCCGGGTGTCCGGCGCGAGGGCCTGTACGAAGGCGGCGGCCGCGGCCAGCTGGTAGGCACCGCCCGCGCCGGCCAGTGCCCATAGCGGCAGGATGACCTCGAGCGGCGGGTTCCACGCGCTGGCGATGAGCGGCGCGCAGGACAGCATGGCGAGCCAGCCCATCAGCGCGAGCCGGGCGGATGGCGCGACGAGCCTCCCGAACAGGAACGCGCCGATCACCGTGCCGAACGGAATCGCCGCCATCAGCAGGCCGACCACGAGCGTGCCCCGGTGCAGTGAGTGTGCGTATGGCGCGGCGAGCCCTTCGGGCACGATCGCGAAGCCCGCGAGCCAGCCGAACAGCAGCAGTGTCCGCAGCACGGGGCTGCCGAAGACGATCCGCACCCCGTCCGCGGACATCGCCCACAGCGATGGCCGTATGTCGCCCTCTCGCCGTGGCGATGGCCGCCGCCGTACTCCGGCAGAAACAATAAGAGCAGATACGCAGAACGTCACTGCGTCTACGCCCAGCGTCAGATGGGTGCCTAGCGTGGCGACGACCGCCGCGCCTGCTACGAAGCCGACAATCTGACTGACCTGGAAAGTCATGTTGCTGATCGCCGAGCCCAGCACGAACTTGTCGCCAGGCAGCACATCGGGCATCAGCGCCGTCCGCGCCGAGGAGAACGGGGCGCCGGCCAGCACGGTGAAGAACAGCAGCACGCACAGCGGAGCCAGCGGCATGCCGGGTATCGCCATGAGACCGACGGTGCCCATCCGCAGCACGTCGCAGGCGATCATGACGCGGCGTCGCGGGAACAGGTCCGCCAGGCCGGACAGCAGCGGACCGCCGGCGATCGGCGGCAGGTAGGTCAGCGCGTACGCCAGCGCGGTCAGGAAGGGAGATTTGGTCCGCCCGTACACGAGGATGGCGATGGCGACCTGCGCGAACTGGTCGCCCGCGTATGACAGTACCTGCGCGGTCCACAGCGCCCGGAATTCGCCGACAGCGAACACCTCGCGGTACGAGGCCTGTCCTTCTGGCTCCCGCCGGTGGCGCCCGGTCGGCCCCCCCAGCCCGGTCGCCGACGAGCCCGGTGGCTCTGCATGGCTCGGACCCTGAGCCGGGTCACGCGGCTGTGCCGGGCCGATGCCGTCCGGTGTGGCTCCGGCTGAGCTGATGGCAGCCGACGCGGGGCCGGCTTGGAAGCCTGTTCGTGGCTTAGGTGCCACGGTCACGGTCACCCCCGGGCATGGAACAGGTTCCTGCGTGGCACGTGCGGCATGTGTTCGTGCTGAGCATCTCATCGTTTAGGGCTGTGTTCGTCAACCAGTGTTCCCTGCCCGCGGTCAGTTAGTCGTCACCGGCGAGATCCCGTCTCGCCACTCCGTTACTTCTCTATCGCATACCGTGTCTGATCCGTGCGATCTTTGCAAGTGGCGTCGCGCTGGTTTCCGGGATTCGCGGCCGCGTCCGGGTACCGCGGCGTACGAGCACCGGGATTGTTCTTGATACGCTTTGGTGGTTGCAGTGTCTGTCCTCTATATTGGGGCAGTCCCCCGACGGCGGGCTGATGAGGTTTCGGCGGCCAAACCGTCGGCGCCCCCATCGTCTAGTGGCCTAGGACACCGCCCTTTCAAGGCGGCAGCACGGGTTCGAATCCCGTTGGGGGTACGCGTCGGGTAAGCTACGACGTGCAAGGTCCTGTAGAGCAGTTGGAGTGCTCGCCACCCTGTCAAGGTGGAGGTCGCGGGTTCAAGTCCCGTCAGGACCGCGGTCAGGTAGCTCAGTCGGTATGAGCGTCCGCCTGAAAAGCGGAAGGTCGGCAGTTCGACCCTGCCCCTGACCACCACTCCCTGGGAAGCGCGACTAGCCCCCTCACCTGCGCAGACAGCAGGAAAAAGAGGGAATTACATGGCGTTCGAAGCGCATCCGGTTACGCTTCCCTACCCCCGTAAAAGGTACTTTCCGGACACGGTTTCCGTGCCGGATACGGCAGGCGAGCGTAAAACTGCCGTCAGCCCGCGACGGCACTCGCCGGTGCCCAAGCAGCTCGACGCAGGGCCGTTCGAGGTGGAGGTGGATTCGTTCCGCCTGCGGGTGAGCTGCCAGCCTCGCGAGGACTCCGGGTCTTGCTGGTCCTCGGTGGACACCCGGCCGTAGAAGGCGAACTTGATCATTGGGCTGCTCCTCGCGGATCGTGGTTGCCATCGAGCTTTGCGTTGGCCTTGAGCAGAATCCGGAGCAGCGCCGCTGCCGCGCCGGGAGTGAGGCGGGGCGGTTCGTCGGGCAGGTCACCCGGGAGCGCAGAGGTAAGACGAGCGGGCCGCCGGGACGCCAACTGATTGCCGGTCACGCGTGGCCGGCGACGGACGGGCCTTGCGGCCCGCGCAGCATCCACCTAAGGGAGACCGCTGTGGCAACTGACTTCGCTGGCAAGACCGCACTGATCACCGGGTCCGGGCGAGGTATCGGCCGCGCCATTGCGCTCGGGCTGGCCGACGCGGGCGCCCGCGTGATTCTGCTCGCCCGCACCGCCCGGCAGCTGGAGGAGACCCGGGTCCTGCTGCGCGAGCGGGGCGTGCCCGCCGGGCGGATCAGCGTCGTGCCCGCCGACCTGTCCGATGAGGAGGAGCGCGGCCGCGCGGCAGTGGCCATGCTCGCGGCGGGCCGCGTCGACATCCTGGTCAACAACGCGGCCACCGTTGAGCCGCTCGGCCCCACCATCGCCATCCCGGCCGAGGAGCTGCGCCTGGCCTTCGAGGTCAACGTCGTCGCCCCGGCCGCGCTCACCGCCGCCGTCCTGCCCGGCATGCTCGACGCCGGCTGGGGCCGTGTCGTCAACATCTCCAGCGGGATCGCCGCCTACCCGGCCGGCATGGTCCGCGGCAACGCCTACGCCACCACCAAGTCCGCGCTCGAGGCGCACACCGTCAACCTCGCCGCCGAACTCCGCGGTACCGGCGTCACCGTCAACGCCTACCGGCCGGGCGGTGTCGACACCGCCATGCAGACCTGGATCCGCGGCCAGGATCCCGGGCGCATCGGTGCTGGCCTGCACGATCGGTTCAACAAGAACTTCGCCGATGGCGTCCTGATCACCCCCGAGCACTCCGCGGCAGCCCTGCTCGCCCACGTGGCCGGCGACGACACCGGGGCCATCTGGGACGTCAGCATCGCCCCCGTGCGGACCTGAGCGCCCCGCGAACGCCGCTGGCGATGGTCGAGTACCCCACGATCACCGCCAGCGGCCGCGGAATCCGGATTTACTTGACGGCGATGACGTCCACCGGCCTGATGGCCGGATCGCTCGCCAGCAGTTCGTCGGCGGCCTTGCCGAGCGCCTCGGCCAGCGGGCCGGCGATGTGCGCCTGGCGTCCGTTCTCGCTGGCGAAGGTATCGAAGATCCCGTAGTGGGTCGCATCGATCCGGAACGCGTACCAGGTGACTGTCTCCTCCTCAGCGGCCGCGAACTCGCGGCCAGCCCGCAGGAACGCGCCTAGCTCTTCGCCCTTCCCGTCCTTGGCCTCAAGCGTTACCAGGAACCCCAGCTTCACGCCCATGATGAAATCCTCCCTGATCGTTTGCGAGCGCGGGCATCCGATGAAACCCGCCTGCCAGTGAGCGGCACCGGAGCGCCCCCGTCTTACCTGCGATCTCGCGCCGCTGCCGCCGGCTCGCGTCGACTGCCAGCCGAGTGGCGCATTGACACAACGCTGCGTTGACATCTGGTTGACAGGCGGCACGACCGGCCGCGCCCCGGCGCATGGCTCGTCCAGCAGATGTAGACGGGCAGCCCTATGTCAGGTGCGCGGATTCTGCCCGGCGGCGCGAATGCCGCTGGGCGAGGCGCGCCGCGCACGCGACGTTCACCCTCCCGGCCGTGGGCATGTCCCCTACTGTCGCAGTGCCGCCGGCAGGCGGTCGAGGGCCGGCAGGGTGAGGTCGGGCTGCGTGCCGATCGTGTCGAACGGGGCGGCGGAGCGGTTCACCCAGGCCGTGCGCATTCCGGCCGCGCTCGCGCCGACGCTGTCGAACGCGTTGCAGGTGACAAGCCGGATCCGGCTGATCGGCACGGCCAGCCGCTCGGCCGCGTGCCTGTACACGGTGGGCGACGGCTTGAAGACCCGGACCTCGTCGGCGCTGATCCGCTGGCCGAAGAACTCGCCGAGGCCGCTGTTGGCCAGGCAGTTCCTGATCATGGCGGGGCTGCCGTTGGAGAGCACCGCGAGCTCGTACCCCTGGCCGGCCAGCGCCCGCAGCGCGGGGACCGCGTCCGGGAACGGCCGCAGGTGGTCATATAGCTCGATGAGCCGCCTGGTCTGGTCGCCCGGCAGGTCCGCCCCGGTGGAGGAGAGCGCGAAGTCGGGCGCGCGTGACGTCACCCAGCGGAAGTCCTCGTAGTGCCCCATCGCGGTGAGCCGGAATGAGTACTCCAGCTGCTTGAGCCGCCACAGCCGGGCCACCTCAGCGCCGTCGGAGCCGCCGAGGACCTGGTCAAGCTCGCCGGAGACGGCGATGGGTCGACGAGCGTCCCGTACAGGTCGAAGGCCAGCACCTCGCGGTCAGTCACTGGCGACGGCGGCGAGCAGCCCGGTGAAGTCCTCGGCGCACGGCCCGCAGGCCGCGAGATGGGCGGCGACGCCAGGGTAGCGCTCCACCGGGTTCTCGCCTGTCGCGGCAAGGTCAGCGTAAATGTGCAGGACGGCCATCGCCTCGTCGCAGCCGACGTCGCGCGGGTCGGTCCGCAGGAACCTGTCCAGTCTCTCCCACTCGCTCATCGTCGCTCCAGGCCCCCGTCTTCCAGATAGCCGTTTGCGACCAGCGCCTGGCGGATCTTACGCCTCGCGTCGAAAATCACCTTGTAGATGGCGTTGCGCTGAAGGCTCAGCCTTGCGGCCAGCGCATCGAGCGGTATCCCGTCGACCACGACCGCTACGAAAACCCGCCGCTGGTGTGCGGTCAGCTCGTCCTCGACGACCCGGCGCACCTCGGCGAGGATGCCCGCCGTTGCCGCATGCTGGTCCGGGTCGATCCCGAGCCGGTCCGGAAGCCTCTCCCACTGCGCGGCGTCGAGCATGACCGGCGGGTTGCGCCAGTAGTGGCGGCCGAGCTTGCTCGACACCTCGAGGATGACGAACCGGTACGCCCAGGTGATGAAGCGGCTCTCGCCCCGGAAGTCGGCGAGCTTCGCGAGGATCGCGAGCATCGCGTCGTCGGCGGCCTGGTGCGCGACATCGGTGAGCTCAGGGCCGGTGACCGGGGTGCTGGCCGACCGCCTGTTCACCTCGGCCAGCGCGATCCGCACTAGCCGGGCGTGCAGCTCACGCTCGGCTTGCTGCCGCAGCGCGCCAGCTCCGGCTGAAAGGCGACGGAGCCAGTCCGCAGACTCCGCGTCGAGCTCCCGCTCCGTGGGTCCGGCAAGTTCCACGGATGCCACGCTACCCGCACCCGGCCGTCGCCATTGCGGCATCGGCCGGCAGGATCGACCAGAGCGCTGTTCTCGCTAGTTCGCCGTCGCGCTTGCCTGCGGCTGTGCGGGCCGCCGTGGCGAACGAAAGGGCGCACATGGCCATCAGCAGCCAGCCGACGGACGCAGCCCGACGGCTACGACGAGGTGACGGCGTCCTATACCGGGTCACGTTCCTCATCGTCCCGGCATCGGCGGTAGAGGCTGATGAACTCCTCTCGCATGCGCGGCGTAAGGTCATCGGGCGTGACGCGTCCGGCCAGCGCGACGATAGCGCGCATCTGGGCGAGGTATTCGGGGCAGTCAGGGCAGTGCGCGAGGTGCGCTTCGAACCGGCGGCGCTGCGCCTGTGCCAGGGCGTCTTCGAGGTAGTCGGTGACAAGCTCGACTGCCTCCCGGCAGACGATGTCCCGACGGGGCCTGAACCTCAGGCGGCTCATCGGCCTCTCCCGAACTCGGATCCGATGACCTGGCGTAGCTTGCTGCGGCCGCTGTGCAAGAGCACCCGCTGGTTGGCGTTGCTGATGTCGAGGACGGCGCAGACTTCCCCGCTGCTCAGCCCTTGTACGTCGCGCAGGGTTACGACTTCTCTCTGCTGGAGCGGGAGTTCATCGATGGCAGCCAGGATCCGGGCGGATATCTTCGCCGCGATCACCTGGTCGTCTACCTGGTCAGCCCAGGGTTCGGGCGGCACCTGCCAGGTGCCGCCCGCGTCAAAACAGGAAGCGTCGACGACGGGCCCCATGTCGTCCACGGGCACGCTCCGGCGTTCCCGGACGCCGGCGCTGATGGCCCGGTTAACCAGGATGCGGAATAGCCAGGTGCGGAACGACGAGCGGCGCTCGAACCGGCCGATACCGCGGAGTACCCGATCCAGGCTTCCTGGACCACTTCCTCTGCCACCGCGCCGCTCGGCACGTAGCCCCGGGCAATGGACAGCATGGCGCCCTGGTATTTCCCGGCCAGCTCGGCGAATGCGCCCTCATCGCCGGCGCGCACCCGGCTGACCAGTTCTGAGTCCGGGTCTTCAGGCACGAGCCAGGT